>Ga0228642_1000605_pt1 | contig 13739 bp, 8 predicted proteins | sample 53DmetaG_FD_190071 | JGI IMG/M metagenome (GOLD analysis project Ga0228642, IMG submission 190071) | Seawater microbial communities from Monterey Bay, California, United States - 53D | ecosystem: Environmental > Aquatic > Marine > Coastal | place: USA: California | collected 2016-09-29
TGTAGACAACTTTGAAGAAAGTAATTTGAGGGTTACCAGTAAGATAAACATCTTGTGCACCATATGCGACTAATTGCATTAATCCTCCTCCCATATTATAATTATAGTTTAGAAAAAAATTTTGAAATAAAACTTAATTAAAATTAAATTAAAATAATAAATTATGTTTTCCATTTTCAATGAATAACATATTATAATTTACTGCGTAAATACTACAGAAACTTTTAGTAATTTGTGTTAAAGTAGTATTATAAATTTTCATATGTAACATAGCTAAATCTATTCTTGAAAAATTACAACTTCCCGAAGGTTGAAATTCAGTAGGATTTAAGGAAAATGAATATATATAATAAGTCCCATCTTTATTTGTATTTTGATTAATATTATAAATAGTTTTCGTATTTTTTAAATTTAATTTTAATGGAATTAATGAATGATAATATTCACCATCTATCTCTTCAATTGCATCATAATTATTTAATGATATTTTTGCTTTTTCCAAATTATATTTATATGGTAAATTCCATATTATATATTTAATTGGACGATGTAAATTTAATTTAATATTATTTTCAATTGAATTATAATTTGAATTAATATGAATATTTTCTATTGATTGAACTTGTTCAATTAAATATTCTAATTTATTATTCATAAAAAAGTTTTTTTGTTCTTTATCTAAAACTATATAATTACATAATAATTTACAATCATCAAGTTCAATATTATTAAAAAAGTAATAATCACCTAATAAATCTTTTTTATTATTAAACTCAATATTAATTATAACTTCACTATTTTTTAATGAAATTAATGGTAATGAATTATAAGTAAAATTATTAAACCAAAATCTTAATGGTACATAAAAATAATTAGAATAATTATCTAATTTAAATAATGTTAAATTTTCAATTATATTATATTGATTATCATTATTTATAAAATAATGATTATTAATATTTAACCAATTAGAATTATATTTATCAATAATATTTTGATCTATATTTAAAGAAATACTTTTGATTATATTATTTAAATTAGTATTTAAATTAATTATATTAAATGAACCATTAATATTAAAATTATTTGTAATATATGTGTGTTTATTTAAATTAATAGTTTGTGTAATTATTTTATTATAAGAAATATTAAATTTTATTTCATTATAATTATAATTAATTAAATTAAGTATATTATCAATTATAGGAATTTGATTATTATATACGTCATAAAAATGAATTATTAAATTTTCATAATTAATAATATTATATTTAGTATTATACAAATATATAAATATATCATCAGTTTTTAATGAATTATTATCTTCATTTGCATTTACATTTGCATCAGTAAAATTAATAAAAAAATTATAATTTACCAATTGAGTATCTAAATTAATATATATAGTATCAGTTTTAATTATTTCATAATGATTATTATTAATGGTATAATTAAAATATTCACGTGTATTACTAATATTATTTGTAGATGTTAATAAACCTTTAAATTCTAAATCTATATTACCAAATTTAGTATTATTTGTATACTTAATTTTATAACTTAATACAACTTGATTGAAACTGGATACTTTATAATCATCAAAATTATAAAAACCTTCAGTATCGGGTAAAATTTCAATAGAATTATTATATGTAAAAATATTACCTTTATATAAAGTAAATTTAATATTATTTTGATTTATAAGTATAGTATCAAACTGAAATTTATATTTTGTATCAGAATTTAAATTTCTATTATAAAAATATCTTTGAGTATTATTAGATAAATCAATATATCTAATATTTCTTTTAGGAGAAAAACTAATATAATCTTGTGTTTGTAATAAATTATCAATATCCAGTTCATTTTCATTGCCAATAATAATGGGTTTCCACTCTTGTATAATATTTATATTTTGTGCAAAATTTATATTAATTTGATTAGAATTACTACCTACATAAATAGGCGATTTCTTTAATATATTTATATCATTTGGCTTTTGAATAGATAAATTTAAATTTGAATTAATTAAATTTCCTTTAAAATTAAGTCTGAGGTACATTTTATTAATTAAATCTCCGTATTCATTTAATCTTATATATGTTTTACTTCCTAATAGTGGCTTTGTAGAAAAATTACATAATTTATCTTCATATGAAAAATTATAATACTGTTTATAAATAGATTTAAAAAATGTTATTTCAGGATTACCAATTAAAAAAGTATCTTCTTTGCCTTTATTATATAATTCAATTAAACCAACAGTCATATCTTTATTATATTTAAATATTTATATTTATATTAATTTAATCTTAATAATAATTATTTGAAGTTGTTGTATTATTATTTGAAGTTGTTGTATTATTATTTGAAGTTGTTGTATTATTATTTGAAGTTGTTGTATTATTATTTGAAGTTGTTGTATTATTATTTATAATATTAATTTTATTACCCATATAACTATGAATTCCACATTGATAATAAATTTCCTGATTATTAAAATTATTAGTATCTAATTCAACTATTTTTTGTTGAGTATTAAAATTACTACCATTATTTTTAATATTAAAATTATATTTATATAGAATTGCTGGTTCTCCTCCTATTATACTTTTTGTAATATAAAATGGATGACCTGATGTTGATGGATCATTTAAATTAAAAGTATATATACTATTCGAATTTAAATATAAAACAGGAGATTCAATGTTATTTAAATAATATTTACCATTTTGAACTGTTACTAAAAAATTATTTGTTTGACTTATTTCATTATTAGATATATAATTATTATTATTATTTAATAAATTATTATTATTTAATACATTATTATTAGTTATATAATTATTAATATTAGGTATATAATTATTATTATTAAAGTAATTTGTTTCTGAATGTTTACTATTAATATTAATTACTCCTTTTGTAGTAGATGAATAATCAGTACCTACCTCAAAACAGTATATACTAATTGAATATGATGTAAAAGCATTTAATACAAATTTATAATACAAATAAGTTTTTTTATTAATAAAACTTTTTTCTAAATAATCTTGATTAGATACATCTACTAAAGTAAATGTTTCATTATAAATTTCGTATAATTTAGAATAATTACTATAATTAGAACCATATAAAATTATATTATTAATTTTATTATTATTATCTACTTTTTTACCATCATAAATATAATAAAATTTAAAATATGTTATCAAATTTGATTTATTATTAAAATTAAAATTTATTTCATTATTATTTAGTATTTTCCATTTAAGAGGATTAGAATTATCTTTATCAATTTGATTTAAATATTTTTGTTCTATATTTTCATATTTATTTTGTTCTATTGAATCCCAATTACCTATTACATAATCAGTATCTAATATAATTTTCTCCTTTTTAAATCCATATTTTAATTTAATAGGATAATTATTATTAAAATTTAATAAATTAATAGGTACATCAATAATATATTTAGAATTAAAATAACCTTCTTCTCCAATCCTTATAATATTTTTATTAAATATATCATCGTTTGTTTTAAAAAAATCAAAATTAATATTTTTCATACTTTCATCACTTATATCAAATTCATAACTATATGATTGATTAAAATTTAATTCAGGAATTATTTTATTATTTATTAATATATTGTTATTTACATTATCGTATTTTACTTTATAAAGAATTTTATTATTAATTACACCTTTTATTATAAATGTATTATTATTTAATAAAAAATTTAAATGAGAATTATTTATATTAATAAATGAATTACTATCATATTTTATATTAAAATTATTTGTTATATTAGAATTTGTTTTTAATATAGATTTTCCAATAATATCACTATTTATCCACATATACGAACCAGTAAAATTATATAAATTATTATTTATAATATTAAATTCGTAAATACTGCTTTTAAAATAAAATTCTATATTAAATCCTGTTTTTAAATCATTTGGTAGTATAATATTAATTATTCTAGTTTCTAAATTATCCGAATCATTTTCATAATTAATAACAAATATATAATTAGAATTAGAATTCGTAATAGTATAATTACTATTATTTTCATTTATTGTAATAATATTTTTTGTAAAATAAAATTTTTGATGATCACTTATTAAGTTATTAGTTTCTAAATTACTACATATTATATCACTATAATTTTCTGTTGCCATTTATAATAACACTATATATTAAATATAAAGTTATTTCTTATATTTTTTATATAGTCTAATATTAATTAGAAATGGGTGGAGGATTAATACAATTAGTCGCATATGGAGCACAAGATATTCATTTAACTGGAAATCCAGAAATAACTTATTTTAAACTTATGTATAGAAGACATACTAATTTTTCAATAGAATCTATAGAACAAACCTTCAATGGGGATATTGACTTTGGAAATATTACATCTGCAATTATAGGTAGAAATGGAGATTTAATTAAAAATATATATATTGAACTTGAATTACCTCAATTAAATGATACTTCAACAGAATGGAGGGGATATATAAACAGTTTAGGTTACGGAATTATTAATTATATAGAATTACAAATTGGAGGTCAAACTATAGATAAACATTATGGTCAATGGATGGATATATATGATGAACTAACAGATCAATTAACAGATGAATTTATAGGCAGATTTAATACATTATATTCTTTAAAACAAAATTATTATCAAAGAAAAATATATATTCCATTACGTTTTTGGTTTAATAAAAATCCAGGTCTTGCTTTACCTTTAATTGCTTTACAAAACCATGAAGTTCAAATTAATCTTTCATTAAGACCATTAAATGAATTAATAAAAGCAGATTCTAATTCATTTATAATAGATGATACATTAAAAATTACTTCGGGGAAAATATGGATTGATTATATATTTTTAGACAATGATGAAAGAAGAAAATTCGCTCAAATTAATCATGAATATTTAATTACACAAACTCAAATGGTTGAACATAGCTTAAAAGAACATAATGGAGATTCTACTATTACAAATAAATTTGAATTAAATTTTTATCATCCTGTTAAAGAAATAATATTTACTTGTCAAGATATTAAAAATGAAACTCCTAATGATTTTGTTTCTGGTAATAATTGGTTAACTTATACTTCAGAAGCTTCACAAAATTCAGATACTTTTAAAAATGCTAAAATACAACTTAACGGTCAAGATAGATTTACTGAAAGAGAACCTATTTATTTTAGATCAATTATTCCTTATCAATATCATAGTAGAACACCAAGAAAGTATATTTATTGTTATTCTTTTGCTTTATATCCAGAGGATAATCAACCTTCTGGAACATGTAATTTTTCAAGAATTGAAAACTCAAATTTAGTTATTACGTTTAATAAAACTAACTCCGTTGGTGGTATATCTAATGGTAAAATTAAAATATACGCTGTAAATTATAATATATTAAAAATAGCACAAGGAACAGCTGGATTATTATATTCAAATTAAAAAAAATAATTTTTTTAAAAACACGTCAAAGATCAGAGGTGCAGTGTATGCAAGTGCGATTATTGTCACTTGTTGGAATAGACTATCGCAGCCCGTTCTAGTGCAGGCCGGAATGAATTAGATAAATCCAGGAGTAATCTGCTCAGCACGCTTTGGTAGCCACTTGGCATCAATGGGAAGGTACGAAGCACGACGGCTTAGATCGGTCAATTTAAACATTATATAATAAGAATTATTGTAAAATTATAAGTAACTACATGTCATCTTTCATCATGAATACAACTACAGTTTCAATAATTCATTAAGGAATATACTAAACTTTCCTCCTACCTGTAGCGGCTTCTGCTGAGCGAGATGGCCTTCGAGTTCGACTACTCGCTGTGCACAGACTTCCAGCCCTGTGTTACCACGCACTGCATGGACAGAAATTCAGTACTCATGAGCTCATCCAAGAACTTTCAACATATCTTTAAAAGTTGGGCAAAAAGTAATTTGAATAAAAAAAGTGAATATTTTGATGCAGATACGCTTGAAGCAGAAACTAAAAAATATAATGAAAAAAAATATAGTAAGAAATAATATAATACTTCTAGAAAATATTATATATTTTAATAATCAATTAATTAATTAAAATTTAATACTTTCATTTTGAAATGATATAGCATCAGTTTGATCTGTCTTAATTCATCCGAAGTTAGAGATATATTATTAAAATGTAATTTACTAGCTCCGAAATTAATATGCCTAGCATGTTCTATATATATGTCACGGTCTTTTTTACCAGGTCTTATATATGTATCTCCTGTGTCTGCTGGAAAATGTGAAGATAACTCCTGTCCTTGTAGTTGAATGTCCTTTGAATGTATAATAATTTTGCTAGCATTATCCAAAAGTATTTGATGATTTATTTTACCTGGTCTTATATATGTATTTCCATCTTGTGCTGGAAAATGAGAAGATAAATCCTGTCCTTTTAATTCATTATTATTTGAATGTATAAAAATTTTGTTAGCTCCATTCAAAAGTATTTGATGATTTTTTTTACCAGGTCTTATCCATGTATTTCCATCTTGTCCTGGAAAATGAGAACACATACCGTTCTCTCCTTCGTGACATAAATCACTATGGTCTGAACCCAAATAAATTTTTTTAGCATTATCCAAAAGTATTTGATGATTTTTTTTACCAGGTCTTATATATGTATTTCCATCTTGTGCTGGAAAATGAGAAGATAAATCCTGTCCTTTTAATTCATTATTATTTGAATGTATAAAAATTTTGTTAGCTCCATTCAAAAGTATTTGATGATTTTTTTTACCAGGTCTTATCCATGTATTTCCATCTTCATGTGGTAAATGTGAAGATAAATCCTGTCCTTGTAATTCATTATGATTTGAACTCATATGAATTTTTTTAGCATCATTCAAAATTATGTTATGGTCTTTTTTACCAGGTCTTATATATGTATTTCCATCTTTATGTGGTAAATGTGAAGATAACTCCTGTCCTTGTAATTCATTATGATTTGAATGTATATTAATTTTATTAGCTTTCATAGTAATATCTTTGTCCGCAGAAATGTTTACATCTTTATTTCTAACAGATGGAGTAATATAAGTATTACCATCTTCTCTATCTTCTATAAATGTTTCAGTTTTATTATTATAATTTCTATAAAGTAAATATATAATAACAATTCCAATTAGTATTAATAAGTTAGTGTCCATATATATATATATATATAATAAAAAAAATTAATATTATTTAATAATTAATTAGATACTTTAATATTTATGCTTTTCCTCTTCCTCTTCCTCTTCCTCTTCCTCTTGTAGATGTTGAACCTCTTCCACCAGTTTTTTTAATTATAGTTTTATTTTTAGAATGTGCTTTTTGTTTCAAAGTTTTAGAAATTTTTGTTGAAGTTTCCTCTATGATATCATCATTTGAATATAATTTATCAAATTCAATTAAATCTGCTCTGTATAAATCTATATTTGTTTTTGAATCTAAATCTGTAATAATTTTAAGTATTTCGTCTAATTCATTTTGTAGTTTATCTAATTTTTCATGTGTTAAAGTATCAATAGACATTTTTCTTAAATAACGATAATCAGGAGAAGAATTATTATCAAAAGGAAATTTAACATAATTTTTATCTTCTAAATCTTGATCTACTTCCTCAATTTTCCTTTTAATAATAGTTAATGTTTCATTAATAAATTCATTAATAAATCTAATTCTATTTTCAATTTTAATTTTATCTGTATTATATTTATCTAATAAGTATTCCTTTCTTAAAGTATAATAATGTAATCTTATCTTATAAAAATCAGTAATTATAGTATTAACATTATTATATTTAGTTAATGTTAAATTATCATTATATAAAACCATATTGGTATTATTAATTTGTTTAAATAGTTTTAATAACCTTTCAATACCATCTATATTATCGTCATCGGGTTCTTCATTTAATAATTTTTCAATATGACCATATTTAAATAGAACCGCAAAATTAATATGGGTATCACTTGAGTAGTTTTCAAAATTATCAATTTTTTCATCAGTAACTAATTTATCTAATATTTCTTTAAAATCCTCTGTCCATAAACCAATAGGTAATTCTGTAATTTGAATAGTAGTTTTATCAATAATACTATATGAACCTCTTGTCATATAACCTCTTGAATTTTTTTTGTAATATCCTCTAAAATTTCTATACCAAGGATGTATTTCATCAAGTTCTTTTCCATCAAATAATTTATAAATTTGTTTAAGAATATCTCTTGGATTAAATTGAGGAATATTAGTACTCCAACCACTTCCAATACCTATTGCACCATTAATTAAAACCATTGGCAAAATAGGAACATATTTTTCAGGTTCAATTGAAGTTCCATCATCATTTAAGTATTTTAAAATAGGTTCATCACTTTTTATAAAAATTTTATCAGTTAAATTTGATAAATGAGTAAAGATATACCTTGGTGAAGCATGGTCTTTACCTCCTTGGAGTCTGGTTCCAAATTGTCCTGAAGGAACTAATAATTCAATATTATTTGAACCAACAAAATTTTGAGCCATACTAATTATTGTTCCTTGTAATGACATTTCACCATGATGATATGAAGTTTTTTCACTAATATAACCAGTAAATTGTGATACTTTAATATCTTTTTTAAGATTTTTTAAGAATGAAGCATATAGTACTTTTCTTTGTGAAGGTTTTAATCCATCTATTAAATGAGGTATAGACCTAATATTATCATAATTTGAAAAATGAATTAATTCTTTATCAACAAATTCAGTATGTGTAATTTGATTATCACCTGATTGAATAGTTAATACATTATTACTATCATATGGTTTTAACCATTCTTTTCTTGCATCTGCAAATTTTTTATCAAAGGCTTTAATCATAGATTTATCTGAATTATCATCTACAATATATGATATTTGTTTCATATTTTTAAAATACTCTTTTGCTTCCTTACTATTAGATGTTCCTAATCCTTTATAATATTTAATATTCCAACCCTTTGTATCATTTTCTTCTTTCCAATTTTCATAATCACTTAAATTACAAAATTCAATTATATTAGCACCTTTTGAAACTTTTACAATAGGTGTTGCCATAGATTTTATAAAATTTGGATTTGTAAATAAAGATTTCCATTTACAGTGAAATAAATTCATTAATAATCCTTTAATATGATAACCATCTGTATCTTGGTCCGTTAAAAACATTACCGAACCATATCTTAATTGTTTCAAATCATCATATTCTTTTCCTGTTTCTAAACCAATAATTTTTTTTAAATTACTAATTTCTTCATTATTTGCCGCTCTTTCTTCTGTAACATCCCTTACATTTAAAACTTTTCCTTTTAATGGAAATACTCCATATTTATCACGACCTATTTCTGCTAAACCAGCAATTGCCATAGCTTTTGCGGAATCCCCTTCTGTTAATATTAAAGTACATTCATGGGATTTATTAGTCCCTGCTAAATTAGCATCATCTAATTTCTTAATTCCTCTTATACTAGTACTTTTTTTACCATCAGTTTTTTTACTGAGTTTATTAGCATCAAATTCTATCATATTATTAATTCTTTCAATTAAACCACCTTTTATTAATCTATCAATCATTTTTTGATTAATTTCACATTTTGAACCAAATGAACTCATATTAGTTGTCATTAACTCTTTAGTTTGACCATCAAATGTAGGTTCTTCAATAATACATTTTACAAATAACCATAAATTATCTTTTATGTAATTAATTTTAGTGTCTTTTTTAATTTTATTATGTTCTAAAACCTTTTTAGTAATTTGATCTAATACATAATTAACATGTTTTCCTCCTCTAATAGTAGAAACTCCATTAACCAATGAATTTTGCAAAAATTTATGATTAGGACTTAAAATAATACCAACTTCCCATCTATTAAAAGATTCTAAAATAACTTCCGATGATACAATTTCTTCATTAGTAAAATAACTAATATATTTTTCTAAATTACAACTAATTTGTTCTCCATTAAGATACACTTCAGTATGAGTTTTTGATTTTTTCAATGGTGTTTTCATTTCTATTTTCATATTACCACTAAACCAAAATACTGTATCATAAACTCTTTTAATTAATAAGTTATAAAAATCATCAGTCAATCCGTCTAATTTAAATCTTTTATAATCTGGTTTAAAAGTTATACAAGTAAAAGGGTCACCATTAAAATCTATAATTTCTGGTTTTGCTTTTTTAAACATATTTTGTGTCCATGTTTGTTTATATAATTTTTTCCTTTTTTTATCTACTGTTTCTACTGTAAATTCTTCTGAAAATATATTTGTTAATTTAGCACCGTAACCATTTTTACCACCTGTTACCTTTTTTTCTTTATTATCTTTAAAATTTTCTGATGTTAATAATTTTCCAAAAATTAATTCCGCAGGATATATATTTTTAGATTTTTCTGTATTAATTTTTTCTACTTCAATACCTTGTCCATTATTCTTAATACTAATTATACCACTCTCTTTATTAATATTTACTTCTAATCTTGACATAACTTCATTTGAAGATTTTCTTGAATTATTTTCTTTTAATCTTCGCGTTCTTGTATCATTATCAATAGCATTAACAATAATTTCATCAAAAATTTTAAATAAACCAGGAACCCATTTAATTGTTTTTTTTATAAATTTACCATTTTCATATATCCTTAATTCTTTTTCTTCTTCAATAGATGAACCTATGTAAGTATCTGGTAATTCTAAAATATGAGTATGATGATCTTTTTCCTGATATTTTTCTGCGGTTTCAGTCATTTTATATAATTATGAATATCTTTTTAAATCAATAAATCAATTTTATATATATATATTTTTTAATGTATTTTATATTATAATTCTTATTAAATCTATTAATTATTTATTATAAATATACAATAAAAATAAGTTTAATTATAATTAATGAATACTGATTATTATTATTAAATTAAAAATAATTATTAAAAATCTTATAATTATTTAAATTTATCAAAATATCAAATTAAAAAAAAGATGATTATTTATTATATATCTTGTTTTTTACAAAATATTTTATTTATTTTTATAATTATATCATATTCATATTCATGTCTTCCAATTTTATATCCGTAATCTCTTATAATATTTACTTGACAACCATAGGTACTTTCCCTATTTTTATAATAACTTAAAGGACAACCGCAATGTTTACATATTTTTTCAAACATTTAATATATTTAATATAATAAATCAATTTTATATTTTTATATATAAATTATTACTAAGATAGTAAACTACTTAAACATTTTTTAATATAGTATATAATGGATCATCAAGACTTATATAATAAACTTAAATTTGACTCCTTTACGCGATTTGAAGATTTTTTACATTATATTCAAACTGAACTTGTACAATTTATAGTTTCTAAATATTTAGAAGAATTAAATATTAATAAAAATAAAGAAATTAATTATAAAAATTTTTTATCATTATTAACAATTTATTATTTTAAAGAAGAATTTAATTTAAATGATGATGATTTTTTAAAAATTAAAGATTTTGTAAATTCTTTTAATGATATTGAAAAACGTAAATTTATTTTTATTCATAACTGGGATATTACTGAAAAAATAGTAACTAAAATTATAGATGATAATAAAAATTCTTTAACAGAAGAATATGTTAAAATAGTATTTAATTTAACTAATTTATTAAATGATATTAGTGAAGATGATAGTAAGACACAATTAGAACAAACTAAAAATTATTATAGAGAATTACTAACACATATTAAAGGAGATAAAACTGATGAATATATTCAAACTATTTCTAGTAAATTAGAAAATAATAGTACTTACGATGATTTTAGAAAAAATGTATTTTTTGATAAACTAGAAAAGGAATTAAATACTACACAAGAACAGGAACCTAAGTACGATGCAATATTGTATTTACTTAGTACCATAAAAAATAAATTATGCAATCTAACTCCTAATAGAAAAGATTTAAAAAATTATATAAATGAAAAAATAAATATAGATTTTATAAAACAAAAAATTCAAAAAAACGTTTTTAATGCTTATGATTTAGAAGCATTATTACATTTTATAGTAGAACAATTACGTAATCTACAAGCAAAAACAGACGATGAAGATTTAAAACTTTGGATAAATAATATTAAAGAAAAATATTTATCTAATACATCTCTTACCTTTTATTCATATCTTCCAAAAATTTTAAGAACATTAATAGATAAAATAGAAAAAGTGGAGGATGATGTTAAATCTTATAAGGAATTTATTAAACATAATATCTAGTAATTTTTAATTAATAAATAAAATAAATATTACTCTAAACCATTCATATAACTTTTATTTTTTTTCATACAATCTATTAATTTACAATCTATTTTTTCTTGTTGAGATTTATAAAAGTATTTATCATTATTATCGAATTGACGCTTAAATTTTTCAATCCAAGAAAGTCTTTTTATTTTACCTTCTTCTAAATAAGCCTCATAAGTATAAATTAGTCTTTCTGCGTTTATTTTAAATAAGTCAAATATTAAATCATGTTTCATAATAGTTATCCATTTATATTTATATATTTGTGATTTCCCATTACTAATATTATTTATTCTTATATTTGTATTTTCTGGTCTTTTACTCGGTGTAAAATGTAGTTTTTCTATCATATTTGGTAGCGCATTAAATGGTTTTCTAATATAACTAATCATTCTTTCTTCTTCGTCAAATATTTCTGTATTTTCATATCCAAAATTATTTATAACAAAATTATTCTCTACTTTTTCTATATTAGTTTTTATATTATTTTGTTCTTCTATATTAGTTTCTATATTAGTTTCTATATTTTCAGTATTATTTTGTTCTTCTATATTATTTATATTATTAATTGTATGGTTGTTTTTTGTTTTTTTTAATTCTTGTATTTCTTTTTCTTGTGTTTTAAATTTTTCTTCTATTTTTTTATTTTTTTCTTCTTGTTTTTCCATTTGTTTTTCTATTTGTTTTTCCATTTGTTTTTCCATTAATTTTTTCATTAACATAATTTGTTCTCCTAATGGTGTATTTTCTAAAGTCTTTATAGTTTCTTGATATTGTATTTCTTCTTCAAATTCTTCTTGTTTTAGTTTTATTTCTTCTTTTTTTTTAATTTTTTTTAATATTTTACATCTACCATTTAAATGTCTTTTTAAATGGTCTTTTCTACTAAAAATATTACGACAATAATTACATTGATGTATATTTTTTTTATTTAAATGTTCTTGTATTACACTTTCAACATATTTCTTATTCCTTTCTAATGTTTCTTTATCTTCACTGTCTAAATTTTCATTATCATCAGATTCATAAAATTTTGGGGGAGGTTCATTGGGGTCTCCCCCAAAAATTATATTATCTGGATCATTTTTGTGTAAATCTACTAATTTGTAATAATCTTCTATACTATTTATAGTAGTGGGATAAATTACGTAACTACATTTTTTTTGTTTCATTACATGATCTCTTAAACTAGATTTTTGTCGTGTTTGATAATTACAGAAATAACATTTATGTATCTTCATAATATGTATAATATATTATATATAAATATATTTTTAAATAGTTGTAATTATTGAATGATTTTACAGAATTTTTGTATTTTTTACAGAATTTTTACAGAATTTTTACAGAATTTTTACAGAATT
>Ga0228642_1000608_pt1 | contig 13692 bp, 14 predicted proteins | sample 53DmetaG_FD_190071 | JGI IMG/M metagenome (GOLD analysis project Ga0228642, IMG submission 190071) | Seawater microbial communities from Monterey Bay, California, United States - 53D | ecosystem: Environmental > Aquatic > Marine > Coastal | place: USA: California | collected 2016-09-29
AATCCAATATTACTATATGTAATGATGTATTACTTTTTGTCATAATACTAAAAAAAATATTTAACAAACACTACCATCACAAATTATGTTGATACTTGCTTTTAAGTATATTATTAATTTCATAATTTATTTAATTATTGTTTAGTTAGTCTTAGTTTTTCTAATGGTATTTTTCTGTGAAATCTTTTTCCCAAAGAATAATATCTTGCTTGTATTTAGCCTTTGATAATTTTTTTCCATAAATGTCATTTTTTATAAAGACACCATTCTTCTTTCCGTTTATAAATTTTCCACTGTAAATAATTTGTCCACTACTGTGCCATTTTTTGAATTCACCATTTCTTAAACCATCCTTGAATTCTGCATAAATTTTAATATTCCCATTTTCGAAAAAATCAGTTACAACACCAGTAACTAATCCAACATCCACTTTTGAATAGATGGTGTCTCTTTCAATATTGGTTACCTTATTTAGAGGAATATTTTGAGAATAGAATAAAGTAAAAGAAAAAATTGTAGCAAGAAAAAATATAATTTTAAAAAGCATCAAATAATTTAAAAAGATGCTTTTATTCTTCTTCTTTCTCTGGAATGGATACTTTTATATACTTTACCATGAGAAGAAAATTTCTTGTAGAAACTAACATTTAAAAATGCATAGTAATCATTATTATTTGGATTTCCTCTTTTAAATCCAGCTTCTGTATATATTTTATCCATATACCATGGGTTTGTTCCACCATGTAAATCATTATTATCTATTGTTAAGAATGCATCTGGAACATTTGGATAAATTGGATTTCCATTGGCATCGTAAGATGTTGCATAACCAATATAACGATAAGTTCCTTGCTCACCAGTTGAAGACGGAGCATCTCCAGATCCTGTTCCAGACATGGTAGCAGCCAAGTTACCATTGTATTGATTTAAAAGATTTTTATCATAATAAAGACCACTTACATCGTCAATATAATCTGTAAAGGTATACCTAATTCCCAATTCAGCTTTAATACCCATGTTTTGATTAAATGCTTTTTGAACACCTATTCCAAGGGGGATACATATCGCTACTGGTTTGTAAGTTTTTCCAGCTTTAAATACCTTGCCAGGAACATTGAAATCATCTCCTATAGAATGTCCTTCTTCGTATCCCTGACCTTCTGTGTGAAGTGGTCTTAATTTATGATAAGTTGATTTGTCCGGATCTGAAACAAATCCAATATTATCAAAAACATCTGGATAATGAAAATTATTTTTGGCCATTGGGTTGTAAAGGAATCCACCAACCCCTCCAAATAAATAAACGCCCCATGATGCTAAAACTTTGGATGCAAGCTTTTTACCTTTTACGTTTTTAAGATTGAATTTATTTCCTGTTGTTGGTTTTTTAAGGTAAAATTCTATTACTGAAGAAATTTCTAATATATCTGTTCTAAAATTTAGACTTCTGTTGTTTCTATAAAATTCTGGGGATTCTTTGTCATCTCCACTTAGTCTTGAAAAAATTAAATTTCCTCTAAAATTGATTCGATTTTTATAATGGTATACATATGCAGCATTCAGTGCAAAGTTAGATGAGGATAAATCTGTATCGTATAAAGATCTAAATATTGTTCCACCAAATTTTTCACTTAGTTCTTGGTCATTGTATTGAGAACCACCAACATCTGTTTGGCACGAAGATACACCAAGACCAAAGTTAATTTCATGTCTTTGCTTTTTGTAGTCATTATTGTCGTAAAATCTTCTACTTTGAGAAAAAGAAGATTCAAAAAATAAACATAGAAGAAAGCATATATAAATTCTAATCATATACATCCATATAAAAGTATAATTTTTTTCTTAAAAAAAAATATTTTTCTCCTAAAAGGAGAACGATTCTATCAATCTAAGAAAAAATGGTGCAATTATTGAGAATATTAAACCAAATAAACTCCAGAGAAATAAATTATAAGTAGTATCAAGTAAGGTTCTCATAAATTCTTTTTTATTAAAGATTTATGTTAGCTATTACGCTAATTTTTACTTTTGGTTACGAAGTTAAACCTTTACTTGTGACTTGAACCTTGAATTTCTACCTTTACAACTCTATAATATGTTTACAAAATTAATATTGAAATCATATATCTAATACAAAATATCCTTTCAAGCCATTAGGGTAAATACCCTCAATTAAAATGCTATTTTTTTTGGTTTCAATTATTTTTTTTAAATCACTTATCGTTTTGACAGCTTTCTTGTCTATATGGGTTATAATAAAGCCTTGTTTTATGCCAATATCTTTAAATTCTCCTTTTTTTAAAGAAACCATTTTAATTCCACTATTAATGTTATAGTATCTTAAAGACTCTTTATTTAATTCCTCAAAAACAGCACCGTATAGACTTGATTCTTTTTCCAATTTATTTTTATCTATTATTTCTGTAGTTCCTTTATTGTTTCTCAGTTTAACTTCAATTATTTTCTTTTCTCCTTTTCTTTGAATTATCACTGTTACAACATCACCTGGCTTGTATTTCCCTATTTGTTCTTGTAGTTCTGGCACACCGTTAACGGCAATATTTTCTACTTTTAAAATTATATCATCAGTTTTTATACCTGCTTCATATGCAGCCCCTCCATCAGACAAACCACTAACTAAAACTCCATTGGTGTTGGGTAAATTAAATTCATCCATTACCTGCTGGGTAACCTCTTGAATAATTACTCCAATAAAGGCACGCTGAACAAAACCGTAATTTTTTAAATCGTTTACCACTTTAATGGTGATATTGGAGGGAATCGCAAATGAATAACCTGTGTAAGATCCTGTTTTAGAAGCAATAGCTGTATTAATCCCAATTAAAACACCTTCAGGATTAACCAGTGCTCCTCCACTGTTTCCAGGGTTTACCGCAGCATCAGTTTGAATAAATGACTCTAAAGGGAATATACTTTCTTTAGAGCTTCTACTTAAAATATTTATATTCCTTGCTTTTGCGCTTACTATACCTGCGGTTACTGTCGAAGTTAAATTGAATGGATTTCCTACAGCCAATACCCAATCTCCTAATTTTACATTGTCTGAGTTTCCAAATTCTGCAAAAACTAAATTTTTCTGATCTACTTTTAAAAGAGCCAAGTCTGTATTAGGATCAGTACCTAGGCATTCTGCAATTAATTCTCTTCCATCATTTAGCGTTACAGAAATTTTTGAGGCATCTTCAATCACATGGTTGTTGGTAACAATGTAACCATCACTTGAAATAATTACACCTGATCCTGTTGCTATTTGAGTTCTGTCCCCTCTGCTTCCGTTAGGTCCCCAAAAAAAATCAAGCAGTGGGTCAGATTGATAATTCTGAACATATTCACTTTTAATGTGCACAACAGTGTTTACTGTTTTTTCTGCTGCAAAAGTTAAATCTAAATTATTTTTTGAGTTATTGTTATTTGTGAGAGTAAAAGAGGACTCTTTTTCTGCAATTTCTTCAATTTCATTGTCTAGAATTTGTGAAGATGTATCGGTAGAATCTGGATTTACATATAAAACTGAAAAAGTAATAGCACCGATAATAAAACCTAGAGATAGTATAAATAATTTTACTTTCATTTTCTTTTTTTATAAAATTAATTGTCATTTTTTATTTTAATTGCTTGAGAGCTGTTAATTATTGTTAAGCATATTTTTCGTTACTTTAGAACCAAATGCTTGTAAAATTCACTAAATATCAAGGAACAGGAAATGATTTTGTAATCATTGATTTAACAAAGGATGATTTTAAATTTTCCAAGAACCAGATAAAAAAAATATGTGATAGAAAGTATGGGATAGGTTCCGATGGTTTAATATTAATATCAGATCACGATAGGCTTAATTTTGAAATGAAATTTTTTAACCCTGACGGATCTTCTAGCTTTTGTGGAAATGGAAGTAGATGCGCTGTTTTGTATTGCTTTCATCAAGGATATATTCAGTCAAATTGTTCTTTTATTACTAATGATGCAATTCATCAAGGTCAAATATTAGAGGATGAAAATATTAAAATAAGTATAAATAGTCCTGTATTAGTAGATAGATTACCCAATGGAGATTTTGAAGTTAACACAGGCTCTCCGCACTATGTTCAGATTGCTAATAGTTTGGATAATATAGACTTCAAAAAGCATTGCAAGTTGATTAGAAATAATGACAAATATTTTAAAAATGGGATAAATGTTAATTTGGTTAAAATAGAAGATAATTTTTTAGATATGAGAACCTACGAAAGAGGAGTTGAAGACGAAACACTCTCATGTGGTTCTGGAGTAACTGCTACAGCATTAGCAATTGCCTTTGCAAATAAAATTGACAATTCTCTCTCTGTTAAAACAAGAGGAGGTAATCTTAAAGTTGAATTTAATAGGACAGAAAATAGCTTTGATAAAGTATTTCTTTCAGGCCCAGCAAAGTTTGTTTTTAGTGGAGATTATGATTTGTAACAACTATTCTTAAAATTCATAAAATGTCAAAAAATGTTACTTTAAGAAGGCCGAAATTATTGGATTTAGACCAGCTTCTTTTATGGGAAAATAATTTAGAAAATTCTCTTTTTTCCGATAACCCCATTTTTTCTACTAAAGAACAGATAAAAGAATTTTTAAGTTCCGATCAAGATCTATTCTTAGATCGTCAAATAAGATTTATGATTGATAATGGTGGTTTTTCTGTTGGCTGTGTTGATTTATTTGAATATGATATGGTTAACTCAAGAGCTGGGGTAGGAGTTTTTATCGATGAAAAATTTAGAAATAAGGGATTTGCTACCAAAGCATTATCAATTCTTAAATCCATTTGCATTAAGGATTATTTTATTTCAAATCTATATGCCAACATTTTGTGTACTAATAAACCTAGTATAAAACTTTTTAAAAGTGCTGGATTTACTAAAAATGGGGTTAAAGAAAATTGGATAAGAACTGAAAAATCTATGTTGGATGTATGGTTTTTTCAGTGTTTTCTGTAGTCTTTAAATTTGCTATTGATTTTGTTATTAAAAGAGCTGAAATAAATATTTTATCTTCTTCTTCCACCACCACTATTTCCTCTAAAAGAGTTTCTGTCTCTGTTATTTCCCCTATCTCTATTTCTTGATCTATCTCTGCTTCTTGATCTGTCTCTGCCTCTTCCTCTATCCCTCGATCTTGACTTAGATCCTTCTTTAGATGCTATCTCTACTACAAAAGTTTTCCCATCGTATTCTTTGTCCTTTAAGTTGTCTATAATTTCATTCGAAAGTTTCTTATCAACTTCAAAGAATGAAAATTCATTAAAAAGGTCTAATGCACCAATAGACTTAGAATCTATATTAGTATTAGAACAAATTAACCTTAATAATCCTCCTTTATTTAATCCTTTATTAAGACCTAGATTAATGAAGAACCTTTGGTGATCATTACTTTTAACTTTTGGACCTTTACTTCCTCTATCGTTTACAATATCTCTAGAATTTTCGTAATATTTTAAAAGTTGATTAAACTCTATACCAATCATTCTTTTGATAAGTTCCTCTTTTGAATATTCTTCAAAACTATTAATAATTGAAGGAATTAGGTCGGAAATTTCATCTTGGTTAATTTTAACACTTTTAATTTTTTCTACATAACCAACTAATTGTTGCTCACAGATTTCTTTTCCAGACGGAAGTTTTCCTTCATCAAATTTTATTTTAATTTTCTTTTCGATTTGAAAAACTTTATTTTGATCCTTATTAGAGACAATGGCAATAGACACCCCTTTTTTTCCAGCTCTAGCAGTTCTTCCACTTCTGTGAGTATAACTTTCTACTTCATCTGGTAAATGATAATTTATCACATGTGAAATGTCGTTAACATCTATTCCCCTAGCAGCGACATCAGTAGCGACCAATATTTGTAAAGTTTTATCTCTAAATTTATCCATTGCTTTATCTCTTTGCATTTGAGACAAATCTCCATGAAGTGGTGCAGCATTATAACCTTCTTTTAAAAGTTTATCAGCAACATCTTGAGTAGTTCTTCTGGTTCTGCAAAATATTAATCCATAAATATTAGGATTGAAATCTAAAATTCTTTTAACTGCTTTGTATCTGTCTCTTTCGGGAACATTGTAATAAACATGGTGAATATTTTTAGCCCCTACATTTTTATTTCCTACGGTAATTTCCATAGGATCGTTCATATAAGATTTTGATATCTTTTCAACATCTCTAGGCATGGTAGCAGAAAAAAGCCAAGTTGATTTTTCATCTGGAGTATGACTTAGTATACCATCAATATCTTCTTTGAAACCCATGTTTAACATCTCATCAGCTTCATCTAAAACAACATAAGAAACATGATTTATTTTAATCATTTTTCTTTTCATCATATCCATTAATCTGCCTGGTGTCGCAACTACAATTTGAGCTCCAGATCTTATTTCTCTAGATTGCTTATCCATACTAGCTCCACCGTAAATGGTGGCAACGGATAGACCTTTAACAAAAGTTGAATAATCTTTAAAATCGTTAGATATTTGGACACAAAGTTCTCTAGTTGGTGCAATAACCAATCCTTGAACAATTTTTTTATTGACATCAATTTTATGAATCATAGGTAGACCAAAAGCTGCAGTTTTTCCGGTTCCTGTTTGGGCAAGTCCTATTAGATCTCTATTTTCTCTGATAAGTAAAGGAATAGATTCCTGCTGAACTGGTGTAGGAGAAGTAAAGCCAAGAGCTTCAATTCCTTTAAGTATGTTAGGATCGAGTGGTAATTCAGAAAACAGCATTTGATTATTTTTTCGCGAAGGTAAACTAATAAATCAACTAAAAGTAAAAAAAAGTTAAACCTATAAGCCGGATTCTGTCTAGGTCCATCATTTATCTAGGCTAATTATCACTAATTAGCTCGAGCGACCTACCCTCCAAGTTGAGCGAGCAACTCTTTAACAAAGTAACCTTGGTTTATTTGGTCTTTCAGCGCATGAGGTTTACCTCGCTAATGGTGTCACCACCATCACGGTGAGCTCTTACCTCACCTTTTCACCATTGCCATCTCTGGCTGTTTTTTTTCTGTGGCACTAGCTGTGTTTTTAAAAAAAACCCTTCCCGTTAGGAAGCATGCTGCTCTAAGCTGTCCGGACTTTCCTCTTGCAAAGCAAGCGATGAACCAGTTTAACTTTTTGGCAAATTTATACATCTACATTGAAGAAAACAAAATTTAATAATAAGTTTAACGCATTCTTATATACTATCTTAAGAGAATCTCAACCGAAATAGCTTTGTGATCAGATAGTTGATTTTGATGGGTTTTAAAATTAAAAGAATCTAAGTCCTTATCGTGCCATATGTAGTCAATTCTCAAAAATGGTACTTTACCAATGTAAGTTCCTCCAATTCCAAATCCAGACTTTGTAAAAGAATCTGTAAATAGATTGCTTAACTGGTTGTAGGCGTAGGAAATAGGAGTGTCATTCAAATCACTACACAAAATTCTTTTAAAAGGGCTATCTTTTAAGTAAGGAACTAATTCAGTAATCTGTTGAGCTCGTTTAGAAAAACCAATTTTAAGTCTATTAAATATATCTTGTTTGGGAATTTTTTGATAAGAATAAAGAGGACTACCTTTACCGCCAATAATTTTATAGTCAGAATTATTAAATCTAATAGATCCTAAGTGGGTATTGAAAACTCTAATTGTATCACTTTCACAAACTATATCTGACCACATACAGTGATTAGAATGGTCATTTTTAAATGCCAAACTTCCTTTATTGATTATAGGGAATTTGCTAAAAGTAGCTAATCCAAACAAGGAATTCTTATTGCTTTCATCTGTAAAGCTTTCGTGGTAATGTTCGAAACCTAGCTCTTTTAAAATTATTTCTCGTGTAATAAACTCTTTATTATTATCGTAAAAGTATTCTTGAAAGCAGATAATTTCAGGTTTTTGTTTTTTAATTAACTGAATGATTTTACTTTTCACTTCTTCATTATGGGTCCAATTGTATAAGTCAAATAACCGAACATTAAAACTCATAACTTTTATTTTTTCATTGTAGGAATTGTTTTCTGATATTTTAGGATTTATTTGTAAGAACCTACTGTGGTGATACATCCCAAGAATTAACAAAATCAAAGTAGGAAAGAAAAATATATCTCTTTTAATGAACCAAATAAAAAATAAAATTAAGTTGATTGTAACTAATATTGGGTATGCTAGTCCAAGAAAAGCAATGCCTGAATTTTTAGTAGGGTCAGATAAGAAAGCTAAATAGCTAAAGAATAATAATAAATTAAAAACTATTGTTAGGTAGGCAAATATTTTACCCCTCCAACTCATATTTTTAACTCCAAAATTAAATATGCTTACTGGCATCGAATAAATAATCTTTTTCTTCCTTGGTCAGACTCTCGTAGCCTGACAATTTAATTTTATCTAATATTTCGTCTACCTTTTCTTGTCTTGATTTAGAATTTGGGACTGATGATTTTTTTTCTTCTTTTTTCTTTTTGTAAACAATTTTAATTTTTCTTTTTTTAGTTAATCCACTCATTTTAGTTAAAAAATTATCAAACCATGTACTTACATCTTTCCCCTTTTTAAAATTAGAAACGTAAAAGTATCCCCAAAATGCCCCACCAAGATGTGCAAAATGTGCAATTCCATCTGAGTTAGAAAGGCCAACAATATCAAAAGCTACCCAAACCATAGCTAGATATTTCATTTTAATTTTAATTATACCAAACAACATTACTTCAAAATTTGGAGTGTAGGTAGCCAAGCCTACAAAAACAGCCATTACCGCTGCTGAGGCGCCCAACATAGGAATATCTCCCATATCTCTAAATAGTGGAAATAAGTTATGCGTTATTAAATAAAGTACTGCTCCACAAAAACCTCCTATTATATAAGTGCTAAGTGCAGACTTTTTACCCATTAGATCTTCATACATTCTAGCGGTAAAAAAATAGATGAGCATGTTATTGAAAATATGCCAAAATGAACCATGAAGAAACATGTAAGTTAATATTGTCCATGGTCTTTTTAGAAAAATAAGTGGAGATGAATTAAAGCTGAAATAGTCATCTATAGAACTTATGCCTTCTGGATTCCATTTCATTAGAGCAAAAACATTTCCTAAGATTAAAAATAGAGCATATACCAAAACATTGATGTAAATTATTTTGATAAAAACACCTCCAGATTTAAACTGATATTTTAATTGATTTAATATAGACATTAGAAAAAACTATTTCTATTTTTCCCCCAATATAAGACAATAATAATTCCAACTAACGCTCCGCCTAAATGCGCAAAGTGAGCTACATTATCACTTGGATTGTTTGATATGCCTAGATAAAGCTCTAAAGCAGCATATCCAATTACAAAATATTTTGCTTTTATCGGAACTGGTGGAAAAAGTAGCATTAATTCTGTGTTTGGAAATAAATATCCAAAAGCAGCTAAAAGTCCGAAAACAGCTCCGGAAGCACCCAACATAGGGGAATTATGAAGAATATTTAATTGAGCCAATACAGGATCTTTAAAATTCATACCTTTTTGAAAGGCTTCATAAGCACTTTCTCTAAAAAGCTCTAAATCTTCTGGGGATAACCCAATTTCAATATTATGAATTCTAAAATAAGTAACACTTAGATGAAGTATGGCGGCACCTAAGGCACAACTTATGTAATAAATTAAAAACTTTTGAGGTCCCCATATTTTTTCTAGTTGGGTGCCAAAAATAACTAGGGCAAACATATTAAAGAAAATATGACCTATAGAGTATGGACTGTGCATGAAAAAATGAGTTGCTAATTGCCATGGTCTAAATTGTTCAGATGTAATTGGGTACAGTTCTAAGTTTTGAGTGAAAGATGGAATAGACCATTGAGCAATGTAAAAAACTATATTAATTAGTAAAAGGTTCTTTACAACAGGACTTATATTTTTAATTAAATTATTGAACATCAATTAAATTTCTTAATAATTTCTTTTTTATTAATTTCTTTGACTATGGGCAGTCCTTTGCTATTTTGCAAGGGAGATTCGCATGAAAAAAGACAATCTGTTAAATGCGCCATTTCTAAACTATTCATTGCGATAAGTCTACTGTGTGCATAATTTTTGGATAGATTCCAAGCAATTTTATCACGGGGATTTTCAAACTTACCATTGCTATTTTTAATATTTTCTAAACAATCTTCAATAAACTTTTTACCGTCTATATTACCGGATTTGTTAGGAAAACTATTTATGACAATACAGTTTTTGCCAAATTGATCTATTTCAACTCCTAATCTCTCCAATTCTTCTTTAATTTCCATACACAACACAAAATCACTAGGATTTAATTCCACTTCAATTGGAAGAAGTAATTTTTGAGATAATACCTCACCATTGTCATACATTTGTTTAAGTTCTTCAAATTTTATTTGTTGATGAGCTCTAAAAATATCAATAATTAATAATCCATTTTTTTTAGCTGCTACAATGTATCGCTTGTTAAATTGTAAAAATAGGTTAGAACTTGGTAGTTCATTATTTTGTTCTTTAAAATTTTCAGGAATTTCAAATTCTTTTTGAAAATTATCTTTGAGTAAATCTATATTCCCACTTATTTGAGACTTATTTTCTTTATTAAATGGATTGTAACTAGTATTTACATTAATTGAAGGTATTTTAATAGATTCTCCAGGTTTTAATGGCGGAATATCAAATGAAGTTTCTGGATTGAAATCTATTGAAGGAGCAATGTTATTTCTACTTAAAGAACTTCTTACACTTGATTTTACTAATTCGTAAACAGCTCTTTCGTCTTCAAATTTTATTTCAGTTTTACTCGGATGGATATTTACATCAATAGTATCTAACGGAACAGTGAGATAAATAAAGTAAGATGGAAAAGAATCATTCCCAATTAAATCTTTAAATACAACCTTTATAGCATGATTAATAGAATTATTTCTTATAAATCTATTGTTTATAAACAAAAATTGTTCGCCTCTTGTTCTTTTTGAAAACTCTGGTTTTAGAACAAATCCACTTATTTTGGTAATACTAGTTTCTTCATTTACAGGTACTAACCTTTCATTGTATTTTTTTCCAAAAATAGAAACTATTCTTTGTCTTGTATTGGTAATTGGCAAATCAAAAATAACATTGTTATTGTGGTGCATAGTGAAGTGAACTTCAGGGTGGGTAAGAGCTACCCTGTGAAATTCATCAATAATATGTTTGGTTTCCACTCCTTTTGATTTTAAAAAATTTCTTCTTGCAGGAACATTATAAAATAAATTCTTCATAGAGATGCTTGTTCCATTAGAAAATGCACATGGTTCGGATGATATTACTTGGGAACCTTCAATTTTAACTTGGTGCCCAATATCACTTTCTAATTTTTTGGTTTTAAGGTCTACTTGGGAAACAGCTGCAATACTTGATAAAGCTTCTCCTCTAAAGCCTTTGGAAGAAATAGAAAATAAATCTTCGGTATTTTTTATTTTAGATGTAGCATGCTTTTTAAAGCAAATTTCAGCATCTTCTTTGGACATACCCATGCCATTGTCAATTACTTGAACTAAACTAGCCCCAGCGTCTTTAACAATTAATTGAATTTTTGTACTCTGAGCATCAATAGCGTTCTCTAGAAGTTCTTTAACTGCAGAAGCAGGTCTTTGAATAACCTCTCCTGCGGCAATTTGGTTAGCAACATGTTCTGAAAGTAGCTCTATCATTTTATTTGGAGGAAGCATTGGTTAGAATTTCCAAAACATCTTCTATTTGCCCATATATAAATGCAAAACCAGATATTAAAATGGTAAAAATTATAATGAGCCTAATAGTTTCCCAATTTTGATTCCATTTCTTATACTCATTTTTATTTGCATATGATCTTTTTATTCTTTGAGAATAATTATCAGCTTCTTGCATTTGCTTCGTCTTTTCAACTCTCTCTTTACTCTCGTCATAATACCTAGCAGGAAAGTCAAAAATTTTGTGCTGAGGTAGTTTGAAAAATCTTGACTTTAAAAATGGCTTTTGACTCATTTTGTAAATTTATATAAATAATACAATTACTCGAAAATCGTGTAGAATTCTCTTGTTAATTTTTTATAATCGTCAGAATAATCGTGCCTGCCAGCCATTTCAATAACCAAAGATTCATTAATGATTTGTTTATTTTTAGTCCTAGAAAATTCTAATAAAATTCTGTGTGGAACTTTATTAGGTTTGGGATATACATCACATTCTCTTACAGAATTTAAGCCATATTTTTTTGCAAATTGTTTAGCCTCTTTTTTTTGATCAAATGGAAGAATTATGTTTAAAGATCCTTCTTTGGACAGATGTTGTTTACTAAACTTTAAAATATCTTCTAATTTTAAATTATTTTGATGCCTTGCTTTTAATCTTTCTGAATTGGATGGTTTTAGACTTTTTTTAAAATATGGAGGATTGCTAACAATCAAATCATAATTAGAATTTGGAATGAAATCTTTTAAATCTTGATGAAATAATTTTATTCTGTTGCTCCAATTACAGTTTTCAATATTAATTTTAGCATCTATTATAGCACTGGGCGAAAGCTCAATACTATCCAACTCTAAATTTAAATTTCTTTGGCACAACATTATTGAAATAATACCTGTCCCAGAACCAATATCTAGTGCTCTGAATTTTTTAGAAACATTTACCCATGCACCAATTAAAATTCCATCTGTACCAATTTTCATGGCTGCATTATTTTGATGAATGGAAAATTTTTTGAAATTAAATGGTTTGTAAATACGTTTACTCACCTGTGTATAGTTCTATTAAACCTTCTGGAATATCCAGTTTTATTTGTTTTTTGGAGTGATCTAAAACCAAAATAGTTTTCTCATTATATGGAAGTAGTATCTCTGTTTTATTAATGTAAAGCTGAATGAGATTATTACTCTTTATTTTTATTACTGCGCTAACCTTGCCTAGATTCTCATCTTTTTGGTTAAATAAATCGTACCCAGCAATATTATTTTTGTCAAATTTTTCTTCCCCAAAATCAATGTCTTTTGGAATTACAAATACAGATTTATCTTTTAATTCTTCAGCTTTATCTTTATCTACATTTAGAAGAGTTAAAATCAATTTGTTTTTATTTAATGGTTGAATTTCTTGAATTTTAAAAGGTGTGATTAGTCCAGAAACATTTAACCAAATTGATATTTTATTTGTAAGAACTAAAGGGTTTTCGTTTATAAAGGAAATAACCAATTTGCCACTGTATCCATGAAGCCTTGAAAAATGTCCTATTTCCTTTAAATTATCTTGCATAAAAAAAGCCATGTTCAAACATGGCTTAAAATTATAAAATCATTTAAGAAGTTTTATTTATTCTTCTTTTTTTCCTTCTTCCGTAGCTGGTGCTTCTTCAGCTTTTGGAGCCTCTTCTGTGGCTGGGGCTTCTTCTGTGGCTGGAGTTTCTTCAGTTACTGGAGTTTCTTCAGTTGCTGGAGTTTCTTCAGTTGCTGGAGTTTCTTCAGTTGCTGGAGCTTCTTCAGCTTTTGGAGCCTCTTCTACTTTTGGAGTTTCTTCAGTTGCTGGAGTTTCTTCAGTTGCTGGAGCTTCTTCAGTTACTGGAGTTTCTTCTGTTGCTGGAGCCTCTTCTACTTTTGGAGCCTCTTCTACTTTTGGAGTTTCTTCAGTTGCTGGAGTTTCTTCAGTTGC
>Ga0228642_1000614_pt1 | contig 13638 bp, 11 predicted proteins | sample 53DmetaG_FD_190071 | JGI IMG/M metagenome (GOLD analysis project Ga0228642, IMG submission 190071) | Seawater microbial communities from Monterey Bay, California, United States - 53D | ecosystem: Environmental > Aquatic > Marine > Coastal | place: USA: California | collected 2016-09-29
AAAACAAGTACCGTTCTATTCCTTGCTACAGTAAGTTTAATACTAGAAGAGGTTTATAAAGCTAGAGAAACCTTTTTCTCTTTCAGAAATTTAAAATAATAGAAAATAGTAATTAATTGAGAAATTACTAAATATATAACTACAGCGCTTTTAGGCAAATATACCCCTTGAAATATATTTAGAGTCTCTTGAAAATAGAATACAATTATAAATCCAATAGAATTTTTAATAATTTCTATAATTAAAGAGAAACGTGAACGATCCATTAAAGATGTAAAAGAGCCAATGGAAAAAGTAAAAAATATTCCATAAAGTACTAGCATTTGGTATCCGCTCAATAATATAGCCATATTAAAATCATCGCTTTCAATAAAGTTTATGAGATAAATTATATGAAACTGCATTGCAAGATGAATGGTTAATTGTAAACAGCTCCACATGTTTAAAAAACTATCTTTTTTAGTTTGGTATTTTTTATATTCATGAGGATTTGAAATAATATCTAACGGAAAAAGCTTTTCCACATCTTTTGGTCTCCATCCTGTAGGCATAAACCAAATCCTAAACCTATCTTTCCAGTTTCTAGCTCTTATAGCATCTTTTAAAAGCTGAATTAGATGCATGAAGTTTATGTAAATAGGATTCCAGGTTCTAGCTGGTTTTAAGACACCATAAACTGGAGTTTCACTTTCTAATTCTTTTTGAAATGTCCCAAACATAAAGTCCCAGAATATAAATATGTTGGAATAATTTTTATCTATGTAAATAGAATTAATTGCGTGGTGAACTCTATGGTGAGATGGGGTGACAATTATTTTTTCTAAAAACCCCATATTTTTTATAAGTTTTGTATGGTACCAAAACTGTGCAAATAGATGTAAGGGTAGGAGTATAGTTATTACTTTTGGCGGTATTCCAATGATGGCTAATGGTATATATAAAAAGAAATAAATCTGGAAAACAGATGAAATAGTTTGTCTTAGAGCGCATGCTAAATTATATTCTTCACTACTGTGGTGAATAATATGTCTATTCCAGAGTATGTTAAATTCATGATTCCATCTGTGTGTCCAATAATTGGCAAAATCTATTCCTAAAAATGCCAAAACATATACCCACAATGAGGAACTGATTTGAAATATTGCAAAATGTTCAAACATCCATTGGTAGCTAATTATAACTACAGAAAGATTTAAAATGCTTTTAATATTATTGGTCATTCCAGAGCTAATACTTGAAATTGTATCTGGTAAATTGTAGACTTTTTTCTTTAATATTTTTGAAGCAACCCATTCTATTAGCATAGTTGCCATGAAAAAAAACATGGCATATTTAACGGCAATAGTATAGTCAGACATTCTATAAATCTAATGATTTCTTAATTAATTGTAAGTGGAACTTCCATTAGTAAAACCTTAGAATTGGGTTTTGCCTCAAAACTAATTTGATCCATCTCCCATATTCCCATCCCATCTCTTTTGGAAAGTTGCTGGTCATTAATATTTACTTCTCCCTCAATTACAAAAAAGTAGATTCCGTTTCCTTTGCTTCTTAAAACATATTCATCTTTAGATTTATCAACGTATTCACCAATATGAAACCATGCGTCTTGATGAATCCAAACTCCCTGATCATTTTTGTTAGGGGATAATATTTGATATAATTTATTTTTTTTAGCCATTGAGCTAATTGCTATCTGATCGTATCTGGGAGTTACATTTTTTTTATTTGGAAATAACCATATTTGCAACAACTTACAATGAGAATCGCTATTGGCATTAAACTCACTGTGAGTAATACCTGTTCCTGCACTCATAACTTGTATATCACCATTTTTAATAACGGTTCCATTTCCCATGTTATCTTGGTGTTTTAAATCTCCTTCTAATGGGATAGTGATAATTTCCATGTTGTCATGAGGATGAGTACCAAATCCTCTTTTTGGGGCTATACTATCGTCATTTAAGACTCTAATTACTCCAAAATTCATTCTCTCTGGATTGTAATAATTAGCAAAGCTAAATGAGTGATTTGCTTTGAGCCATCCGTGATCTGCATGACCTCTTGTATTTGCTTTGTGAACAACACTATTCATAGTTTTTATTTCGTTATTTGGAAGGTGATTAAAACCTACTTGATTTTTCAGCTTATCGTAAGTTGATATTTTCTCTTGTTTATTGGCTTTCAGTATCAGTGGAGATGAAAGGCCAATAGCACTTAAAGCTGCTGATTTTTTAATAAAATCTTTTCTTTTCATAATCCTAAAATAAAATTTAATTGTATGAATTCAATTAATGTTGATTAATTAATGAACTTAACTAACCAATAATTGGCTTTATTTTTTCTCCAATTAGTTCAATTGACTTTAAAAGTTGTTTGTGGGATAATTCTGCATTATCCATTTGAAATGTAAATCTTGATATACCGCCTAAGGCTTCGCTGTGTCTTAATATTTTTTCTGCTATTTCTTCAGGATTTCCAATCATTAATGCCCCAGTTGGACCATTTTGGGCTTTAAATCTTTCCAGAGTAACTGGTGGCCAACCTCTTTCTCTGCCAATTCTTGTAAAAGTTTTTGCGTAACCAGGAAAATAATCTTCTACTGCTTGCTTAGAGTTTTCAGCTACATAACCTAGAGAATGCAATCCAACTTTTAAATTTTCTGGCGAATGTCCAGCCCTTCTTCCAGCTTCTCTATACATGTCAACAAGTGGTTTGAATCTATGGGTTTCTCCACCAATAACAGCTATCATTAGTGGAATTCCTAAAGTACCTGCTCTTAAAAAGGATTGTGGAGTTCCTCCAACACCAATCCAAATAGGTAATGGTGTCTGAAAAGGTCTAGGATAAATAAATTGGTTTATTAAAGGTGATCTAAAATTTCCTCTCCATGTTACATTTTCTTTTTTTTGTATTTCAATTAATAGTTCTAGTTTTTCTTCAAAAAGCTCGTCATATTGCTCCATTTTATATCCAAATAATTCAAAAGCTTCCGTAAATGAACCTCTTCCTGCAATTATCTCAGCCCTTCCATTAGAAACCAAATCTAAAGTTGCATAGTTTTGAAAAACTCTCACTGGATCTGCTGCACTTAGAACAGTAACGGCACTTGTTAAGATAATATTTTGGGTTTGAGCAGCAGCTGCAGACAAAATTATATGTGGAGCACTATCTAGAAATTCTTTTCTGTGGTGCTCACCAACTCCAAAAACATCAAGTCCAACTTCATCTGCTTTTTTTATTCTTTCCAGTAGTTTTTGAATAGAAATTGCATTTTGAATACCATTCAAATTTTCTATTGTTTCATTTGCAGCGAAGCTATCTATTCCGATTTGCATTCTATAAATCTAACCATTTGTATCTAAGAGATGTACCATATTTGAAAGAAAGGTGATAGATATTGTAATTCTTTACACACTTTAAAGAATTTTATGGTATTCAAAGTTTAATAAACTTGTGCTCTGAATTATTTATTTTTAATAGATATATTCCATTTTTTAACTTTGAAATATCAATTTTTTGCATGTCTTTGTAATTAGATATTTCTATTAATTTTTCACCTAACATATTGAAGATTAGTAGTATGTTTTCATCTTCACTATTTAATTCCATTTTTAAAAAATTTTTCGTAGGATTTGGTATTATTTTAAAATTTTCATTTTTTAGAAAGCTTTTGCCCTCCGAGTTTTGAATACCTAAGTCTTTAAATGCGTCCATTGCTATAGAAGGGCTCCCATCTGTATCCCATGCTCCTTTAGAGTAGTTGGTGAAATTGCCATGGGCAATAGGCTCCCAATAAAGAACACCTAATCCATTAGCTTGTCTTGTTTTTTCTATCATATAAGTTAAAAACTGATAAGAAATATCTGGTCTGTTATTGGAGAATCCAACTTCAACTACCATTACATCTTTACTGTATCTAGTTTGTAAATCAATCGTATTGTTATAAGCATCATCTACCAAAGAAATCCAATTGGATTCGTCGGGATACAAAGACATACCAATAACATCGATTCTATTAGCTATTAATCCATTATTTAATAGACCGTCTATGTTCCATAAAAATAAACCATTGTCATTACCATTTGCTAAATGAATAATTGTTTGAATATTACTATTGTAGTTTTTTACTGCGCTAGTACCTGCATTTATGAATTTAGCATAATTGCTAAATCCACCAGTAGAGGCTTTTCCAGTTGGCCAAAGCATCCCGTCATTTGTTTCGTTTCCAATTTGAACCCATTTTGGAACAATATTTTCATTTCCAAGGGCGTTGAGAATATCAGACGTATGGTTGTAAACTGCTGTTTCAAGTTGAGATACTGAAAGTCCAACCCATGCTGCTGGTTTGGTTTGGTTGGAGGGGTCTGCCCACCAGTCGCTGTAGTGGATACAAATCATAATATCTAAATTTTCTTCATCTGCCAATTTTGATTTATTTACCAAATCGTCTATATCACACCAACCATTTGCCCCAGAGCTGTTAGGATCTACCCATACTCGCAATCTTATTGCATTTAATTCATAATCTATTAATAAAGGAATTAGTTCTCTAGTATTCCCATTATTATCTTTCCATGAATACCCTATAGATTCCATTTCTGTCATCCAGCTAATGTCTGCCCCTTTTGAAATGGTATTTGTACTGTAACTAATACCACTAGTATCTTGAATTATTAATGGATTGGTATTCCAATAACCTGCCCATGCATTTCCTAACCAAGTTCCACTTTCATATAAAATTGCTTTTACTTGGTAGTAATCGCCGTGAGTTAAATTTACAGAAAGTGTGTTGTAACTGCTAATAAATAACTCAACAGAACTTTGAGTATTATTTCCTACTTGTTGATTGAGAAGAGTTTTTCCAGTAATAGAACCCTTGTAATTATTGTTAGAATCTAAAATCTCTAAGCCAATAAATATATTGTTCCCTGTGGAGCCTGTTTCACTAGTGTATTTAAAATTAACTACAACATTTCCACCTGTAAATGGGTTTATTTCAACAGGATTATTCAAAAATGAGATTATTTCTATGGACTGCGCAGTTACTCCAATTTTAATGATTATGGATAGTATAAAAAGTGTGGTTTTTATTAGAGTAGTTGTTTTTTTAATCATTAACTAAAAGTATTAATTTTTTAGTTTTCCCGCAATATATCCTGTAGACCAAGCTGCTTGGAAATTATATCCACCTGTAATGGCATCAATATCCATTATTTCCCCTGCAAAATAAAGGTTTTTAATTTCTTTACTTTCCATAGTATTTAAATTTATACTATTTAAACTTATTCCTCCACATGTTACAAATTCCTCTTTAAAGGTGGTTTTGCCTTTAATTTGGTAAATGTCGTTACATAGAATATCTACCAATTTATGAATGCCTTTATTGCTTAATTCGTGAAGTTTTTTGTCCAGGCTTAATTCACTTTTTTTAACTATAAAAATCCATAATCTTTCAGGAATTTTAAATGCTTTTAAATTTCTCAGGGATTTTTTAGGGTGATTTTTTACCAATTGATGGATTAACCCCGCTACTTTTTCAAAATTAGTTTCGTTGATCCAATTTATTTGGATATTAAATAGGTAATTTTTCTTGCTTAGAATTCTTGCTCCAAAGGAAGATGTTTTTAGAACAGCAGGTCCACTAAACCCCCAGTGTGTAATCAATAATGGTCCTTTTGCTTTAAGTTTTGTTCCCTGAATAGAAACTTGGGTATTTTCTGCAACTAATCCCTTAAGTTTTATTATTGGTGTTTTGGGATTGTTAAATGTAAATAGGGAAGGAACTGGTTTTTCAATTTGGTGGCCAAGATTTTCGAGCCATTTTAGTCCCTCTTCTTTTGGTGAACCACCAGTAGCTATTATCACTTTTTCAAAAACCTTAGGAATTTTATTTTCTTCTTTAAAATATAGTTTTAAAAGACCATCTAATTTTTTAATTTTTAAAATACAATTATCAGTTTCAATTGAAATATTAAGTTTTTTTATTTCTTTAAATAAGCAATTAATGATGCTTTCTGATTTGTTAGACTTAGGAAAAACTCTATTGTCTATTTGAGTATACAATGGAACATTCCTAGATTCAAACCATTTTATGGTGTCTGCTGTTCCGAACTCTTTAAATATTTTTTTTAATTTTTTCCCTCCTCTTGGATATGCTTTGTGAAGCTCACTTATAGATTCTGTACCATTGGTAACATTACATCTTCCACCTCCAGAAATCTTAACTTTGGATAGTACTTTTTTAGTTTTTTCAAAAATTGTAACTGTTGCGTTGGGATGGTTTTCTTTTACGTGAATAGCAGAGAAAAATCCAGCTGCACCACCACCAATTACTGCTACTCTCATTTATAATATAATTACTTGAAAATGTAAATATACTATTTGTAAATAAATTAAATCAGTTTACTTCTCCTAGGTATATGCCCAATGCTAAGGCTGTTTTGACTAAAGAGTCTTCTAATTCTACTTTCTTGTAAGTTTCAATTCCTTTCAAAATTGGAAAATCTACTACTTTTCTATCGCTCCAAGCAACCATTCTGTCAAATTTCTTTTGAGCTAATAAATCAACAGCATGAACTCCAAATGCACTTGCCAGAATTCTATCTTGAGTTGTAGGAGGAGCTCCTCTTTGTACATGCCCAAGAGTTGTTACTCTACATTCTGCAGAAGATTTTTCCATTATTTTATGGGCAATATAGGTTCCTATTCCACCCAATCTAACTTCTCCATCAGCAAACTTTACCATACTGCTATTTCCGTCTTCCTGCTTTACAGCTTCAGCTACGATAATTAGGGAGTGATTTATTCCATAATTATTCATTTTTTTAAGCTTGTTGATAATCCCATCAATAGAATAGTTTATTTCAGGAATTAAAATAACGTCTGCACCTCCAGCAATACCAGCATTTAATGCAATATGACCAGCATCTCTACCCATAACTTCCAAAATCATAGTTCTTTTATGGCTAGCAGCAGTAAATTGTAAATTATCTAGTGCATTTGCAGCTTCATTAACCGCAGTATGAAAACCAATTGAATTTTCTGTAGCACCAACATCGTTATCTATGGTTTTAGGAATAGCTACAATATTCATATTTCCTTTGTCTGCTATATCTTTTAGTATTTTCATACTTCCATCCCCACCAATTACAATGAGTCCATCTAATTCAAGTTCGTTGTAACCAGCAATTATTTCATCAGTTCTATCTTTAAATGAACCATCAGCCATTGGAAATTTGAATGGGTTTCCTTTGTTAGTAGTTCCTAAGAATGTTCCTCCTTGTCTTAACAAATTGCCAGAAAAAGTATTGTAATTAAGTTTTATGTAGGATAGAGGTCTGTTCATTAAACCTACTGTACCTTCTAAAATTCCAAAAACTTCTAAATTGTATTTGTCATTTGCTCTGTAAAAGATAGACCTCACAGCAGCATTTAGCCCTGCACAATCTCCACCACTTGTTAGTATACCAATTCTTTTCATATTGTAAAATTAACAATAAGGGTCAATAAAATCAAAAATAATAGATTTATTTATTAAAAATATTAACATATTATAGATCCATTTTCAGTAATAGATTGAGGCTGGATAATAACAACATTTTCTGAATTCCCATCAATTGCCCCAAGAATAAGGAACTCACTTTGAATATTTGCAATTTGTTTTTTAGGTAGATTAACTAATCCTACGATTTGTTTTCCAATAAGGTCTTTTAATTTGTAATTTTTAGTGATTTGAGCAGAAGTTTTTTTTATCCCAATTTCTCCAAAATCAACATGGATTATGTAGGAGGGGTTTACCGCTTTTTTGAATTCAACAGCTTTAATAACTGTTCCAACTCTCATATCGATCTTCTCAAAGTCGTCCCAACTTATTATTTTTTTCATAAATTACTATAGTATTTAAACCAATATAGATTTTTTTCTCAAAATTTTAAAAACAAAACATATTGAAATTGGTTAAGAAATTGTATAGAAAATAATATTTATTCTAGTTTAAAATACAGTAATTTGTCTAAATATTTAATTTATGGATATTTACGATATAGTCAAAGGTGGCGATGAGAGAATAAAGCTCAAAGATAACGGATTAAATAAGTACCACGGTAATCCACTCATTTATGAGTCTGTTTTTAACAGAGGATCTTGTACAATGTCAAATCTTAATGTGGATAGTAAAAAAGCAGTAGATAACATGCTTAAAAAACTAAAAAATGAAGATTATGACAAGCTATTAAATCAGCAACAAAAGCAACTTAAAAAACTAATAGATGTTAATTCTTTAAACGACTTCGATATTTTTTATGCTCCGTCGGGAAGTGACTTGTGCTATTTCCCTATCATGTTTTCTAGAATAATAAATCCAGATAAAAAGATTTTTAGTGTTGTAACCTGTCCTGAAGAACTTGGAACAGGGTCTAATACAGCCATTAAGGGAGAGTATTTTTTTGGAACCAATCAATTTGAAGAAAATGTTTCTAAAAATGAAATTATTCACAAGGATATTATTATTGACCAACAGGCCTTTTCTGCGAGAGATGACCAAGGAAATATTTTGAATCACAAATCTGATATTCTTCAAATAATTGATGAAAAAAGTTCTACAAATCAGGTAATTGCAAATTTAGTTATTGGAAGTAAATCTGGAATTGTAGATAATATTTCTATGATTCCTAGAGCAAATGAAAATTGTTTTTGGGTAATTGATGTTTGTCAAATGAGAACCACTCAAAAATTAATAAACAATCTTCTTAGATTAAATTGTATGGTAATGCTTACTGGTTCGAAATTTTACCAATCTCCACCATTTTGTGGCGCTTTGTTAGTTCCAAAAAGTATAAGTTCTAAATTGGTTAATATACAAGACTCTGCTATTGAACCTTTCTTGAAAATATTTAGCACATCCGATATTCCTTTAAATCATCCAAAACTTAGAAGTAAGTTTAGGCATAATGAAAATTATGGAACTTTACTAAGATGGGAAGCAGCTATTAGTGAAATGAAATTATTATCTTTTTTTGGTGAAGATATGGTTACCATGGCTGTAGATAGATGGAACGCCTTTATTATTAGTCAACTTCAAATTAAAAGCAATTATTTTGAATTGATGCCAGACCAACAATTTACCAATAGATCTATTGTATCTTTTAATGTAAAACACCCAGACGGAAGCTTGCTAAGCGATGAGGAACTAAGAGTTTTATATTTAGAAATTTGTGCAAAAGAAAGAAATGACTTCTTTAACTTTAAAAAAATAATAATTGGACAACCAGTTAAATACGATAATAAATCTTTTATAAGATTGGCTCTTGGTTCTTACAATGTTCGAATGCTAATTGCAAATGATTTTGATTTTCAGTTTGACAAAAAATTGATTTCGATCATCATTAAGGAATTAAAGAAATTGTACTGGAGCTAATTCAGCTAATAGAACTATTTGAATAACGATAAAAAATATTACCAGGTTTTTTGTGAAAATCACCAACTACCTATATTTTATCAACCATGGTGGTTGGACTGTTTAGCAGGAGAAAATAATTGGGAGGTAGCTATTTATAAAAAATCTAACGAAATATTTGGAGTTCTTCCTTATTATAAAAAAAATAAAATTGGCTTTAAGTTTTTAGGATTACCAATTTTATCACAACATTTAGGTCCTTGGCTCATTTATCCAGACGGACAAAAAAACAATACCAAGCTTTCTTTTGAAAAAGAAGCTTTAAGTTTTCTGATTAATCAATTACCTAAAGCAAATATTTCAGTAATTAAATTCCACCACAGCATGCAAAATATTTTACCATTTGTATGGAATGGGTTCAGAAGTTCAGTCAAATACACTTATCTTCTTAAGGACATACATAAAAAAGAAACTAATTTATTAGAAAATTTAAGCTCTAACACAAGAAAAAATATTAAGAAAGCTGAAAAAACTTTAGAGATTTTTGAATCGGAGGATGTAAACACATTATACGAATTAATAAATATGACTTTTCAAAGGCAGAATTTAAGAGTGCCATATCCAAAAGAAGTTCTACATAGCCTATTTAAAACATGTCAGTCCAAAGGTCTAAGTAAAATTTTAATGGCTAAGGATTCTACTGGCAATATTCACTCTGGAATTTTACTAATTTGGAATGAAAAAACTGTTTATTATTTAGTTGGAGGAAGTGATCCTAGATATAGGAAAAGCGAAGCCATGACATTAATAATGTGGGAGTCTATAAAATTTGCCTCTTCTTTTGCTCAGGAATTTGATTTTGAAGGTACTATGGTAGAATCTATAGAAAGATTTATTAGAGGTTTTGGAGCCACTCAGCATCCTTATTTCCAAATTTCAAAAGTGAAGCCTAGTTTTTTAAAACCTTTATTCGAAAAAAAATACAACCTAAGTTAATTATTATGAAGAAAATACTGCTACTTGGATCTGGAGAATTAGGAAAAGAATTTGTAATTGCTTGCCAGAGACTTGGGCAATATATAATTGCTGTAGATAGCTATGACCATGCGCCTGCAATGCAAGTTGCCCATGAAAAAGAGATTATTAATATGCTAGATGGTGATGCATTAGATAGTTTGGTAGAAAAACACCAGCCAGATTTAATAATTCCTGAAATTGAAGCCATAAGAACAGAAAGATTTTACGAATATGAAAAACAAGGGTTCAATGTGGTTCCTAGTGCAAAAGCAGCAAACTATACAATGAATAGAAAATCCATTCGTGATTTAGCGGCAAAAGATTTAAATGTTAGAACAGCTCCATATCGTTATGCAACTTCTTTCAATGCGTTAGAAACTGGAGTTGAATATTGTGGATATCCATGCGTTGTAAAGCCCTTGATGTCTAGTTCAGGAAAAGGACAATCTGTAATTAAAACTCATTCTGACATTCAAAAAGCTTGGGATTATGCATTGGAAGGTTCAAGAGGGGATTTGTTAGAAGTAATTGTGGAAGGTTTTATTGATTTTGAATATGAGATTACTCTTCTGACTGTTACTCAGGAAAATGGTCCAACTCTTTTTTGTCCACCTATTGGACATAGACAAGAAAGGGGAGATTATCAAGAAAGTTGGCAGCCAATGCCTATGGACAAAGAACGTTTAGAAGAAGCACAAGAGATGGCTAAAAAAGTAACAGATGCACTTGGAGGAGCAGGAGTTTGGGGAGTTGAGTTTTTTATTACTAAAGAAGCTACTTATTTTTCTGAATTATCTCCAAGACCACACGATACTGGTATGGTTACACTAGGAGGCACACAAAATTTTAGCGAATTTGAATTACATGCAAGAGCTGTATTGGGATTGCCTATTCCAGAAATTAAATTGTTGAAAAATGGTGCATCTGCTGTTGTTTTGGCAAATCATAATTCCTTAGAAAGACCAAAATTCTCTGGTTTTGAGGAAGCAATGAATTCAACAGATTCTGATTTAAGAATATTTGGAAAACCTAGTAGTAGACCTTTTAGAAGAATGGCAGTTACGCTTACCTATGGGGAAGATGATGTTGAAAAACTGGTGGAGAAAGCTAAAGAACTAGCATCTAAAATTTCTGTTAGTTAAATTATTCTATGTCAGATTTTTTGTAGACAGCAGTTTTACAAATAATATCGTATAGAGCTTGTTTTTTTTCTCCCAATACTAAAAAGCATCCAACGAAGATTATCAATCCTATAATTCCAACAAAGGATCCGGTGATTTTAATAAATGCTCGTAAGAGAAGTTTGTCTATGCTTGCTTTTTCTCCATTCATATTGGCTACAGTAATTCCAAGAATCATTTTTCCGGGAGTTTGTCCAGTAAATCCTTCCAATACATAAAAAAATATTGAAGTAAATGCTATTCCTGCTAGTGAAGCGACTAGAGCTATAATACTAGCAGCTATTTCTCCTGAAAATCCAGCTTGAATGGTTTCAAGTTGTGCTTCATCGTAAAAAAATTCTAGTAAAAATGCAGCCATTGCTGCGCCTGCGTAAATTCCTAACACAATTCCAGGTAATAAACTAATAATAAAATCTAACAGAGAAGAACCCAATCTTTTCCCAAATCCTACTCTTTCAATCTCTTTATTTAATATTAATGATTCTTCCATAATTATAAACTTACAAAATTAATAGCTAATTATATTCTTTTTTATTATTTGGCCATTGCTGAGAATAATTCTAACTGTAAAGAAACCTTTAAGTTTTTTTACATCCAAAGTAATATTATTAATTTTTAAACTGCTCAAGTTTTTAATTGCTCTTCCAATATTGTCGTAAATAATAATCTCTTCAATTTCAGCTTCGCTGTAAATATTTAATGTTTCTAATGATGGATTAGGATATGTAACTAAATAGGGTTTTTTTAATTCATTGAGGCCAACATTTGTACAGTTTCCTGGCATATTGTTATCCAACCACATCAATCTTTCGCTAATCCAGTTTTTAAACTTTATAATTTCTCCAGAGTAAGAGGTGGGTTGAATGCCAATTTCTGGAGTCCCTACATTAACTCCCAAAATGGGCCATCTTGTAAAATGTCTTCCTTGTGCATCGTTTAAAATATTTTCTAAAGAATCAATAAAATGAAATAGGTTAGAGGTATCAAGAATAGTATTTCTAAGATTAAAATATCTACAATTTAATTCATTTGCAAAAGTAGAGTCTTGTATTAGTTTAATGTACCAGCCAGGTGGTTTAACATCAGTTGGTCCTGAATAATCGTGTCTCCATCCAGCACCATTTAGCATAGAAGAGCTATGGTCTTTGTAAGCCCAATCAAAGTCCCAAACTGGGCCAGCATAAATAAGAGAATCTTTACTTGATTTATCTTTGTGGAAATTCCTGCTTTTTTTAAACCCATCTACATTTCTTGCAAATTCGTTTACAATAAAGTAGTCTATAAATGATCTTGTATTAATAAAAGGTCTGTACCCAAATACAGGATCGTCAAAATCTGAACCCCAAAGGGCATCTTCAAAATCACCTACTAATGTTTGTATGTAATTTTTCTGCTGTATAGAAATTTCATCGTAGTCTGGATAATTATAGACATATCTAACTTCATCATTTGGAAAATTTGGATTATTGTAATTAGATACCCAACTATTATTCCCATTCCAATAATCCACTCTAAAAATATAACCACCAGTTAAACTATCCCCTGCATTATCATCTAAATCCAGTTTAGATATATCTACTCTTCCGTTATCTCGTTTAATTTTCTCTGTAAAGACATAAATACCATTGTAAATATCATTTATTACTACTTCACATAGCTTTGTTCTTGGTGCATAGTGTCCCATTTTTTCGAACAAATCAAATGCTAAGACATTTCTTAGAAAAGTTTTGTCATTGTAATTTGCTATTAGTATCCAATCATTTTCTTGAGGCATTCCAAACAAAGGAACATTGTTGTTATTTCCTTGAATATCTCTTGTTTCTATCCCAAATGGCTTTTGAGGGAGGGTAGCAGAATAGGAACCTCTTATTTCAATTCCAGCAATCCCTTGATAAACATTTCCTGAATCATTTGGATAGTTCAGTCCTTGTGGGTAATTGTCTATTATTTTAAAATCGACATTTATCTTAGGTTCGTCTACAATTATTTGATTGTTGGTATTGATAATTATTAGTGGAATATTCGAAGAGTCAGGTGGATTAA
>Ga0228642_1000615_pt1 | contig 13634 bp, 15 predicted proteins | sample 53DmetaG_FD_190071 | JGI IMG/M metagenome (GOLD analysis project Ga0228642, IMG submission 190071) | Seawater microbial communities from Monterey Bay, California, United States - 53D | ecosystem: Environmental > Aquatic > Marine > Coastal | place: USA: California | collected 2016-09-29
TTGGAGTGGCAAGAGTGGCAAGACGTCGGTTACGTAACGTTTAATCAATCAATTAATAATTAATTGCCAATCAGTATAGTAGCCCAAAAAGGCCGTTACGTAACCGACGTCTTGCCACTCTTGCCACTCCAAAACGGTTTCAAATGCCCTTTTCTACGCGTACCGGCGGTACAAAAAGATTCTGGACGCATCTTTCGTCAATTTACATAAGCTGACGAAACGCAGATTTTTCACAGCGTTCCATATATGGAAGGTGTGAACCGGGGCGCCGAGCGTGGAGACGGAGAGCCGGCGCCACGCCCATCGCACCGGGCGTGACAAACACGGCCCCTTGCGCGTCGTTTCCGACATAGCACATCTCGCGACGGACCCGTTCTAAAATGGGTGGCTGGTCTAGAAAAAGGTCCGAACGGAACCCGGTTTTGAAATCAATGCATCAGTCATGGTGATCTCCACGCTCAGAGCGCTGGTCACGGCACTGGCTCCCCGATCTCTACGATCGGCGCAACCGAGCCCACCTTCCATATATGGTCCAAGTGACACCCGATGTAAAAGCGAGCACTTTGGAGGCCCCCCTGTGAACTGTTCACAGGTGGCAAGAGTGGCAAGAGTGGCAAGACGTCGGTTACGTAACGGCTCTGCAAAACATTACCATATTTGGAATGGTACGACCGGGCGCGGAGATCGGACACCATCACCATACCCAGCGCTCTGAGCGTGACGATGACCATCCCTGTCGTAACGGTGCTGATTCCGTAGAGTTGCGCCGGAATTGTTCCAAACTGGATGGCTGTTTTGGGATAGTTCGGCTGCACTTTTCCAAACCACCCATTTATGTTCAAACGATAAAGACATCTGCTTTCCGTATTATCAGGTTACGATAACCATGTCACTGCGAGCAAGAGTTGTCGAGAGTCGTTCATGCAGCACTGGCTACGGAGTCGTGGATGCGATGTGTAGCCCGGTCGTGCATGTGGAAAGGATGCATACGGGGTACGACACCGCGAGCGGTCGCAGGTGTGAATATCTTCCTCAAAAGAGTCATCAATCTTTTCCTCTCACAGTATCAGTAACTTTAGTAGATGTCCAGAATGCATATTTCGTGTTCTGGCTGTCTCTTACAGACGATGGAACCTACCTGGTATGGGATCGACGTACGAATCGAAACACACGAGCATTGGAATCATTTGTATTACAAAAAGCGCAACACTGTATCGAAAATATTGATGTCAAGGATGTTCCAGGCATGCAAAACCGGAGTTTGTGGTACGTGAATAATGATGGTACTTACAACGCTACGTACAAGTTCAAAATTTATAACAGAGGAAAAGAAATTAATGACAAATTTCGTTTTGTCTACATTCATTTCATACTTCCACTCGGAGCATGCTGGTTTTCATTACCGGCTAGTCCAAGTGATAAGTACACGATAGACTATGAAGGCAACTGAAATATGAAATAGTAATACAGTGTACGTTGGGTTTTGAAATCAATACCTCCGATATGGCGATCTACACGTCCAGCGCGCTGGTCACGTCTCCGGATCCCCAATCTCCACGATCGGCGCAATCGAGCCTGCCTTCGTTGGACTGATTGCAAGCCCAAAAGAAATATATATATGTATTAAAAATGTCTAAGTGTAAATAACCTAAACACGCACGTTTTGTCATATCGAAGGGCACAGACTGTACGAGTCGTATTCGGACGACACTTCGGAAGACGTGGTGACCCACGAGGCGCTGCTCGTGTCGGAGACGAACTCGTCTCCTCTCCCCGTGCTCTGAGCAGCAGGAGAGTGTATGACCAACCCAGACAAGGGCACTATCACCATTGGATACCGAGATTGCGGTGCGGGGAGCGGCGACGGCGCGTCTGACACCTCGACATCACCATCTCTTTGGTGGGGAGGAAATGCGCCAGCCGTCGCTGCTTCGATCTGATATTTGAGGCGATCTCTGGCCTTGCCCATCGTCGACTCTCTGAGCATCATTGCCGAGTCGATGGCCACTCGCGCCCTGGTCAGGGCGCGACGTTCGGCACAAAGCGCCTCCTCGTCCGCAACGCTGAAGCGTACGCGAGTACTCCACGCACCCAATCGCTCGTTGGCGCGTTTCAGCCCAGTCCTCAAGTTGTCCGCCGTGACGAAATACTCGGCCGCCGAGATCTCGAATCTGGCCAACACCGCGTGTGCGACGAGGATTGCCACCGTGATCCCCACCGCTGCCGCGCCATTCCCGTACCGCTTGTCGACACGCAGGCTGCTCCCGCGTAGGCCCTGTCGTCCCTCCCTGATGACACTGCAGCTGGCGAGACCGTATGCCAACACCTCGGCGTCGTCGCCTTTCATGAGCTCGTGGTGGCCTGCAATTGTCACGAGCTCGTCTCTGATGGCACTGAGCAGCCGCGTCTGCTGTTCACGCGGTCGTGCAACGTGCGCTAGTATTTGCCCCAGTGTGCACCCAAACGTGGTCCCGACGTTGGGGAGTCGGTCGTTGCTGCGCGTGCGTTTGCGCTCTCCTCTTTTTGCGCGGTACGCCGTTTCGAACGACTCCAACCAAAGCCTCTGCAACAGCAACGATGGTGCCCTGTCTTGCTGTTGCCAGGTCAAGAGGGGTGGGAGGATCTCGTGCACTTCGGTCGCGGACTCTCTCACGTCGCGAAAGGAGATGTCCGAAGCGGGGTTGACGGGCGCCGGTGGAACGACGGCGGGCGCCTTGACGTCGATTGGGAGCGATCTGTCGGTGTCGGTCAGCTTCCAAGTAGCAAGCGAGCTGTTGGACGCTGCGAAGGAGACGGGGTTGCAAGAGGACGAGCTCGTCGGGCTGGTGTTGGGCGTATCAATCGCACTGTCTGCGTTGAGCAACCTGTTGCAGTACGAGATACGTTCGCGACCTTCGAGAGGGCAGTCAGGAAAGTCCACATTGGACTTCATGTTCTTGTTGACCTCCATCGCGACAAGGATCGCGTTTGCGGTGACTGTGCAACTCTTGGCTGCGTCGGCCAGAGCTCGTCAAGTGTCGCGAGGCTCTCGAATCCTGTCCCTGATGGGCCTGGCTGCCTTTTTTGTGTTTGTGGAGAGTTTCTCGGACCGCAAAATCAAGTAATTGTTAGCGGTCCCGTCGATTGTCGATATCAGGTGGCGCGTGTGGCACAATTGCACGTCCAGCACCCAAATCGTTGTCTCTATTTCAATACGTGACACGACCACAGACAAACGCGCCCATACGCCACGCACCACACCGGCCGTAAAGATGACGACGGTAGCGCTAAGGCACAAAGACGACCTCCGAGGTATCGTCATCGCATCGAACGATCGGTCGCCATACACACAAATGACCGCTGGAAACAGTGGCACCACATTGGCGAAGTTTAGGACGAAGGACCCTTCTCGAAAAGCGATCTGTGATGTCATCGGGGGGCTGCACACCAACAGGGAGAAGTACAATTGGATGTGGAGAGTGGCGAGCAAGTCCCCGATGCTCACCAAGAAGCCAGCCAAGGACGCGAACGGGAAACCCCTCAAAAGGTACACCCAGCAGGGAAACCTGATCGTAAAGACGAAGCGCTTGTGTCCGTCGAACTCGTACAAGGTGTTGCTCTCTGGAGCTGCAGCGGAGGCGTACCGCATCATGACGGCCGACGCCCAGGCATTGCGCGTCCATGTCGACACCGAGTCGTCGTACTGTCCTTTGATGCCCATGATGAGCGACGGCGCGCTCTTGAACTTTGAGCACGTGCTGGTAGCCTTGTGCCAGACCTATTTCGCACGAGCGATCGCACTGAAAAAGAGCGTCCCTCTCACGAAGAAGGAGAAGGAGACGAATGTCCAGAAAAAGGTCACCGCCAAGATGCAGACCGAAGCGTGCGCATCGATCAATGACCAAATACAACGTGCCAGCGGCATCGGTCCGGGCGTAGTACAGATGAGTGCGCGTGGGAAGCCGCCCAAGAGCGCGAAGCGCGTCCGCAAAGGACGCAACGACACGATGCCCGCGGATGTCGAGACCGCTGTGGAAGTGGAAGTGGACGACGCCCGGCTCGACGACGAGCCGATGCCGTGATGTGCCTGTTGTTCGCCTCGGCGCGACCTCGACCATGGGCGTCAGAACAGGCAGCCTTCGCGACGCCCACACACACACCCAGGAGACGTCTTCGGGCGGAACGTGTCGTGAATCAGGACACGTGCGCGTGTGGCGAGAGAGCTTCGGCACATTTTTTAAAGTAGCCTACGTGTCGTTGTTGCCTTCCTTTGATAAGGTCGGGAGCTGCTTTTTATTATAATTAGAAGTGAGTCTTGTATTCATAAATCTATAAATATTCAATGAGCGCCCGTACCGATCAATCGACGTTCGTCGGATCAAACGGCGACGAGAACACCACGCTGGCAACGATCGAGGCTGCACAGAATGTCAACACGCCCTTCCAGGACGTCACCAGCCACGAAAGTCCGCTTTCTCGTTCGATTGCCGTGTCAGTCCGAGCATCTCTCGAAGATCTCTGCCTACGGAAGGCAAAGGCATCGTGGTGCCCTTCTGCGGAAGCTACGGCGGCCATCCTAAAACAGAATCGCTTCACCGATTTGAAGGGCAACGCGGAGAAGGTGACGATGCGTAGTAGTAGTAGTACCACGAAGGGTTGGCGACTGAAGTCGTTGAGGTCGGTGCTTAAAAACGATCCTCCTTCGACAGCAAGGTGATCTGAAGAGCGTTGTCATGCACAAGATGAGCATGCGCAACATCAAGAACACATTTCCAATCGGTGCAACAATCGTCTCAGTCCTCCCGACCGGGTCAACAAAATAATTCACACCGCCTCCACGCCGTATTGCAGCTGTTGGGTGCAACATCACCGGGGTGGAACCGAATACATTCAGCATCACGGGCAGCGGGTACTCTACGATTGTCCTTCCGGCAGAAAACTCACAGACAGGCATCACACTGAACAACGAGGACTGCTCGCTCGGTGCGCCCCGCAGTGGCCATAGACACCCGAGCCCTCGTAAGGAAGACGGTGTCCCGACTGACGTGTTGTTTGCTTTCCTCTGATGACAGCGTACGAATTTGCACGTTCGCTTGATTCGAATAATACGCACACACACACATCGTCCAGAAGATATCTCACGGGCGGCACCAATTGTTACGCGGTGCACAGGCGCGAAAGTTTCCTGGGTACACTGCCCAGAGTACGCATGCACCATATATGAACACGCACAGCGCAACTGCGTCACAGAGCTGCGCGCATACGGACAGCGCGTATGAGCGTATCCCGGCACGCAGACTTGACGGAAAAGGGGGTCCATACGGTGCAATCGAGGAACTTTTGTCTCATCAACGCAGACCACCCCATGGTCAGTGCAATTTCAGAAAACCACGAACGCTTGCAGGTACATAGCATGCCCACTGCCTACCGATCCAGGCCCCCCACACGCAAACGGAGTAAGGAGTACAACAGTGATGCCACGTGCCGTGTCGGTTTGCGCGTCGCAGGTCGGAGAAATCTCCAGTGTGCTTCCATGACTCAAACGGGAACAGATGGTACCACAAACCGCTTTAGGGCCACAACCAACACTGATCCTCCCTCTGTGCCCATCGTCACCCGCAGTGATGCCGGAGGGTCTGGTGTGAGATACATCGTCGCGTCAAACCAACGCGCTTCACACCGCGTGCCAATACCGGACATGGACCCGCTTTGAGACTGAACGCACGCGTTCCTGTCCTTGTGCGTCTCGTACAGGAAGATCAGCACGTCCCTTTACGATTCAATGAGTGCGCGTCGTGAAATCACACTGCATCACCAGCCCTCGTCTACATCGCACCATGATCGATGCTTTGTATGACGCCGTCGCAGTCCCAATGGTCAAGGCGCAAGTGGAGTCGCAGGTACGTACTTCCGATGCCATACCGCGTGCCAGCTGCTGTTGACGGAGGAGCGCCCCGAAAGGAGAAAGGGACACACGCACACCGACACGCACAAATACACGCCTGTATGTATAGATCAAGGTCAATGACATGACAAACATGAGCTTGGGACTCGACGCAGCCGAGTTCAGCTCGTGGAAAGACGCGAGGACGAACTTGATTTCGGAGGCGAAGAGAGGCTTGCAGGCAAGGCTGGAGAATGAGCTTGCGTCCTGCACCGACAAATCGGCGGTGGAGGGTCTACGAAGCGAATTCAACCGCAAGGAGCGCGAGCTGGAGCATGATATTGACCACCAGGTTCACACCTTCTCCGCCATCTTGGACATGGAATACAAGTGCGCGTGCCTCGAACAAGAGCTGCTGATTGTCTTGTGACGAGGCCCTTTGTTTTTTTGGCGACAGCTTCCTCGCGCCGTGAGACGAGACGGCGGTTGGTCAGGGCGGTCAACGCGCACAACGGGGCAGCCCTACCAATGAGAAACACGTCGGGGAGAAAACATTCAATTTTTGATTGTCCTAAACGTCGCGTGACATGGAACTTCGCAAACAATCAACAATCGATTCGTTCATTGTTTTTATAAGTACTGTTTATATTTTGCGTTGTGCATTTCACCCCCCCCCTCCCTCCCCTAAAAACATTTTTGTTCACCACTCATCACAAAGCGTCATCGTGTCACGCAAAGACGGATGCCGTCTCATTGAGCACGGACAGCACGTCTTCTACAGTGTCGTTTGTCATTATGACGTTTGTAAGGATGTAAATGCCAAGCCAGAGCTTGGAACTCAGCGAAAGCAGACAGTAGACCACTTCCGTGGCCCAGTAACTCTTTCGGAAGCTTTGAAGTTGGAAGACGATTTGAACAAACGCAAAAGAGAAGAAGAGCAACATTGTTCCGTATATCAAAGTAACTACACCAGCAGGAAACTCTCTGTTGTGCACTTGCCTGATGTGACTCCTCAAGCGTTCAAGAAACACACAGATGATGAGCCATGCCGCTGAGATAGGGATCCATCCAAACAGATGGGGAGTCATGCGGTATAAATAGTCATTGTAACCTTTGAGCGTTTCGGTGTTGGTCAAAACGACATTAGACCAGACTTCTGTCATCCAGCCAAACACCATGGTACATGCATGGAGGGCGAACAGAGCGATAAGTATATTTTCTTCTCGAATTCCCGATACGAGTGCGAGCGCAACTGTGGGCAAAGCCAAAACAACGGGAAGGTGCGGTACGGTGTCTCATTAATGGAGCGTGTTCAAAAGGCTCTCGTCGTACCTGCCATTATGCTTGCCGAAAAAAAGTACTCGAGCCACCGCCTGCGAATCGACGTACGGATGAGAAGAGAGATCAAAAGGTCTGCGTCACGCAGCGAGAATCGTGGGAATCACGCTCGAACATACCACCAACATATATTGTGTTTATATAAAAATTCCAAATAATATACACTGCTCGACCACCCCATGACGACACAGAGAAGATGAAAGCCTGCCGATATGGCATGGAATAGGAGACACAGCAGGCCGATGTCGATTGTATTGCCGCTTTCCACCATCGTGAACTGTGTTTCTCGTTCCGTAGGTCGTCGGTTGGATATGTTCGACGTATACTCGACTTGCACCGTGTAAAGCTTGTAGTGGACATTGTCGTTTGTGCTTGACACGAAGTATGCAAAGTAAGCAACCATGCTTCCGTGAGCGATGAAGCATAACAAATTTAAGACAATTATGAACCACGGGGAGTCATTGTTGAGCGGTTTATTTCCAAGGGCAGGTTCATCAGGGGGAACTCTATTAGAGAGAACTCTATTAGAGAGAACTCTCCCACTTTGAAAACAACGACCCATCCCCTGTTCTACAACCACGATGGCGTCTCGACTGTGCGGGTGTCGGTTTAAGAATGGAATAGCGGCATGTTGCTTCCAGTCGACGTCTGGGTCGCGCTATGGAGTTGACCAGAGCCACGTGACTAGCACACGATACGATGTCGAAGGACTTCAAGTGCATAGACCCAAAATATCGACTTGCGCTGGTGGCCGGAACAAAAATTAAGCCGGTCGAAATCTTGAAAGCAAGGGACTCTGATATAGATGTACACTTTCTCATTGACAACGACATACCATTTAACAACATTCGCGCAGCCAACATTTCACCGACGATGTTGCATCAGAGGGGCTGTACTACTGCAGACTCGATCCAGAACATTGGAGCCGATGCGTTGGACCTCTTGGACATAAGCTTTCTCTCGGATTGTATTTCGGTGTATGGCTCCGCTGAACTTGTCAAGGTATTCTTACGGACATCGTATGACGCCGTGGCGCTTTCCAACAAGTTGGTGATGCAGATGCTGTCGTTATCAACGGACGCTCTTCTGAGAGAGTGCGCTGGGTGTCCGCAAGAGGCAGCTGCTGTCCTTGTCCAGTTGGATGCTCCTTTGAATTTCGAAGCGACGACGCTGCTCGACACTGGATTGCGTGCCCCTCAGCTCTCTGACATAGGCTACTCGTATCAGCAGATCAAAGACACGGTGGGTGCAAGCACGGATCAGATGGACAAGCTGCAGTTTCGTTGCTGAAGAGCATTCGTGTTAGATACCGTTTTATGTTTTAATATATACTTTTAAAAGCGCTACAATCACCGTCTTGTTACGGAATGTCAGAGAGCGTAAGGCGAGGGGTGTAGGGGGGTATACATTCACATCACAGCGTTTTTGACAGTCCCAACAAGGCGAGTCTCGCACCGGTGAGCCCTTCCACTGCCGTGTGGACAACTGGCTCGGAGTTGGAGATGTGGAACAAAACCCACTGGTTCAAACTAGGCACCAAGGCGACCCGTTGATGTTTGTCAGGTGGGGCGTGGGTATGTAGGAAGGGCAGCTGCACCCTACCAGCAAAGGCTTCCGCCTTGCGAATCGGGTCCTCCCCCTCCGTCGTTGTCAAGCAAGCGACCGACGTCATCAAAGCGCACATCAACTTCAAAGGGTCCTTCGAATGCTCCCAGGTCCATTCGACACCCTCCATGGCCGTCTCGTGTGCGAACTGCACCATTTCTGTGTGTTCGATGGTCGCTCTCTGAGCGACGGCGCGCGGCAGCAAGAGCGTCTTCCGAATTCCAACCAGCGAGCTTGGTAGTATGAAGCTCAGAATCATGTCTCTCATGACCTGCTGCCCGGCCTCGCTTTCTCCTGCTGAAATGAGAGCTCGAAGGTCAGCTTCCGAGGAGCCTTCCGTGCTGACAGAGTCGCAGAAAACGCCCGAGGACAGCGACAAGAAATTGTCCCCTGCCCCTTGCAAGTGACTCAACGCCATTTGGCGCGCCGTGTGACGATAGAAGGACCCGCTCATCTTTTGGACAGACTCGAGGCTGTCGTCTTGAAGGTGAGCAACCCCGAGACAGAGCGAGGCAAAGGCGACGTCTGAATCAGTTGGAGGGGCAACTGATGTCACGTCGCGGTCCTCCGCGGTGTGTGTCGATGACGTTGACGGAGGCTCACTCTGTTTTTTCGTTACGTGATACGATCTGTGGTGCGTGTCGTCGTCAGGAACGAGACGTCTCCAAAGGCTGAGCCCATCGAAGATCCGTAGCGTTGCCCGATGTCTGTTCAGCTCGTCCACTCCGAGTGCACCTCTACGGGTGCGCTCGATCATACATATCGTGACAAACACCAGAACGCTCGTCCTCAGTAGATCTGCACTCGTTTCGTCCGCTTGATCCAAGAGAAGACGCCTCCGTTCGATTGCTGTTCCTGAGCACAACAACAGTACGCTGTGCTTGCTATCTGGAACATTGCGTCTCGCGAGATGCATGCGCACCGAATCGAGCGTTCGTATCGCCAAGACGTGCGCTCTTATCGTGAGCTCCCGAGTGTGTCCTATGAGCTTGTATAGATTCACGACGTCGTCGTGTAGTGTGTGCCTGATCGGCGCGTCGTCCGTACTGCAGCTCTCCATACATGAGCTGTCGCTCTTGTCGTCGTGCTGTCGACGCGTACGACGGCGGTGACCGTCGCGGTCAGCGCTACGTTTTGGCATTGGCACAGAAGCACTTCGTCTATGTCTAAGGCGGTCTTCGGTGTCGTCGTTGTCGACAATAGCGCTCTTTCTCCATATACTTATACGCGACGTTTATTGTAAAAAAGACGTTTTCGTAGGTGAATAACAGACGCGTTACGCGATGTGTTATAGAGATATATCATGACATGTGTATTGTAACAGTATGTGTGCATCACGAACGGTGCGATTACTCGCCGCCATCTTAAAGGAGAGCTTGCACTGTGAAGATGCTGAACCAGCTACGGACTCCACGCACTGAATCACGTGAGATACCCCCGCTGAATCAGCATGGCAGAGCCGCAACGTTCCCTTGTGCTCCACATCTGACATTTCGAATTGACGACCCAAGCGAAACGGATCGGCTTATCACCAGGAGACGAAAGCCGTCGTCGGACTACACCATGATGTGTGTCACCGCCGTCATGTGCAGCATCCTTGTTTCTTTGGGGCTGGTCATGACGATGCTATACTTTCAGATCAACGACGTCGTGCACAACGTCAGCGTTTCTGTCACTCCGTTGATCTCTCCAGGCGTGCAAAACATTGCGACGGTGTTGAACAATTCGGCCGTGCTCTCTGCTCGTGTGACATCGACCGCAATCCAACTCGATGAACTGACAACAACATCGGTACCGGTGCTTCGTACAATGATGAACGAGACGCTGCGCCTTATGGAGCGCCTTCAAGCATTCAGCAGTCATCCTAACATAAATATTGGGATGGGGTGAGCAGAAACTGGTCGATGTTGATGCACAAGGACCATCGAAGGAGCATATATGCCAAGCACCGCTGGGACGGTGTTATTTGCGTTACACCTCCTGTCGCTGAACTCATCTCTTTCAACACTTCCATTGTTTTTGACAGCACTGCAGTGCTGCAGTGCTCCGCTGTGAGGGTTCGTCGTACAATATCGTCGGGAGCACTTATTAACAATCTGACGTTCGTCGCATCTCCGACAACTGGCACTGTACATGACGTATCCTCATAATGCTTGTAATATGTGCTGTTCCTGTTGCGTTTGCACAACTCGTGGACCAGTGTGCTCGGTCCGTACCAGCTGGGGGCATGCTTGAGAGGATCTTCGGTTGTTTTCAACGCAGTTGTCAGTATTCGTGCCGTCAGTGACGCGCAGTGAGCAGCACTTGTGGCTTCGTTGTTGTAGTATTTTGCAAAAGAGCGCATTGGGGGCACCGACATGAGGTACCCCAACACCGAGTATGGAGTTTTAATCTCTTTACAACACGCTTCTCTGACACTCTTCACAATTCCGGTACCCACTACAGGAATCGCAACCCAATTCTCTATATTTTTTTTATAGTACTCACTTATATTCTCATGTGAATGGCCCCACCCGGCAGACTCTCCCACATAGGTAGAGAAATGCATTTGCTTGTTATGAGGGTGGGGCGGTAACAAAAGCTCCACGTGTACAAACACAGGACTGGGCTGAAATTTTCGTACCATGGTGTCCAACAGAGACTCATCGTAACAGCTAGCAGTCGATGCCGTTTTCATCGCCATCACGTATATCACATCATCCGTGATGTGGCCGCCTTCTTCTGCCGGCTTCATCATATCTCCAGTGTTGACTTATTTCTGCGTCTCTCCGTGCTCGGGCGATCTAGCGATCGTCGTTGCCGACGCTCACGACGACGTGTCTTGCGTGAGTGGCGCGACTTGCTCTGCGCCCTTCTTCGTGGTCTTCTCGATTGCAACACGCTCGTCCATCGCAGGGCTCTTTGGGGGGGCTTGTACCTTGCGTGTCTTCACCTTTGCTTCGCCTGCTTTTTTGGAGGAGAAGGAGCGAAGCTTCTTCGCCAGTGCGAGTTCCGATTTCTGCACGTCGTAGTCATTGGACGTCACATCTATGATCTTCTTGCTCGTGTCCCTGTGCTCGTTCACCCACTTTCTCTTTCCATTGATGAGCTTTTCGACCTTGCGAAACTTGGGCTCCGGTGTGATCTGCGCGTTGCGTATCAGTCCCATGGGAAAGGACGCTGTGAAGTCCAGCTGGGGCTCCAACGCTCGGGTGGCCGCGTGTATGTCGTATGCACTGATTCGCGGGACGCTTCCAGAATCCAAGCGGGACAATATCGCAGCTGTCAGTATCTTGTGAGCTACCGGTTCGACATTGGCACGGATGATGTTGGCGACCTCTTTTCCGATCGATTCGTGGTGTAGCTCGGTGCGAAGTTTGAACTCTTCCTCTGTGTAGGTTGTAGATTTGATATTTTCAGGGACGAATCTGCATAAGCGATTGATGGAGTTCAGTGTGATCGCGTTGGCATAGCCATTGACGGACGGAGATCGTGCGCAAGGTACGTCGCAGAGCACGTCGGGGTCTGCATTCCTATTATGTGAGTTCAGCGACCCCTGCTTGTTACCCGTGAGGCGTATCATTGAAAGCCGCCTGTATCCCTTGGATTTGGCACTTCGGTGCTTGCGTATGATGCTGGCACGAGAGGACGTTCTCTGCTGTTTGTGTGTTTGCGTCTCGTCCTGTGTGTGGCTCTCCTCGTCCTCTTCCTCCTCGTCCTCCTCGTCCTCCTCGCCGTCCTCGCCCTCCTCGCCCTCCTCGCCCTCCTCGCCGTCCTCGTCCTCCTCGCCGTCCTCGCCGTTTTCTTCCTCATCTTCTGCTGGTCCTTGACCCTCCTCACCTGTCTGCTCCTCCTCCTCTGCTGCGTCGTCGACGACATTCTCCTTGTCGTCACTTGTTTCGTGGCGTGTATTGTCACATCCGTCTCCTTCACGGTTGCCATCTTCGTGTGCAGACAGAGAAGCGTCCATTTCGCTTCGGTCTCCAAGCGCGGGTCTGTATCTATCACTCGACTGGGGGCGAGACCACCGATCTCCGTGCCGTTCGCACCGCAGATACAGAGTGGTCATTATTTGTCGTTAGCGGCAGATATGCAGTCGCGCGTGCCGATGATGACATACATGCCAGACTTGAGTACGAGTCGAGTACGAGTCGCGGTCGTTGTCGCTATGGTCTGTATTCGACGACCACGCCACAGAGACACCCCCTCCTCGAGCCGTGTGATGCTGTCTCGTCGATGCGTGCCGAACAAAGACGAGTTTGAGAACGTCAAGTTGTACTGGCGTGAATACTTTCCATACGATTTGGTGGTAGGGCTGCTTACGCGAAATGGGGACCCGATCGAACACACAGAGTTTGCATTCGAGTGCATCGATCCATCGGGGAGGACGTTCATGCAACGGTATCTGTCGTTTGCCGATGCGGCCACCATGAAGAAGGCCGTCATGTGTCGATTGAGGACCAGCTTCCTGCAAACGATCCATGTCGGAGCGTGCTGGAGTGGAAAGCCTGAACCGCGCGCCGATGAATGCGACCGCGCGAGCCACGACCTCGATCGTGCACGTCCAGCAAGAGCTCCAATTCGAATCGACGTCGACTTTACAGACTATCCGTTCGGCGTCGACAAGCACGACATTCGAAGAAACGACGCGCATTGGCCCATCATGAATCTTTCGATTGTCATCACGTCTCACATTCTGAAGGAGTGTTTTGGACTCACGGACATCGTCTCGTTCTACTCCGGAGCGAGGGGTGTCCACATCTGGGCGTTGGACGAGCGTGCGTGGCAGATGTGTGACGACGAGCGTGCCTCGGTCGTAGGCTTCATGACATTCCCAGCCGACGCCTCA
>Ga0228642_1000623_pt1 | contig 13562 bp, 10 predicted proteins | sample 53DmetaG_FD_190071 | JGI IMG/M metagenome (GOLD analysis project Ga0228642, IMG submission 190071) | Seawater microbial communities from Monterey Bay, California, United States - 53D | ecosystem: Environmental > Aquatic > Marine > Coastal | place: USA: California | collected 2016-09-29
ACGTTCCAGAGAGACTGCTATAGGTTGTATTTGCCAACATGCCATGCAAAGCGTGACCAAATTCATGAAATAGGGTAGTTACTTCATTAAAGGTTAACAAAGAGGGTTTTGTCTCAGTAGGTTTTGTAAAATTACAAACAATAGAAATATGAGGTCTTTCATTGCTGTTGTTTTTAATTTGTTGCGATTTATATGAGGTCATCCATGCGCCATTTCTTTTTCCTTCTCTAGGATGAAAGTCTGCATATAAAATAGCAATAAAGTCTCCTTTAGTGTTTTTAACATGGTATGTTTTTACATCTTCATGGTATTTTTCAATAGTAAAAACTTCTTCAAAGGTTAAATCAAATAATCTTTTGGATACCGTAAATACCCCCTGGATAACATTCTCTAATTGAAAATAGGGCTTTAATATTTCTTGATCCAAATTATATATTTCTTTTTTCAACTTTTCTGAATAGAAGGCGCTATCCCATTTTTGAAGTTGATTTATTCCGTCTAGCTTTTTTGCAAATGACTCAAGTTTTTTAAATTCTCTTAGTGCTGCTGGTTTTGCCTTTCTTAATAAATCATTAGAAAAAGAAAGTACTTTTTCAGGAGTTTCAGCCATTCGTTCCTCCAAGACAAAATGTGCATGGGTTTTATAACCAAGTAAATTTGCTCTTTGATGTCTAAAGTTAACAATGTTTAAAACAATTTCTTCATTATTATTTTCATTGTTTTGAAATCCTTTTTTTCCAAAGGCTATAGAGAGTTTTTTTCGTAATTCTCTATTTTCAGCATACGTTATAAATGGAATGTAACTTGGGTAATCTAAGGTAATAAGCCAGCCTTCTTTATTTCGGTTCTTAGCCAATAAACTAGCCGCTTCTTTTGCTCCATCAGGAAGACCTTTTAAGTCTTTTTCATGGGTAATGTGTAGCTCAAAAGCATTTCCATCTGCTAAAACATTCTCGCCAAATTGTAAAGATAGTTTAGACAATTCAGTATCTATTTTTCGTAATTTTTCTTTGTCTTCATCATTTAAATTAGCTCCATTTCTTGAAAATCCTTTGTATTGTTTTTCCAATAACATGGTTTGTTCAGGGTCTAAATTTAAATTTTTTCTGATATCATACACAGATTTTACTTTTTTGAATAGGGCTGAATTTAAAATCATATCATTTTTAAATTCACTAAGCCAAGGTGAGATTTCTTGAGCTATTTTTTGAATAGCTTCAGAGGTTTCAGCTGAGTTTAAATTAAAAAAAATACTGGTAATTCTTCCAAGTTTTTGACCTGTAAATTCTAGGGCTTCTGTAGTATTTTTAAAGCTTGGTGTTTCAGGATTTGAGATAATAGTTTCTATTTCTTTCTTACAAATATCTATAGCTTTTTTAATAGCAGGTTTGTAATCTGTGCTTGAAATTTTTGAAAAAGGAGCGGTATTAAAATCTTCTAATAAAGGATTCATTGGTAGGTACAGTAAGAATATATGTTATTATTTTTTTACGCGGTCTGAAGCTTGTGTTACTTTTATTTTTAGACCTTCTTTATAAGTTGTAATTTTATCTTGAACGCATTTGTCTGAAGCACCAATAATTTGAGCAGCTAAGATACCAGCGTTCTTTGCACCGTCTAATGCAACAGTTGCTACCGGAACTCCTCCAGGCATTTGTAATATAGACAATACAGAATCCCATCCATCTATAGAATTTCTACTTTTTACTGGAACACCAATAATAGGTAAAGGACTTAAAGAAGCTACCATTCCTGGTAAGTGAGCGGCTCCTCCAGCACCAGCAATAATTACTTTAATTCCACGCTTGTGTGCATTTTTTGAGTAGTCGAATAATTTTTCTGGGGTTCTATGGGCAGAAACAATATCTACTTCTATTTGAATATCAAAACTTTCCAGGATGTCAATTGCTTCTTGCATGATTGGAAGATCTGAATCGCTTCCCATTATAATTCCTACCATTATGCGTTTTATTTACTGATTACTTTAATTAATTTTTTTACCTGTTGTGCAACTTTTCGTGCCTTATTGATGTCTTTATTTACAATGGTTACATGACCCATCTTACGAAAAGGTTTAGTTATTTTTTTTCCGTAAATATGAGCAGTAACTCCATCAATTTGAAGAATTTTGTCAATATTTTCATAGACAACGTTCCCTGTATGTCCTTGAGCACCTACCAAATTAACCATAATTCCTGCCACTTTATTGTCTGTATTTCCTAAAGGAAGGTTTAAGATACTTCTTAAGTGTTGTTCAAATTGGTTTGTATAACTAGCTTCAATACTATAATGACCAGAATTATGAGTTCTAGGTGCTACTTCATTTACTAAAATTTCATCTTCTTCAGTTTGAAACATTTCTACAGCTAATAATCCTATAAAATCAAAAGCATCAGCAACTTTTAAGGCAATTTCTCTTGCCTTTTTTGCTACGCTATCATCAATTCTTGCTGGACAAATAACATATTCTACTTGATTTGCTTCTGGATGAAATTCCATTTCAACTACAGGATAGGAGGTTACTTCTCCTTTACTGTTTCTTGCAACAATAACTGCCAGTTCATTTTTAAATGGAATTAGTTTTTCTACTATACATTCTCCTTGAGGTAGGTTTTCTATGTCTTCAAAAGTTCTAACAATTTTAACGCCAGTTCCATCATATCCAAAACGGGCTGCTTTCCAAATAAAAGGCAACTCAATAATATCATTTTGAAAAGAGTGTTTGAGCTCTTCTAAATAGGCATAATGAGAGTAGGGCGCAGTTGGTATATTATTGTCTTTGTAAAAATTCTTTTGAGTGGCTTTATTTTGAATAATTCGAATACTTTTTGGTGTTGGATAGATGGCAAGACCTTCTTTTTCTAGGCGATCTAGTGCATCAATATTTACATTTTCTATCTCAATAGTTAGTAAGTCCACTTGTTTACCAAAATTGTAAACAGTTTCAAAATCCAGTAAATTTCCTTGATGGAATTCGTTGCATATTTCAACACAAGGAGCCTCGTTAGATGCATCTAAAACACTAGTGTAAATATCAAATTTTTGAGTCTCAGCTATGAGCATTCTACCTAATTGACCTCCGCCAAGAACACCTAACTTGAAATCTGATGAAAAGTAATTCTTCAAAATAATCTAATATTGTAATAAGAAACAAAAGTACACATTCTATTTTCTAGTTTTATATTAAAAGTTAGTGATTCTAAGAAGAGATCCATTTAAATTCTCTACTAAATATTCATTAGCAAAACAACTAGTGCCTTCTGTCAAGGGTGCTCCATTTAAAATATTAAATTCACTATCATCACACTGGCATAAAATTCTCAAGTTAGAATCTACAATCATTTGAGAACAAGACGAAATAGTTTGCCCGGGGCACAACCTATCAAAAGCTTTAAATTGAACACCATTAATATTGTAAATAATTAACCCTTGTAACCCTCCACTTGTATAAGCCCATCCACCTGGAACCTGTAAATCTATAAATTGAGGAAGATCAAGATTAACAGACTCATTTACAGTAATGAATGGAAAACAATCATTCTCAACACCGTTGCTTGTACATCCTAGAATTAAAATTGTGCTTACTAAAAACAAAAACTTTTTCATACTAATTTTTTGGGGATTATTTAGAAAAGCACAATTTACAAATATTTTGTACATTTGTTAAGTAAATCTCATCCTGTAAAAAGGCAATGAGATTTTCTATTTTATATTGATGGTTGTTTTTACCCTAAAAAATTATTTAAAACACCATATAACTCAAAAATTATTAATCATGAGTAATGTTTCCTATTATACCCCAGAGGGATTAAAAAAATTAAAAGACGAATTATTACAGCTAGAGCAAATAGAAAGACCAAGAGTAACACAAGAAATTGCAGATGCAAGAGATAAAGGCGATTTAAGTGAAAATGCTGAATATCATGCTGCTAAAGAAGAACAATCTTTGTTAGAAACAAAAATTGCTAAACTTAAAAATGTGGTAGCTAGTGCTAGAATAATTGATGAATCTCAATTAGATACGTCTAAGATCTTAATTCATTCAATCATAAAGATAAAAAACACCAGTAACAAAATGGAGTTTTCTTATACACTTGTAGCAGATTCAGAGTCTGATATAAAAAATGGAAAACTATCTGTAAATTCTCCAATAGGGAAGGGTTTGTTGGGTAAAGAATTAGGAGATATAGTTGAGATTAAAGTTCCTAATGGTATGATGACTTTTGAGGTTACATCGGTCTCTAGATAAATCAAAAAACAGAAAAATAGTGAGTATTTTTACAAAAATTGTTCTAGGAGAAATTCCTTGTTATAAAATTGCCGAAGATAAAAATTATCTTGCTTTTTTAGATATTAATCCAAATACTAAAGGTCATACACTGGTAATTCCAAAGAAAGAAGTTAATAAAATATTTGATCTAGATATACAGACCTACTCAGAATTAATGAGTTTTTCTTACCGAGTTGCAAAGGCCTTGGAAAAAACTATTTCTTGTGAACGAATAGGAATGAGTGTCATTGGTTTAGAGGTGCCTCATGTTCATGTTCACTTGTTGCCCATAAACAAAATGGCTGACATACAATTTATTGAAAAAGAAAAGATGACCAATGAAGAATTTACCGTTTTAGCTAAAGAAATATCAAGAAACTTTATCTAAGGTAATTTCAAATGTAGTTGCTTTATTTATATCTGAACTTTTTACAAGTATTTTCCCTTTGTGATAATCTTCAATAATTCTTTTTGAAAGCGATAGTCCTAGTCCCCAGCCCCTTTTTTTTGTGGTATATCCGGGTTTAAATATTTTTTTAAACTTAGATTTTGAAATTCCTTTTCCTGAATCTGTTATTTGAATTTTTATCTTATTTAGTTCAGTTGTTATTTCAATAGATAGTTTTCCTTTACCCATCATAGCATCAACAGAATTTTTAATTAAATTTTCTATAACCCAGCTATATAACTCATCATTTAGATTCGTATAAATTTCTTGTTGAGAAGATTCAAAGCAAAATGCTATTTGTTTAGAACTTCTAAATTCTAAATACTCATAGGCTTTTTTAGTAGAAGCAACCACGTCAGATTTTTTAAGTGTTGGTAAAGAACCTATTTTAGAAAACCGATTAGCAATAGTGTTCAGACGATGGACATCTTTTTCTATTTCATTAACATAGTTGTCATTAATATTTTCCATTTTTAAAATAGCTATCCAACCTAGTAAAGAAGATAAGGGTGTGCCAATTTGATGCGCTGTTTCCTTAGCCATCCCTGTCCATAACTTATTTTGTTCTGCTACTTTATTTGAGGTAAACATCATGTAGATTAATGCTAAAAATAGAGCCAGAATTAAAATTAAAGTAAGTGGATAATAAGAAAGTTTGTTTAATAAATCTGAATTTCTGTAATAAATATATTGTGTTCTGTTTTTTGCAAAATCTATTTCAATAGGATTGTTTTGCTCTTTCATGATTTGCAACTGTTCTTGAAGGTAAGCCGGGTCTTTTGCTTTTTCAAGATCTAGATTTAAGTATGAATTGGCTCCAATATTTCCATTTTCATCTGCTAAAATCATGGGAATATTGGTGTTGCTTTTAATAATTTTATCTTCCAAACTAATATCAGCTTCTAGATTTTGATTTTTAGCAAATTCCTTCATCGCTGTAGCAACTATCTCCATCTTTAATCGCTCTTCACTTTTAAATCTATTAAAAAATGAATACGTGTTCCAAAGGATTAATGAAACTATAGAAAACGAGATGAGTATTACAAATCGTTTTAATAATAGTGTATTTTTTAAAAAACTCATCAAACAAATATACTAGATTCACTTGTATAACTCATTTATAAAATTGATAGTATCTTTACAGCACAAAATTTTTTCACATGATTTCCATCAACCCTAAAGAAATACCAACGGGTAAATTACACGGTTATTTATTAGGAGCTGTTGCACCTAGACCAATTGCATTTGCTAGCACTATTGATGAAAATGGCACCCCCAATTTATCACCTTTTAGTTTTTTTAATGTATTTGGATCTAATCCACCAACCATGATTTTTTCACCTGCAAGAAGAGTTAGAGGTAATACGACTAAACATACGTTACAAAATGTTGAAAAAATAAAAGAGGTAGTTATTAATGTTGTCAATTTTGATATCGTTCAGCAAATGTCCTTGAGTAGTTCAGAATACCCTGAAGGGGTTAATGAATTTGAAAAAGCTGGGTTTACTATGTTGGCATCAGATGAGGTGAAGCCTTTTAGGGTAGCAGAGTCTCCAGTTCAGTTTGAGTGTAAAGTCACTGATATTATATATACTGGCGACCAAGGAGGTGCAGGAAATTTAATTGTTTGTGAGGTGTTAAAAATTCATATTCATGAGACGGTTCTTAATGAGGATGGAATGATAGATCAACATAAAATTGACTTAGTAGCTAGAGCTGGTGGAAGTTATTACACAAGAGCTAGAGATGGTTTTTTTGAAATCCCAAAACCTATTTTTACTTTAGGAATTGGTGTAGATCAAATTCCCTCAGAAATAAGAAATAGTTCGGTATTAACTGGTAATAATTTGGGGATGTTAGGGAATGTTGCTTTTTTACCAACTGTTGAAGATGTTGATAACTTTGCAAAAGAACATCCGCAATTTATTGGCTTAGAAATGGTAAAAAAACATACATTTGCTCAACAATATTTAGAAAAAAATGATGTTGAAAGTGCTTGGAAAGTGCTTTTATTAAAATAAGAATTATGGAAGTTATAGGTAAAGTTAAATTAATTGGAGAAGTACAGACTTTTGGAAGTAATGGCTTCAGAAAAAGAGAAGTAGTAGTTACAACAGACGAGCAATATCCTCAAATGATTATGATTGAGTTTGTTCAAGACAAGTGTGATTTATTAAACAATTACTCAGTAGGTCAAGATGTGAAAATTTCTATCAATCTAAGAGGTAGAGAGTGGATAAATCCACAAGGAGAAGCAAAGTACTTTAATTCTGTGCAAGGATGGAGAATAGAGAGTTTAGCTCAAGCAGCTCCTTCTCAAATTCCACCTGCAGATCAATTTCAACCTGCTCCAGACCTAACAAGTGAAGAGCCCGACGATTTACCGTTTTAAAAATAGAAATCAAAAAAAAGCCTCGCAATTTGCGAGGCTTTTTTTTCTAATTAAGAAATAATTAGTTAGGATTTAACGCCATATTTATTCGTGCAATAGCATCCTGTAAGTGATATCTACTAGTTGTATTTGGAGCTTTAGAAACAGCCGATCTAACATCGCGCTTTATTCTGTTTAACTCTCCTCTTACCATTGCTTTAATATCTGATTGACCAATATTTACAGCACTTTGTTTAAAATATCCACGATTAGCTCCTCGTTGATTTTTTGCTTTATTCAAAAGATAATCTAAACGATTGATGTGTGCTCTTTGTAAGTTTCTTTTGTAAGTGTCTATTCTTTTACCACTATACAATTCAGACCATACACCTCTTCTTAAATCTGAAAACATTGAAACTAAAGTGTAAGCATTAGAACCATTCATTGTTTGGTTTTCTATCATACGAGCCATTCTCCCTGAATCTAGAATATTATTTAAAGTTCTTGTTTGAACATTTCCAATTTTTTCAATTGCTCCAGAAAATTGAGTCTTAGAGTAGATGTTATTATCAATCATCCATGTTGGAGTAGAAAAAAGCTCATTGTTGATAAACTTCAATGCATTTTTCTGATGTGATTTGGCTACGTGAGAATAAACAGCTCCTTCTTGGTTTGAAGTTTTGTAATATTCGTACACACCACCAATATTAGCAGTAACATGTCCCATATATCTATTAAATTGACTTAAAACTTGACCGTACATGGTAGCCATTTCATCATAGTTTTCACCATCTTTAGTTGTCCACTTTTCTATATTAGGTAATATTCTTTGTAAATTTTTGATACCGTATGCACTTGCTTTTACAGCGTCATCCCCAAGATCTTCAGTTTGAGAACTTGGATCTACAACACCCCCAGCTTGTTGATGTCCAAAACGATACATTGGGTTATCTGCTCTGTCTAAAATCCACTTATTTAGTGTTTCTTTTTCATCTTTGGCAGTTTTATCTAATATTGGACGATATCCCCATTCTATTGCATGCTTGTCATAGGGTCCAATATCAGGCATTAAAGCAACCCCTTTATCTTCTGGTTGTGCTATGTAGTTAAAACGAGCATAATCCATGATAGAAGGAGCTGTACCGAACTTCTTAGTAAAAGAGGCAGACCTCAATGAATCTACTGGGTATGCTGCACTAGAACCCATATTGTGAGGTAGCCCTAATGTATGTCCAACTTCATGTGAAGAAACAAAACGAATTAAACGTCCCATTACTTCGTCTTTAAATTCTATAGTTTGAGCTTCAGGGTTAATTGCTGCTGTTTGGATAAAGAACCAATTACGCAACAAACTCATTACATTATGATACCAATTAATATCAGATTCTAGAATTTCTCCTGAACGCGGGTCACTAACATGAGGACCATTTGCGTTGGGTATTGGTGATGCTAGATAACGAACTACAGAATATCTTACATCTTCAGGAGACCAGTCTGGGTCTTCTTCTTTACTAGGTGGATCTTTCGCTATAATTGCATTTTTAAAACCAGCAGCTTCAAAAGCCACTTGCCAATCTTCAATTCCTTGTTTAATGTATTGTCTCCAAACTTCAGGAGTAGCTCTATCTACATAATAAACTATTTGTTTTTTTGGTTCTACTAGCTCACCAGCTTTAAATTTATCTAGATCTTCGTCCTTTACTTCTAATCTCCATCTATCTAGGTAGGTAACAGTCTTGCTTCTTTGATCTTCAAGACCGTAATCTACTTGTCCTCGAGCAAACCATCCAACTCTTTCGTCAAAATAACGGCGCTTCATAGGTACTTTTGGAAGTAAAATCATAGAGTTACTCATCTCAACAGAAATAGAACCAACACTTCCATTGGATGGAGGTTTACCTGCAAAATAAGTTTTCACATGTCTAACTTCTATATTTTCAGGATAACTACTTACCCTATCTATGTAAGAACGTGTTTTATCCATTCTTGATATTTTATATCTAGAACGATAAAACTGAGGAAATCCAAGAGGTTTTATATCGGTAGAAAATAAAGAGGTAGCATCAATAACAACGGCAGTAGTATCTTTGTTAAATGCCTTTATTGGAAATGAAAATAAAACAGGCTCAAAATTAGAGTTTACGACAGCTTCATGAACTGGTAAAATTGTATCTGCTACAACATTGTGGGACACAACCCTTAAAAGAATCTTTTTCCCTTTTCTTTGCCAGCGCAGTACCTGTGTATTTGTTTTTCCTCCTCCAAAACCAATTCCGTTGGCAGTTTTAGCAATTCTAGTAACCATCAACATTTCTCTATTAATTAGAGTATCTGGAACTTCAAAAAGATATTTATCATCGGTAGAATGAACCTTAAATAAGCCCTCATCAGTTTTCATTTCTTTGGTTACCACTTTTCCATAGGGAAGGATAGCACCTTTTTTTGGTTTCGGTTTTTGTTTTGGTTTTTGAATTTCAGTAGTTTTCTTCTTCTTTCGTTTTTTTATTCTACCAGTCTGTGCATCAATCGTTGATGTAATTCCCAAAAGGAAAAAAACTATGAGGATTTTTGTAAGTAATTTGTTTAGCATTTTAATCTGTTTAAATTAATTATGAATTGATTTTTAATTATTAATATAAATTTTTGACTAAATATTTAGCCAGTAGGTAAATTTTAAATTTAATGATCTAAATCTAGGGCTAAAGACAGTTGTTGCGTAATTATCATTGTATACAAGGAATAAATCAGATAACGGGGCAACTCTCCATTGAAATCGTGTATTAATACTTAGGTTTTCTCTTTGTGTGCTATATTGAAAAAAGGTTGACCAAAATATATTTTTGGTAAAAGTGATGTCAAATTTTGGTCCAATCAACCAAATAGAGGCGTCTGGGTAAGGACCTGGTAGGTCTATCTTATCGTAATTCATTTGAATAGATCCAGAAAAATAAGGTTGTAATCTTACCGATAAAGATGTTTCTAAAGAATATTTGTTTCCATTATAAAATTGACCAATTGATGGATTGATTCTGTAGGAGATTTTTTTTCGTCGATCAGATCTAAAACTTGCATTGTAACTCGTGTAGTAATAATTTTCATCTGCTGGTAATGGGATAGCATTATCTGTTCTAGTTGGATCAAATTCATTATATAGTTTTGTGTATCTGTTGAACATTTCTACACGGAGTTGAGAACTATTAAGAAAATTTGCTTCCCATCTACTAATTATGGTGTAATCAGAGTTTTCGAAGTCTAATTCTGGACGCCAGATAGAAATAGGGATAACTGTAAACGAGTGGCGTTGAATTTTACTGTTCTTTGGCCAAAATTTTAACTCTATTTGAGGATTAATTTTAAAAATATCTGTTCTTCTAACAAAACCTAGTTCTGATTTATAATCATCTGCAACAAAAACCCCACTGAGCCTAATATTTAATGACCTATTATTATACTGGGTTCTAAAACCAGCTGAAAAGTCATTGGAAGTGATGCCTGGAGAAAAAGATTTATGAAAAAAATATTTACCACTCCAAGTGTTATCCTTGGAAGCTAAGCTATAGTCAATTCCAAGTACTCGGTTGTATTTGTCATTATCATCTAAAAATTCATAATCTTTTGTGCTTTGCTTATTGATAAAAAGAACACTTATGTTAGATCTACTAAATACTTTATGTTGAAGAGAAATTACAGAGTTGTTTACTGTAGGGATTTCATTAGCAAGATCTTCATCAGTTTGCATGCTTAAAATACCAACTCGAAAATTATTATTTAATTTTCCACTCAATCTGACACCAGCAATAATTCTATTTTCGATATTTTCATCATTTATATCTTTAGCAATACCAATTCGTCTTGAGAAAAAAGGATTTGAGTCTCTACCATCTCCATAACTTCCAAACAAATCACTATTTTCAATAAAAAATTGCCTTCTTTCAGGTAATCCAACTTCAAATCGAGTTAAGTTGGTTACTTGCTGATCTACTTCTACTTGTGAAAAATCTGGATTTAGCGTTAAATCTAAATTCATGCTATTAGCAATCGTTAACTTCGCATCTCCTCCAATTTTAAAACTGTTAGTATTGTTATTATTTTCAAAATCCTTTGAAGTAATCGTATTTATGAAAGGGATAATAGAAACAGGAGATTTAGATTTTCCTAAAGGTCTATCAAAAATTAAGTCTCCCATAAAAGCAAGATTGAAAATATATTGATTTTGAGGAACATTAACCCATGAATTTTGAACATTATCTTGGGTGTCAAACTGATAAGTGTTAAATCTCCATTTTGTCTCTCCCTCTTTGTACTTGAAGGCAGACAAAGGTATTTTCCACTCTAAAATGTAATGATTGTCATGTATTTTTGATTCACCAGTCCACTTCGTGTCCCAAGCCATATTAAAACCTCTAATATCATTTCCTCCACCAGAAAGTAACATCTCTCTTCGAACTCCATAAGGGTTTGATCCAAATAAAAAAGCATTGGTTCCATCATTAAAAGTATCAAACATTAGCGTAACACTGTCACTAGCGCCTCCTCTAAAATCTCTACGTAATGAAGGAATGATGTAGTCTTTTCCTTTAGCATACACTTTTATGCCAACATATAAATTTCTGTCATTAAACATAAATTTAATCTCAACCTGACTTTTTGCTTGTGCTGTGTCTGTTGGGAAATATTGATAAAAACTAGTAGCAGGGAGAACTTTATTCCATGAAGATTCATTTAAAACACCATCAATTTTTATCTCTTCATCAGTGTATTTTGCAAGTGCAGATTTATTTTGTGACTGTAAACACACACAGAAAAGCATAAAATAAATAGTGAAAAAAACATGTTTCATCTAATAATTTTTTTTCATTTAAAGAATAATACTCTTTAAGTTTTAAACCGGATGAAATTAAAATTAAACTTCAAGTACTATTCATAAATTTTAGTTAAAATTTATGAATAGTAAGGCGTCTGTTTTTAAATAATTGGAGGGATTGATCTCGATAGATATTATGAGTTGTGAATTCCTCATAAATCAAGAAATCAGACCCTTAAAAGTCTGATTTCATATAATATAAATTTTAATTAATTACCTAAGAAAGAAAAGGATATCTATAATCTGAAGCAGATACAAAGGTTTCCTTTATTAATCTTGGTGAAACCCAACGTAATAAATTCTGAGCAGACCCAGCTTTATCATTTGTTCCTGAGGCTCTAGCACCACCAAACGGTTGTTGACCAACTACTGCCCCTGAAGGCTTGTCATTGATATAAAAATTACCAGCACAATTTTCTAGCATACGAGTTGCTTCAGTTATGGCATATCTATCTGTTGAAAAAACCGCTCCTGTTAGCGCATACTCTGAGGTAGCATCTACTAAACTTAGCGTTTCTTTCCAGTTTGTATCTTCATACACATAAATGGTTACAACTGGTCCAAATAATTCTGTACACATGGTAGTGTAGTTTGGATCTTTGGTTACAATTACTGTAGGTTCTACAAAATAGCCTTTAGACTTGTCATAGTTTCCTCCAGCTATAATTTGAACATTAGAGTCTTTTTTAGCTGCATCTATGTACGAAGCTAACTTGTCAAAAGATTCCTCGTGAATTACTGCTGTGATAAAATTCCCCATATCTTCAGGAGATCCCATTTTGAAGGAAGCTACATCTTCTTTTACATAGTCAATAATTTCATTTGCCAATGATGATGGTAAATAAATTCTTGAGGCAGCTGAGCATTTTTGTCCTTGAAATTCAAAAGCACCACGAGATATTCCAGTTGCTACTTGTTTTGCATTAGCTGAATGGTGTGCAATAATAAAATCTTTCCCTCCTGTTTCTCCAACAATTTTAGGGTATGTCTTGTAAATATGAATATTCTCTCCAATCTTTTTCCATATATCTTTAAATACATGAGTAGATCCTGTAAAATGAATACCAGCAAAATCTGGACTTTTTAAAATAGTATCCGTGATTATAACTGGGTCTCCATATACCATATTGATAACACCGTCTGGAACTCCAGCTTCTTTAAAAATATCCATTAATACTTTTGCTGAAAATATTTGATGATCTGAAGGTTTCCATACTACCGTATTTCCCATTAAGGCCGCACTAGCAGGTAAGTTTCCTGCGATGGCAGTAAAGTTAAATGGGGTAATGGCATAAACAAAACCTTCCAAAGGGCGATATTCTACTCTATTCCAGACACCTTCAGAAGAGTCTGGTTGTTCATCATATATTTGAGACATAAATTCTACATTGAAACGCAAAAAATCTATGTATTCACAAGCTGCATCTATTTCGGCCTGGTGCACAGTTTTTGATTGTGCAATCATTGTAGCGGCGTTTATTTTTGCTCTGTAGGGTCCGGCTACTAATTCAGCAGCTTTTAAGAATATGGCAGCTCTTTGTTCCCATTGCATTTGAGACCAGTTTTTTCTTGCTTCTAAAGCGGTCTTTATTGCATTTTCCACATGTGA
>Ga0228642_1000627_pt1 | contig 13507 bp, 4 predicted proteins | sample 53DmetaG_FD_190071 | JGI IMG/M metagenome (GOLD analysis project Ga0228642, IMG submission 190071) | Seawater microbial communities from Monterey Bay, California, United States - 53D | ecosystem: Environmental > Aquatic > Marine > Coastal | place: USA: California | collected 2016-09-29
TGTTGCTTCAGTGTATAGAGTCATGGTTCCGTAAATCTAAAAACGTAAGCTTTGATAACGACATGTCTCACAGGAAGTACACGGTCTATGGCAAGAATCTTATTGGAAGCACACACATGGACGGTGCAAAATCTCAGGACCTTCCGATGCTTATGGCACACGAGGCGTCAGAGCACTGGAACGATTGCAAGCACAGGTATATTTATGGGCATCATATACATCACAAGACATCTAAGGATGTATTTTCGGTCTGTATAGAGACGCTTAGAAGCCCGTCTGGCAGTGACTCATGGCATCACCGCAAAGGCTATCAGCACGCCCCAAAGGCGGTGGAAGCCTTCATTCATAGCCCTGATCATGGTCAGGTTGCTAGGCTTACTCACCTTTTCTAGTAGAGAACATACTCTTACTTTCCGTTGGTATATTTCTTTCCTTGGTAAGCTCTTTGGCTGTCTTGCCCTCCTTTATATTTCTGATCGCCCATGATCCTCTAAACAGTCCGTACTTCTCTGTCTCTACAAACTCCTTCATCTGATCAAGAGTGAGACCTTCGAAGTATTTATTTATTCTGTTTATGTCGTCAGTTATATCCTTGGCCTTTCTTCCGCTGTTTACTATAAGGTACTCCTCTGCCTCTGTAGGATTTCTTTTTAGATCCTTCTTTACCTCCTGATACTTCTCGTACTGCTTCTCAGATATTGATTTCTTCTTTATCTCCTTCATACCGTACCTTGCTATGTCACCTACATCCTTAGGAGCAAGCCCAGTTACTGTAAAAAACTTTCCAAGTATAATAGATCCAAGACCTTCTCTGTCTCTCTCTAAAACATATCTTTTTTTCTTACCAAATGCACCCTGCTGTTCGTACTCTCCATTCTTATATAGCATATAGGCATCATTTAGATCCTTTATAGCATCCTTACCTATACTAAGAACACCAAGTGTTTTGAGTACTGCATCATCCTCATACACAGAGATCTTACCCTGCTCCATAACCTTTTCTCTTAGCTCCTTCTTCTCCTTGTCTGTCATAGGATCCTTTCTTTTAAGAAGCCTAAGCTCATTCTCTGCATCTATAGCTGCCTGTACATCATCCTCATCTGCAAGATTTACATCCAAATTTTCTAGAAGCATATTAAGACCTTCCGAAACAAGTCCGTCGCCAACAAATGGGAACGGTGAAAGTACGTCTTTTGCAACGCTTGAGAAGGCATAGCTTGATGCATCCCAGAACTTCTTGTTTGACTCAAGAGATCCCCATTCTTTCTCCTCCTTATCCTCATCGTCGTCCCCAAACAAGCCTTTAGCTGCACCTTTAAATCCTTCTCTTATTACTGCAGATAGTGTGTGGAATACTGTAAGCTCAACCATAAGTCCAGCAAGCGATCTTGCTGCAGCCTTCTTGTCCTCGTTTGTAGGTGTTGTGTTTGTTGGATTCAGAACCCTTAGGTCTGCCATCATTCTACCCTTCTGGTTTATAACGAAGGATGCGAATGGTGCTATAACCTTTCGAACTATTGCTACATTACCAGCCTTAGATAGGAAGGTACCCGCAAGCGCAGGATCTGATACGTTCTGCTGCCTGTCTACCATCATCTGTGCATACTCAAGTGCATCCTGGTTGTACTCACCCTCAACAAGCTCTGTACTTAGCCCATTCCTTTGCATGTGCTGCTTGTAGTAGCTTATGAATGATGACTTTGCCACGTATACATCAGGGCCTTGTAGGAACGCCTTAAGATATAATCCCTGCAGCTTATCTACACCCCTCATTATTGTTCTTATGTTGTCAAGATTTACCTCAACACTTGCATCTGCAGATTCAATCGCTGTCTCTGACTCTATTCCTCTGTTAACGATTGCCATGTCTGAGTTGTTAACCCAGTCCAGGTCAGACTTGTTTGCGAAGTCAAACCTTCCTGCATTAGTAATGGTGTTCATCATTACAGGTATGGTCTGCTTAAGAGCCTGAGACATACCGCCTAGTGCCTTTGAGACACCAAACTTAGCAACCGTGTTAAAGATCTTTGAGATTTCTTTGTTGCTCATGTACTCACCCTTACCCTTTAGGTCTCGTATATAGTCTGATACCCTTTCAAGTACCATTGATGATGTGTCACCAAACACCTCTTCAAACGAAGACGACCTTGTGGCACCATAAAACTTTTGTATCGCTGCGGATGTGTATATATCTGTGAGTGCCTTATCCATCGACAGAGAGTTGTCCATATCAAAGTCAAAGCTAACGTACCTATTCTTTGGAAGTGTCTTCGGTCTAGTGGTCTCCATAAGAACCCCAGACTTGTTTCTGTCTATATGAGTTCCAGACATAAATGCACTTGTTTTTTCTGCAGATACAGCTAGATCTTCCTTACTTATATCAACCCTATTACTCAGTGTCTTGTACTTATCTGGAGTGTAGTTTGTATCCGTTCCAAGTATCGTGTTGTGCACTGATAGGCTGACATCTGCCAGGTCGTTATATTTGTCTGCCCACTGATCTGTCCACCATGACACCGCATCAATATTTTTCTTTGACGCCTTGTCTGTTATTGAATTGATGTCTTTTGCGGACGCTATATCAAGCTTACCATATACCTCTCTGTATACCTCTGCCTTCTTTCTCTCCTGCTTGTTACCGCTATTCTCAAGGTACTCTATACTCTCAAGTACAAGTCTCTTACGTCTTTCAAACTCAGCCTTCTGCTCGGCTACTGTACCCACAAGATTTCTACTCATGAACGCAATCATGCCTCTCTCGTAGACATTTTCTGCCTCCATAAATTTCTTGTCTCCCTCTATGAATTCTTTTTTATACTGATCCATAATATTTTTATGAACCCTTATCTTTTTAGCCTTTCCGTTTATAATGTCCTGAAGACCGATCTCCTTCATCACCTTAAGCCCCCTGTTTGTGCCTTGAAATATTCTGTCGAATAGAACTGGCATGCTTGTAAGGTACTGATTCCATATCTTACCAACATTTTCACTAAATCCTAGCTTAGGCATACGTGCTATGATACCCTTTATTGAAAGGTTTCTGATTGACTGAACACCCTCGTATATACTTATGGCTGACTCAAGTCCGCTTGTTATCTCGTTTGTTATGAAGTTGTCTATGTACTCTACAAACTTTATTGCGTCCTCCAGGTCCATCGTAGACAGGTCTGCATCTACAAGCCTAGACACCATATCTATCTGATGGTCTGTAAGGTCTATCGTCTCGCCAGTAAATGGGTTGATATTTCTCTTGATCATGTCCTTAGCTATCGCAGACATGACTCCAAATCTTTTCGTTAGGAATGACATCACCTCTGCCTCAAGTCCTTGCTTCACATCTCCCGACTCTATCGCCTCTACTATTTCCTTAATCTCATTAATAGACATATTCTCGTCTAGGTTCAGGTCCTGATACTTGGCGATCATCTCCTTCTTTAGGATCTTGTTCTGATTATCTATGGCACCCTGGTAGAACTCAGCTATCTCTGCAAGGTTTGCAGCCTGTCTCATGTCTACCTCTCCACCCTTTATCCTTGAGGATTTAAGTGCGTCATTCATCTGCTCTGCATAGTCCATGTAAAGATCAAGAACCTCAACCATCTGTGGATCTATCTCTGCAAACTGTTTAGCCATGGCTATAACCTCTGCCTGGTTATCTTTCTTAAGGTTTCTCTTTATTTTTTTTCTTATTGCAGAGGCCTGTCTAAGTTTCTCTGCATACTCTGCATTCTTAAACACCTTCTCTGCATAGTCTAGGAACCTGTTGAGTATCTCCTCGTTCTCTAGGTTTACAATGTTAGATCTCTCCACAAGTATACCTGCCTGCTTTGATGTCATTATACCCTGTCTAACCATAGACTTTACAAGCTTTGCAAGCTCCTTACGTCTTGTATTGAGGTCCTTCTTTGCAAGCCTTGCCGACTTGTTCCATTCCTTTATCTGTCTCTTGTACTCTGCCAGCTGGTCTACTACAACCTTTGTTCTCTTCTTCTTACCTAGAACCTTTCTTACAGACGGAGCCTTCTTTATCTTAATACCTAGATCCTCAGTAAGCTGACGAACAATCTGTTCTCTTTCTAAATCTGTAGACTCTTGATAAAGCTTACTTCCTTTCAAGTAAGATATGGTCGCATCTAACTTTTCTTTTGCAGTCAAAGGCCCTCTAGTTCTATCTTTCTCTAGCTTCTTTAGTCTTCTATCCTCCAGCTTTTGAACTATGCCATCTATAATCTTATCAACCCTTTCTCTTGAAGGCCCGTCGTCCTTCTGCTCCCTGATCGAGGGCTCCTGACGCTTGGCTGGGGTGGTGACCTCAGATGTATCTATTTTTACTCCCTGTGTAGTAATACCTGCACTTGGGCTCATTATTTGAGTCCATCTTTCTACAAGTCTTCCTTTCTTTTTAGGATCTTTACTTTTAACTTTTCCTGACTTATTAACTGTTTTTCCTGTATCAGGATCAATGGTAACATTATTCCATTTTACTCTATCAGTTAATAAATGTAGTGTTGTTTTACTGTCACCCTTTGATTTTATAGCCTTTGGATATGACTCATGATCCGTTTCAGATTTTGCATCCACAGCTTCAACCTCTCCTTCAATCTCTAATATAGCATATATTGATCCATTTTCAGTTTTAGATTTTCCATCTCTTAACATTGGCTCTGTAAGCATTTGAGATACTGCTTCTGTAAGATTAGCCTTACTAATTTTAGATCCTTTTTTAAACTTTGTTACAAGATCCTCTGCCATCATACCCTCTCCAAAGAAATCAGCCAAACTATTCTGTGCGTCCTGGTTTGATTTTTTTCTTTGAATAGATTTAACTACAGAATCTATGATTGATGTTGAAAAAGTTTTTCTATCATCAAAACTACTTTTTTCAGCTCCTAATTTTTCCTCTATTATTTTTACTATTTCATCTAAATTATTAGAGCTATCAATCTTATTACCAAATGCTTTGTCGTAAGACTTTATGAGTATAGATTCAATACCTGTTATCTTAAACTTTGGGTTCTTTGATAATGATATAAATAAATTCATAACACCATTAGCTGCATTTGTACTAGATAAAACTTTATTTGTCGGAGCAGTTGTTAACGCCATGTATATTTTACCATCCTTATTAATGGCCTTATTCATAGACTCAGCCATTGCTTGAGCAGCCTTAGATGTACTTGCCCAAAAATATCCTTTCTCATGAAACTTGATGGGATAAAATATACCTCCCTTACCCTCAACTAATATTTCACTTCCATCAGATAATTTTTTACTAATTTTTCCAGAAAAAGCTGAATCAGGTTGATGTAAAATCATAAATACATTATTAAAATCAGAAATGGATTTATTTCTTGTTATGTATTTTTGTTCTATCTTTTTAAATTCATTTGTGTTTTTATCAAAGCTATAAGTAACTCCAGATTTAAGATCGGTAAAATCAGCTTGAAATCTTTTATTTGCCTCCTTTATTTCTGCTGTTTTATTTTTAGAAATAACCTTAATATCCACATCACTGATCTCCTCACCGACAGCGACCTTGCCAGCTATAGCGTTAAGAACATCAACCACCTCATTGTCTGTGAATGGCTTCAGTCCAAACATCTTGGCCAGTCTATCCAGAAACCTCTTGATCAAACTCTGGCTAGGCTTGTTCATCTGTGCATAGTTACCTGCCAGTATACCGACCAGCTCGGCAAGCTTCTCCTCGCTCTGTATGTTCTCGTCATAATTAGCAGCGAATGTATCGAGTGCCTGCTTAACCTCAGGCATCCCCTCAAGATTCTTAGAAAGAGACTTGATCATTCGGTCAGTGATACCCTTTGCTGCTTTGTCTGTCTTGACCTTATCTAGAAGTACGGCATGAAATACCTCGTGTGCTACGGTCCTATTGTTCGCCTTGGATTGATTGATGTGTATCGTCTTGGTCTTAGTGTTGTACTCACCACGACCTGACTGCTTCTTACTATCCGTCTTACCAGTCGCCTTCCTGTATGAATCCTCTGTAGAGTGTGTGATTATCTCTACACCTGGCAATACTTTAGATATAGCCTTTCTAGCGTTGTCCGCCTGCTTCTCTATGTTTTTTATATTTTCTGCAACCTCAGGAGTTATATCTTCTACCACCTCTTTAGTAACCTGCTCTGCTACGGGAGTTTCAATAAATGAATCTCTGTATGCGATCATTTCATCATACCCAGTCTCAGTATCATCAAATGTTTTTTCCTCTATATCCAACTTAGATTCAGGATCGTAAACCATCGCAACCACGTCAGGAGTTCCATGTTTTTCTTTGTTCCATCCATCAGGAGCAAACTCCTCATTAAACGGTGTCCTACTTGCAACCCTAAATCCATTTCGTTTATATATACGAGTCAGATAGTTGTCAAAGTTATCCAACTTAGTACCCCCATTATTAACAGCCTCCTCCAAGATCTTATCTGCCACCTTTTCAGCTTTAGAATCTTTGGATTTGAATACACCCTTTATGTCACCGTCAGGCCCCACAATACCCTTTCCTCCCTCTACCGATACAACCGTACCCTCCTTGGCATCTTCTAAGCTTACGCTGTCTACGCTCCAGTATTGTTCAGGATCACTTTGTTTTATATCCTCTAGCTCTTTGACATACTCTTCTGTTTTTTGCCTAACGATAGGCTCCTTTTCTAATTCTTGTTCTTGCTGGACTTCGGCAGCTTCTTGTTCTTGGGTGTCTCCTTCTCCCACTTCTTGCAGTCCCATTTCGGACTGTTCATCTGGTAGCACTTCCTTCTTTGTTTCTTGCTCTTGAATGGCATCTGTCTTGCTTATTTGTTGTAACTGATTATTTATTTCTGCGATCCTCTCCGTCTGCTTGACGACCAGGTTCTTGTCCTTGTCTTTTACCTCTGCCTCTAATACCTTTCTCTCTAGCATTAAATCATATGACTGTCTCTTCTGACCTGAAGACAGTTCGGCAGGTATCTCCATCATCAATGGATAGGCATCATTCATTGCCTTTATTCTTGCATTTGCATCCTCTTTAGTTATCTGCTTAGATTGGTAGGCTAAGTTTATCTGTGCCAAAGCAATAGCTCTACCTTCCTCGCTGGTTATTATATTGTACTGATTCTCAAATGATTTGTTTAAGCCCTTTAATTTAAAACCATTTGAAAGTAGGTTTGTTGTGCCGCTGATGGTAGATATACCACTACCAGCACCAAAACCTAATACTGCTGCCTTGCCAAGCTGATCTAAAAATTGTTTGGCTCCCTTCTCCGTTGTGATGTCGGGCATGTTCTTAAACACTTCCTTATCTAGGAGCATGTTTACAATATTTTTTTCTGTAAATTCTACAGCCTCTTGACCTAGCTCCGTAAGTGCCTCATAAGAACCACCCTCAATTATTCCTAGGATTGTCCTTGCACTAAGCCCCTTCAGCGTGTACTTCATACTCCCCTCTATTGCATGGAGACTTGCATTTTTAGGTAAGTTTTTTAAAGCTCTAGCTGCAACCCACCTGAATAGTTTTGACTTACCTGGACCAAGTGCACTCTGAAGTCCTTTTTGTTCAAGTATACCCTCAAACGTGGCCATAGGCCAAGATATAAGTCTCTTCTCAAAGTTAGTTAGGTCGCTGTCTTTTAGCTCGTTCTCCACCCTTGCTGTGGTTTGAAGTCCGAATGCGACAGGAACAAGTGATGGATTAAACCCAACGATAGCACCAGTGCTGAGACTGTGTATCATCGTCTTCATCAACTCATACGTAAGACCTGCATCAGCTAGTGACTTATCTGTAACCGCTGTCGTGTTATTTATCCACTCGTCTATACCGTACTCAACCTCATCCTTTATACGCTTGTTCTGTATATCTAAAATCTGATACTCCTCAAGGTCAAATTCTTTTAGCATGTTAACCTCATCCTCTGACATTATGTTAGATACAGGAGCAAATGGGATGTCTATTATTAAGTCTACAACACCCTCAGTTATACCTGAACCTGTTTCTGTAACTCCAGATAGAGCAGCTAGTGCGACACCTTTTAAACCTACAAGTTCTGGAGCCTTTTCTTCATTTATGTACTGTGCGTACTGAAGATTTTTATTTAGTTGATCTATGAGATACTTATTACTAATAGGATCCTTTGCCTTTAGTGCATTTATTTGAGTGTTTATGATAGACATATCCATCATAAAATCAGACTTACTCTTACCGCCACCCATAGGTATAAGTCCAAACAAAAATCCTTGCCCATATCCATCCGTAGCAAAACCATTTGCATCCCCAAACACATGAGGCTTAGAGAGTATGTAGTTACTTAGATCTATAGCTGCCCTCATCGGATCATTAAACTTACCTTTAAACCTACCCTCTCCTCTTTCGTACTCGTTCATTACAGACTTTATATCGTCAGTAATTATAGCCTTAGACATAAATTTTTTGATCTTTGCATATACGTCAGATCCATTCATATTTATCTCTATACCATTGACTAACTCTGGAGAGCTTTTACTTTCTGGTGTTATGGTGGACTGTATAACGAGATTGTCTCCGTCATAGCTAAATCTAAACCCCTCTGTCTCTAAATAATTTTCTGCCTCATCTTTAGATCCGTAAGGAAGAAATCCAAATCTTTTTCTTAAATTCTTAGATGTCTGTTCTGAATCACCTATCACTATATCTTCATCGATATCTGATGTGTATAAAGAGCTACTCTTTCTTGACTCATCATAAAACTGCTCAGGATTTTCTCTAAGATTTGTACCTGTAATTTTTTCGTAGGTCCCTATTGTGGATCCATACTCATTGATCAATTTTTCAGATGCCCTATCGTACATTGCCTGGAACTCTTCCTCTGTGTAGTATGTCTCTCCTAATTTCTGTGTATTAAAAAGTCCGCTTGAAAGTATAAGTTTTCTTTCATTTATAAACTCATCCCTTGTGGTGTTATGTCTCTCAAAAAAATCGTCGTTTAAGTCAACAACAGGTTCTGTAGATACAATACCAGACACACTGTTCCATAGCTTATCATCATACTCCTTGTAACTTTCATTAAAAGGCTTAGTTCCATCAACATAAACCTCTCTTATTTGTTCGTCACTTAATGATGTACCTCCTGTGGCTCTAATATTTTTATTTAATTCGTCAAGAAATAATAACTCTTGATCTTTTTTATCCTTGTCCATAAACCTGTAGTCATTAACTATAGGTTCTACATTAAACTCATCTATTCTTTTAAATTCAAAATCAGTTACAGGCTTTTCCTTGTATGAAATCTTTCCTATATCTCTCCTTGCCGTATCTGCCTGAAATTGAAATGGATCATTTGCATCAAGGTCAGCCAGCGTCTGCTCCCCTTTAAGTTCTCGCAGTCTTTTTCTAAACCCTGCTATTTGTGTAAAAGAAAGATCTTGATCAAAAAGACCTTTTCCAGTCTCAATGGCTTTTTCAAGTTCTTCTATCTCTCTTTGAAGTTCATCTTCCTCCTTCTTCTCTTGAGCCTTTATCTCTTTCTGAATCTTATCGTTCTTCTTCTTCTGATCTATAAGGTTAGCAAACTCAGGATATTCACTCTTTAACTTAGACTCAGATCCAAACTTTAATAGTCTGCTGTATGAAATATTTTCACTCTCTATAGCCTTGAGTACATTATCCTTTCTCTTTATAGACTTTACATCAAACAGGTCTGGAAAGTTCTTCATCAGTTCGGACTTTTTTCCCTCCTTCTGTTGCTCTAGGTATGAAAGTATTTGATCGTCTTTATACCCCTGATCCTTTAACTGTGTAACATAGCTGTTGATCTTATTATTGTACTCTATATCTGCAGCGAACTGATCTGGATAATCAAAAAGAAGTTGCATCCTCTCCTCATAGCTTGCATTAGGTATAACCTTGTTTACATCGCCAACATTGACCTCTGGATTAGACTGTCTAAACTGTGACACTATATCCAAAGTCTCCACTGGAGCCATAGTTGTAGTTGTACTAACCCTAGGCTGATCTATCTGTGTCTGATCTCCAGAGATATATAGAGTCGTTGTCGTGGTGGTCCTGCTTAGGTCCTCTGGTATGTCTTGATTCATCATGTCCAACATCGGCTCGAATGCCGATTGATTTGGATCCAAGCCTTCTATCGGATTGTCTTCAGCCATAGTTATGATATGTTTTGATTGTTACCCCCTGAAAGGAAGTTTCTTCCTGATCTTACTAAGTTTGTAAAAAAGTTTCCGCCCTGATTGCTGGCCATCTGATCGGCTGGCATCTCTTCCGTCTGCTCATCCATCATTGCTATTACGGCAGGCCCTTTCCCTGAACTCTTCTCTGCGTTTTTGTACAGAGTGTTGGCCTTGCCTGCACCCTTACCAGTAGTGGCACCAAAGAATGATGTTGATATGTCCTGCATGTTTTTAATAGGGCCTACTGGTTTTTCAGTTCTTACGCTCCTGCCTTCTTTTTCATTCCATACATTATCTACAATAAGCTTGTATAGGTTGCCATCTATTACCGTAAATTCAGATCCATCTACAGCTTGGTTTGTGAATGTAGCCGCAGCCTGAACTGGATCGGTATCAATCTTATCCCATGCATTTCTAAGTTGCTTATAAAGAACATTGGCATCTGCCTGACTCATTCCACTTCCACTTCCACTTCCACTTCCTTTACCTTTTCCTTTAGTCGATGGCTTCGCTTCTGTCTTTGAGTATCCAAGGTTAGACATAAAAGTACTCTCAACAACTTGATCGAGAGCCATCAACTGATCCTGACTTGGAGAGGGTTGAAATACACCCTGACCATCTGTAATATTAGGCATAAGAAACCTGTCGTATTCAGCTACAAAACTGTTAAGCTCTTCACCCGTTAATGGCTTCTCTCCCTTAATACGTCTGGCTCCGTTTTCTATCTCTATAAAGTTATTCATCTTTCTCTGATAGTCTCCACCCTGCATATCTTTAGGATCAAAGTAAGTCTCGTATCTATTGTCTGACTGAGCGAGTGTCTGGTATACAAGCCTTGGATTTCCTTTTATATATGCCTGAGTCCTTGATATTGAACCAGGAAGCTCTGTGTTCAGTACCTCACCTTTCTCTGTTACATAGACCTGCTTGCCATCCACATCCGTCATCTCTCCAATGGTAACTTCTTTTAGATTTTTAGCTCTGTCTGACACAAGTGTGTTGAAGTCAAAGAAGTTGTCATTGACATTCATAGGGTTGTTTAAGCTCTTTACGTTGTGTAGGTTGTTATAGTCAGATATGTTTCCATTCTCATCTAAATCAGCCAAGAAATACTTACCTGTCTTAGGATCCTGATACATCGTTCTATTCTTTAGGTTTAGTAACTCGGAACGTCTTTCTATTAAATCCTCTTCGTACTTAGATCCTGCTGGAAGTCCGTTCTCTCCAGTCTGCTGTCTTTCAAGGCCTTTCATTATAGTCTCATCAAGTGTCTTTGCTGTAGTTGCAAATGACTTCCAATCGTCGCTTGCATTGTTCATGAAGTTTCTGTAGGCGTTATGATTTATCTTTCCAGCCTTAACAAGTCTATTCATCTCATAGCTGTTATCAACGTTCTGAGATATAGCACCAGATAAAAGTGTGTTTAGATCCTGAGTCTGAAAGTTTTCAGTCTCCCTTACAGCCTGCATGTTCTCACGCTGTATCTGATCAAAGTATGCGTCCTGCTGACCTCTTCTTGCACCTATATCCATAAGTCCCTGTGAGAACTCGGACGTTAGCTTACCCCAATCTATACCTGGGGCTGCCTTAAAACCTATATAACTCTTTTCTTCCATTTCTATGGATTTGTTTGACCTGCAGACATCGCAGCGTTAGTATTCTGTATTGAACCTAAATTCTGTAGGTATGTGTAAATATCTAGATTAGGATCTTTCTTTTGTTGTCGTGTCATCTGCACAGCCTGACCTGCCAATTGTCCTGCTCCTGCCGCAGAAAGTGCACTACTAAACATACCCTCAATAGCTTGATTTTGTTGTGCCTGTGCAGCCTGAGATGCAGCCTGTGCACCTGCAAGTGCACTACCCTCTATTCCAAACTCTCTCTGAGCACGTCTCTGCTCTATACCTTGACCTGTCTGAGCTACAGCCATGTCTCTCTGTGCCTGAGCTCTTTGTGCCTGAGCTGCGAGCTGTAGATCAGCTGCTGCTCCTGCCTGTGCGACCTTTCCTATACCGCCTATTACACCTGCCGCCCCAGCACCCTGAAGTGCTGATATGGTAGATATATCTCTCTGTGCTTGAGACTCTTGTGCGAGGTCGTAACCAAGCGTAGGCACCTGTACCTGCTTCATTACGTTCTCTTCCTTCACACCACGCATCGCTGCCTCTGCTCTAAATGCAGCTGAGTCTGCATCTTTTTTAGCCTTATTTGCTTTTATAGCTTGAGCTGCACCTAGTGCTAATCCTGCTCCTGCTATCACTGTAGATGTTATTGCTGCCATATTATAATACCTTTATCATTTCGTTGCAGTTGGTGCTTCCCATCTGGAATCCGCACTCGCTGTACCTGTCTATCAAGCTCTTGCTCTTCAGAGAGGTATATATATACTTATAGGAACCCTTGTCCTTTATCATCTCTGTAAGGACGTCTATCAGGAACCTCAATGCCTCCTGCCTGTCGTCCTGTCGGTAGTTAAAGTTTGACACTATAAACTCCAGCCATGCGGCTGATGAGTTTGTGAAGTATACAAATCCTGCACATATCTCCTCCCCATCCTTATGAACCATAATGCCTCCAAGGCCGTTTTCTGGTAACATATCTCTAGGCGGAGCTGTCCATCTCCAGTCCTTCCACCACGATGATAATGTATCATAATCATCGTCTGTCAAGAGCCTAACTTCCATTTAACAAATTTAAGGAAAACTTTTGAATATAGAACTACCTACGGAAAACAATTCAACCTGAGTAGTATCCTCGTTCTCAAGCTTTACGGACATATAGAAACCTCTGCTGCCATATGACTCGGCCTGGCTGTTCTTCACAGCTATCAAGAAGTCGCTTATTAAGGGTATCGATCCTGATGTTGTGTTAACAGTTATTGTGTTTGCACCTATCGCTGTTATTACTCCAATAAGCACAAGACTTCCAGCATTATTTTTATATAGGTTATCTCCTACACTTATCGCACCATCCATATTGAATGCAAAGGTGATCAATACAGCAGTTGGATCTGAGCTGTCTACAGTTGTACTGTTTCCTATACCCTGTGTAGATATAGCCTTTAGATCTATAGTGTCGTCAACCCTTCTTATGTATGCAAACCACTCGTCCTCCTTCTGGTTGAAGTATGTGGCATCTATCTGTGCGGTGTTTATATCTGTGTCTATGATTGCCTTCCATGGCTTGTTTGAGTCCTGAGAAAGTGTCTTAAACATCTTCATCTGCATCGGCTCGTCATTAAATACCGTTGTTATTGTTGACTTATACTGAGTGCCATAGAAATTATTTCTTGTGACAGTGTCGTCGTTATGCCTGTACAGGTCTCCCCCTGAGAATGTATAAAAACTACTATTTA
>Ga0228642_1000660_pt1 | contig 13090 bp, 20 predicted proteins | sample 53DmetaG_FD_190071 | JGI IMG/M metagenome (GOLD analysis project Ga0228642, IMG submission 190071) | Seawater microbial communities from Monterey Bay, California, United States - 53D | ecosystem: Environmental > Aquatic > Marine > Coastal | place: USA: California | collected 2016-09-29
TCAGCGACAGCATCACCCATTCCTTGGCTTAATACTATTTTTGTCAATTTCGGTACACGCATTGTTGACTTGTAACCAAACTTGTCAGTAAGTGTCTTTACAATTTCAGAATTGTACTTGTCTTTTAATCTTGGTCTGTAGCTCATTACTTAATCACCTCCCCTGATTTCTTTGAATATCTCGTTAATTTTCCTTTATCGTCTGCACGTTTACCAGTCCTTGTAGCTTCACCATTTACAACTAACATTAGGTTAGATATGTGGATGGTGCCTTCAAGCTCTTCAATACTACCTTGTGGGTTATTGGCACTAGGCTTAACGTGTTTTTTAATCATGTTTAAGCCCTCAACTGTAGCACGCAGCTTTTCACGGTCGATTCCAAGAACTTTACCTTCTTGACCTTTAGACTCTCCAGTGATTGCCTTTACGGTATCACCAATTTTGATATGTAGTTTCTTTTGCATTTTATACTTTTTAAAGCACTTCGGGTGCTAGTGAAACAATCTTCATAAAGTTATTTTCTCTAAGCTCTCTTGCAACAGGGCCGAAAATACGTGTTCCTCTCATTTCTCCGGTTTGGTTAAGGATTACACAAGCATTGTCATCAAAACGGATGTAAGAACCATCAGGTCTTCTTATCTCCTTTTTTGTTCGAACAACAACCGCTTTTTGAACAGTTCCTTTCTTTACTTGACCATTAGGCATGGCACTTTTAACCGTGACCACAATTTTATCACCAATAGAAGCATATCTTCTTTTTGTACCGCCTAATACACGAATACATAAAACCTCTTTGGCTCCTGAATTATCTGCTACTCCTAGTCTTGATTCTGTTTGTATCATTATACAAGTTTATTTAGCTCTTTCGAGTATTTCTACTAATCTCCAGTTCTTATTCTTACTCAAAGGACGGGACTCCATAATTTTTACGGTGTCTCCGATATTACAATCGTTAGTTTCGTCATGAGCAACAAATTTGGAAGTCATCTTCACAAACTTCCCATATTTAGGGTGTTTTACTTTACGCTCTACAGCAACTACAACAGACTTGTCCATTTTATCGCTAGTAACGATCCCTACTCTTTCTTTTCTTAAATTACGCTTCTCCATTTGGCAATAGTTTTTAAGCTTGCGCTTGTCTTTTAGTCACTTCTGTATTCAATCGTGCAATTAATTTCCTCATACTTCTGATTCTCAAAGGATTTTCTATTGGAGCCATTTTATGAGTTAATTTTAAAGTTTCCATTTGTGATTGAAAATCAGTCAAACGATTCTTTAAATCTTCGTCAGATAATTTTATAATTTCTTTTTGTGTCATAATCTTATTTTACAGGTACCACAAAGTCATTGCGGACAATAAATTTACATTTTACAGGTAGCTTTTGTGCCGCTAACCTCATTGCTTCTTTCGCTACTTCATAAGGAACCCCGTCAGCTTCAAATAGGATTCTTCCTGGACGAACTACAGATACCCAATGACTTGGAGCACCTTTACCTTTACCCATCCTTACCTCAGCTGGCTTGGATGTAACAGGTTTGTCTGGGAAAATTCGAATCCAAACTTTACCTTCACGTTTCATATAACGAGTAACAGCAATCCTTGAGGCTTCAATTTGACGCGATGTAATCCAACCCGGCTCAAGTGTTTTTAATCCGAACGAACCAAATGCAATAGTAGATCCTCTGTGAGCTAAACCACGATTTCTACCTTTTTGCGCTTTTCTAAATTTTGTTTTTTTAGGCTGTAACATTGTACTTTATTCTAAATTATTTTTTCTTTCTATTTGGCATACCAGGTTTTCTCATTCCACCTGATTTTGAACCAGATGTCATTCCGATATTTGGTGAAAGATCTCTTTTACCATATACCTCACCTTTACAAATCCAGACTTTGATACCAAGTCTACCGTAAGTTGTATGTGCTTCAGATAATGCATAGTCGATATCTGCTCTGAATGTGTGAAGTGGCGTACGTCCATCCTTATACATTTCAGATCTCGCCATTTCAGCTCCATTTAAACGACCAGAAATTTTAATTTTAATACCTTCCGCACCCATTCTCATAGTACCCGCAATTGCCATTTTGATCGCTCTTCTAAACGAAATTCTAGCTTCAAGTTGTCGAGCAACTGCATCGGCAACTAAACGTGCATCAAGTTCCGGTCTTTTAACTTCAAAAATGTTTATTTGGATTTCTTTTTTGGTCAGTTTTTTAAGCTCCTCTTTAAGCTTATCAACTTCTTGACCACCCTTACCGATAATGACACCAGGTCTTGCTGTATTAATGGTTACGGTAACTAATTTTAAAGTTCTTTCTATAATTACTTTTGCAATACTTGCTTTGGCAAGTCGTGCTTTCAGGTATCTTCTGATTTTATCATCCTCAACGATTTTATCACCGTAGTTAGATCCACCAAACCAGTTCGATTCCCATCCTTGGATGTAACCTAGTCTATTGCCAATTGGATTTGTCTTTTGTCCCATTTCTTCAATTATTTAGCTCCACCTACAACGATGGTAACATGATTTGATCTTTTTCTAATTCTGTGTGCTCTACCTTGCGGAGCAGGTTGAATTCTCTTCAACATTGCACCACCACCTACTTCAATTTTAGTTACCATTAGTGTTTCTTCACTAATATCAGCACCTTCATTTTTTTGCTCCCAGTTTGCAATTGCAGATCTCAAAAGTTTTTCTAAACTCTTTGCTGCGTCCTTACTACTGTACTGTAGGATGTTTAAAGCTTTGTTAACTTCAACTCCACGAATAAGGTCGGCAGCCAATCTCATTTTTCTTGGAGATATAGGCGATTTTCTTAATTGCGCAATTGCGATTGCTTTTTTCTCAGCTTTAAGCGCTTCTGCTCGTAAACGTTTTCTTGCTCCCATAATTATCTTTTGTTTTTACCACCGTGACCTCTAAAGTTTCTCGTTGGTGCAAATTCTCCTAATTTATGTCCTACCATGTTTTCTGTAACAAAAACTGGAATAAATTTATTTCCGTTGTGAACAGCAAAGGTCATACCTACAAACTCTGGAGTAATTGTAGAAGCTCTTGACCAAGTTTTGATCACTGACTTACTATTTGCTGCTTTCGCGTCATCGACTCTTTTCATTAGCTTGTAATGAACGAAAGGTGGTTTTTTTAATGAACGACTCATATCCTATTCTCTATTTTTTTCTTCTTTCAATAATAAACTTATTCGAGTATTTACTCTTAGCTCTTGTCTTATAACCTTTAGCAGGAATACCATTACGAGATCTTGGATGACCTCCGGAATTCTTACCTTCACCACCACCCATTGGGTGATCTACTGGATTCATTACTACTGGTCTAACTCTTGGTCTTCTACCCAACCATCTTGTTCTACCGGCTTTACCAGAAACTGTAAGGTTGTGTTCAGGATTTGATACAGAGCCAATAGTAGCTAAACATGTAATCAAAATCATTCTTGTTTCTCCTGAAGGCATTTTGATGATTGCATACTTTCCATCACGTGCATTCAATTGAGCGTAAGTTCCAGCTCCTCTTGCAATAGAACCACCTTTGCCAGGTTGTAATTCAATGTTGTGTATCATAGTTCCTAAAGGAATGTCAGATAGATACATCGCATTTCCAACGTTAGGTGTTGCATTTTTACCCGAAAGAACTGTGTCTCCTGCTTGTAATCCGTTTGGAGCAACTATATATCTTTTCTCACCATCAGCATAATACAATAGTGCGATATTTGCTGTTCTGTTAGGATCGTACTCAATCGCTTTAACAGTTGCAGGAATATCAAACTTATTTCTTTTAAAATCGATAACTCTGTACTTCTGTTTGTGACCACCACCAATGTGTCTCATGGTCATCTTTCCATCGTTATTACGACCACCTGACTTTTTCTTCTTTGTTATCAAAGATTTTTCAGGAGTAGATTTTGTAACTTCTCCAAATTGCAAAGCAACTTTATGTCTTTGGCCTGGTGTGGTTGGTTTAAACTTTTTAAGACTCATTTTTTTAGTCGTTAATAGTTATTAAATAAATCAATCGTTTCGCCTTCAGCAACAGTAACAATGGCTTTTTTCCATTTTCTTGCAGTTTCGCGAACGATTCCTTTGTTCGTATATTTCATTGAAGCCTTACCGCCACCGAAGTTTGCAGTTCGTACTTTTGTGACCTGAACACCATACATTTTCTCTACAGCATTCTTGATTTCAATTTTATTGGCTGTTTGAACAACCTCAAATGTAAATCTGTTCATAGTCTCAGAAATCATAGTTGCTTTCTCAGTTATGATCGGTTTTTTTATTATTCCTTGTAAATTTTGCATGGCTATTAGTTAAGGATCTTTTCAATTTGTTTAATGCTCTCTGAGGATACAATAACTTTTGATGCATTCAGTACATCATATGTGTTAAATGAATCAGCAGTAACAACCTTCACTTTTTTCAAGTTTCTAGAACCTAGGTAGGCTGCATCGTTTTTATCACCAAGAATGAAAAGTACCTTCTCATTCTCAAGTTTTAAAGAAGCAATTAGCGCTTTAAAATCTTTAGTTTTTTCAGTTAAACCAGATAAGTCATTCAAAACCATGATAGACTTGTTTTTGGCTTGAACAGAAAAAGCAGATTTTCTTGCCAATCTTTTTAGCTTAACATTTAGTTTGAAGTGATAGTTTCTTGGTCTAGGGCCGAAAATTCTACCTCCACCAACTCTAGTACCTGACTTGATGTTACCAGCTCTAGCACCACCTGTACCTTTTTGCTTTTTAATCTTTTTTGTAGATCCAGCAATTTCACTTCTTTCCTTTGCTTTATGCGTCCCTTGTCTTTTATTCGCAAGATGTTGCTTAACATCTAAATAAATAGCATGGTCATTAGGCTCTATTCCAAAAACATCTTTAGATAGATTTACTGACTTATCAGTAGCAGAACCTTTCGCGTCGTATATTTTCAGTTTCATTACTTTACAATTGTTAGGGTTGAACCATTGGCTCCTGGAACAGAACCTTTAACTATAAGAATGTTTTTGTCAGCGATAACTTTCAATATTTGAAGGTTTTCAGCAGTAACTCTTTTGTTACCCATTTGACCGGCCATTCGCATTCCTTTGAAAACTTTAGCAGGGTAGGAGGCAGCACCAATAGAACCTGGGGCTCTTAATCTGTTGTGCTGACCATGTGTTGCTTGACCAACACCGGCAAAATTGTGTCTTTTAACAACTCCCTGAAACCCTTTACCTTTTGATGTTCCTGCGATATTAACAAATTCTCCTTCTGAGAAAATTTCAACATTCACTGTATCTCCTAAATTCAAATCTTCAAATTTTGAAAATTCAGCTAATGCTGACTTAGGTGATGTTTTGGCTTTTTTGAAATGTCCTTGCAATGCATTTGGTGTATTTTTCTCTTTCTTACTTCCAAACCCAAGCTGAACAGCTTCGTAACCATCTCTGTCTTGTGTTTTCACCTGAGTAACAACACAAGGACCAGCTTCTATCATCGTGCATGGTAATGCCTTACCCTCGGCACTGTAGATGCTAGTCATTCCGATTTTTCGTCCAATTATTCCTGGCATGTTTTACGTTTTATTTATTTAAACTTTAATTTCTACATCAACTCCACTAGGTAATTCTAATTTCATCAACGCATCAACCGTTTTTGAAGAACTACTGTAGATATCCATCAATCTTTTGTAAGCGCACAATTCAAATTGTTCTCTTGCTTTTTTGTTGACGTGTGGAGATTTTAATACTGTGTAAATTCTTTTGTGTGTTGGAAGTGGAATTGGCCCACTAACAACAGCACCAGTTGACTTTACAGTTTTTACGATTTTCTCAGCAGACTTATCTACTAAGTTGTGATCGTAAGATTTTAATTTAATTCGAATTTTTTGACTCATTTTCTTCTTCTTAAATATTATGCAACAACTTTACCGTTGGCTTTATCAATAACATCTTGCGCAACATTCTTTGGAGCCTCAGAGTAATGCGAAAATTCCATAGAGGAAGTCGCTCGACCCGAAGTAATTGTTCTCAATTGTGTTACGTATCCGAACATTTCAGATAAAGGCACATCAGCTTTTAAAACTTTAGCACCGTTCTTATCATCCATTCCTTTCATCATTCCCCTTCTTCGGTTCAAATCACCAACCACATCACCCATGTTTTCTTCTGGTGTAACGATTTCGATTTTCATGATAGGTTCCAATAGAATTGGTGAACATGCTTTCATAGCCTCTCTGTATGCCATTTTAGCCGCAAGCTCAAATGATAGTTGATCAGAATCGACCGCATGGAATGAACCGTCGATTAATTCTACTTTCATAGCCTCAACTGGGAATCCTGCTAAAACACCAGTCTTCATTGATTCTTTGAATCCTTTTTCAACTGAAGGAATAAATTCTTTAGGAACGTTACCACCCTTGATTGAATTGACAAACTCTAATCCTGATTTCTCCGAATCTGTTTGTGGTTCAATTTTCACAAGAATATCAGCAAACTTACCTCGTCCACCAGATTGTTTTTTATAAACCTCACGGTGATCAGTGCCTCCGGTGATGTCCTCTCGGTAAGTTACCTGAGGTGCACCTTGATTAACGTCTACTTTAAATTCTCTTCGAAGTCTGTCAATAATAATTTCCAAGTGAAGCTCACCCATTCCAGAAATAATAGTTTGTCCTGATTCTTCGTCTGTTTTAACTTGGAATGTAGGATCTTCCTCAGCTAATTTCTGAAGACCAACAGATAGTCTGTCAGTATCTGCTTGTGTTTTAGGCTCGATTGCAACCCCGATAACTGGATCTGGGAAGTCCATAGACTCCAGAATGATATGTGCATTCTCTGCACACAATGTGTCACCTGTCTTAATATCTTTAAATCCAACTACAGCCCCAATGTCACCTGCTCCAAGCTCTTTCACTTGCTTTTGCTCTTTGGCGTGCATTTGAAATATTCTTGAAATTCTTTCTTTATTATTGGAACGTGTATTGTACACATAAGAACCAGCATCTAATTTTCCTGAGTAAGCTCTTACAAAACAAAGACGTCCAACAAATGGATCCGTCGCGATTTTAAACGCTAATGCTGCAAACGGCTCGTCGACAGATGGCTTACGAATTACTTCCTCATCTGTTTTAGGATTGATTCCTTTAATGCCTTCAATGTCAAGAGGAGATGGTAAGATTTCCATTACCATGTCAAGCATCGCTTGAACACCTTTATTTTTAAAAGCTGATCCACACATCATAGGAACTACCTTTCCTGAGATTGTAGCTTCTCTAAGGGCGTCTAATATTTCTCTTTCCGTTAAAGAATTTTCATCTTCAAAGTATTTTTCCATTAAGGTTTCATCAAATTCAGCTACAGCCTCGAGTAATTCTCCTCGTAGCGTTCGTGCTTCATCAATGATGTCTTCTGGAATATCAATCTCTTTGAATGTCATTCCCTTATCTTCTTCATTCCAAACAATTCCCTTGAAATTAATAAGATCAACAACGCCTTTAAAATCGTCTTCAGCTCCAATATTAATTTGAAGTGGTAGGGCATGACTTCCAAGCATTTCTTTAACCTGGGCACAAACATTTAAAAAGTCAGCACCTTGTCTGTCCATTTTATTAACGAATCCAATTCTAGGAACATTATAGTTGTTTGCGAGTCTCCAATTTGTTTCAGATTGCGGCTCTACACCATCTACAGCAGAAAATAAGAATACTAAACCATCAAGAACACGAAGGGATCTATTTACCTCAACTGTAAAGTCAACGTGTCCCGGTGTGTCAATAATGTTCATGTGGTACTCTTGGTCTCTGTACATCCAATTAAGCGTGGTCGCAGCAGAAGTAATTGTAATACCTCTTTCCTGCTCTTGCTCCATCCAATCCATTGTAGCAGCACCATCATGAACCTCACCTATTTTGTGGCTTACCCCGCCGTAGTATAAGATTCTTTCTGTAGTCGTAGTCTTACCCGCATCAATGTGCGCCGCAATTCCAATATTTCTTGTGTATTTAAGATCTCTAGCCATGGTTTAAAATCTAAAGTGTGAAAATGCTTTATTCGCTTCTGCCATTCTCAATGTGTCCTCTTTCTTTTTGAAAGCAGCACCTTCTTCTTTCGCAGCAGCAATTATTTCTGCAGCCAATTTTTGAGCCATGGTTTTTTCGTTTCTCTTTCGCGCATAACCGATAAGCCATTTCATAGCTAAGGATGCTTTTCTTCCCTCGCGAACAGGTGTAGGTATTTGAAAGGTTGCCCCTCCAACTCTTCTACTTCTTACCTCAACACTAGGTGTAATGTTTTCAATCGCTTTCTTCCAAACTTCCAAACCTTCTTGGTCGTCTACTTTTTCATTCACCATATCAATGGCATCATAAAAAATTCTGAATGCTAAGCTCTTCTTACCAGAAAACATGAGATTGTTAACGAATTTTGTAACAACAACTTCATTGAATTTTGGATCTGGTAGAATCGCAATTTTTTTGGCCTTTCTTCTTCTCATTATATTAAATAATAAAGGTTAATGATTTATTACTTCTTCGGACGTTTAGTTCCGTATTTAGATCTTCTTTGAGTTCTTCCCTGAACACCCGCTGTATCTTCAGCACCGCGAACGATGTGATAACGGACTCCAGGAAGGTCTTTAACTCTTCCACCTCTAACTAATACCAAGGAATGTTCTTGAAGGTTGTGGCCTTCACCTCCGATATAAGCGTTAACTTCTTTACCGTTCGTAAGGCGAACTCTTGCCACTTTCCGCATCGCTGAATTTGGCTTCTTAGGTGTTGTTGTATAAACTCTTACACATACACCTTTACGCTGCGGACATGAATCAAGCGCAGCAGATTTAGATTTCTTAACTACCGCAGTTCTCCCTTTGCGAACTAATTGTTGAATAGTTGGCATAAAATACTCTTAATTGTAAATAAAATAAATTACCTCAAACGCACTTTGAGGGGTGCAAAGTTACCTAATTTTATTTATTACACAAGGGTATTTAAAAAAAAGATTTATTTTTTTTGCTTCAACAGGTTATGATCTCTAATAATCAAGTTCTTAAGAGGGGAAATTAGGCGTAAAGAACCTGCTTTATAGCTGCAATTACTTTTTCTTTACTCGGAAGTGCCTCTTCAATTAAGGTCGGTGAAAATGCGAAAGGAGTATCGGTTTGGGTAACACGTAATACAGGTGCATCCAAATGGTCAAAAGCATAACGTTGGACATGATAAGCAATTTCTGAAGAAATTGACGCAAGTGGCCATGACTCCTCAACAACAACGCATCTATTTGTTTTTTTAATTGATTCTACAATAGTTCCATAATCAATAGGTCGTATAGTTCTTAAATCAATAATTTCGATTTCAATATTTTCTTTCGCCAGAATCTCTGCTACCTCTTCAGCGATTTTAATAATCTTTCCAAAAGAAACAATAGTTACATGCTGTCCTTTTCGTTTAACACTAGCTGTTCCAATAGGAATTAAATATTCTCCTTCTGGAACTTCACCTTTGTCACCATACATTTTTTCTGATTCTAAGAATACAACAGGGTCTTCATCTCGAATCGCGGACTTTAATAACCCCTTCGCGTCAGCAGGATTTGAGGGTGTAATTACTTTAAGACCTGGGACATGAGCATAAAAAGCTTCAAAACTTTGAGAGTGTGTAGCGGCAAGTTGTCCAGCAGTTCCATTACCACCCCGAAAAACAATAGGACAATGATATTGTCCTCCAGACATTTGAAGCATTTTGGCGGCACTATTAATGATTTGATCGGCAGCTAGAATAGCAAAATTCCAAGTCATAAATTCAACAATAGGTTTTAATCCGTTCATTGAGGCACCAACAGCGATTCCAGCAAAACCAAGCTCGGCAATCGGTGTATCAATGATTCGCTTTGGACCAAATTCATCCAGCATACCTTGCGAAACCTTATAAGCACCGTTGTATTCTGCAACCTCTTCACCTAAAAGAAAAACACTTTCATCTTTGCGCATTTCTTCTGACATTGCCTCTCTTAAGGCCTCTCTATACTGTAATGTTTTCATGGATTAATGTTTAGGGGTACAAAAATATAAAACAGAATTGTATTTACGCCACCTTGAGCTTTGCCATTTTGGATTTATTGAATTTTCCTTTGGCGTAGGAATCTGTAATTTTTAAAGATTTAGCTTTAGAAGAAGGCAGGTCGAACATTGCATCTGTGAGAATTGCCTCACATATAGATCGCAGTCCTCTTGCGCCAAGTTTATATTCTATTGCTTTAGAAACGATAAAGTCAAGTACTTTTTGTTCAAAGCTTAGTTTGATGCCATCAATTTGAAATATGCGCTCATATTGTTTAATTAAGGCATTTTTTGGTTCTGTTAAAATACGTTTCAAAGCATATGGGTCTAAGGGCTCTAAATAGGTTAGAACAGGAAATCTTCCTATAAGCTCTGGGATGAGACCAAAGCTTTTTATATCAGTAGCATTAATGTATTGCAGCAGGGATTCTGAATCAATGTCTGGCTCATCTGTCGATGAGAAGCCAATTGTCTGTCGATTCACGCGTTGTGCAATCAATTTTTCAATACCATCAAACGCACCGCCACAAATAAAAAGAATATTCTTTGTATTTACTTGAATCATTTTTTGTTCAGGATGTTTTCTGCCTCCTTGTGGTGGAACATTAACCTCCGAGCCTTCAAGTAATTTCAATAGCGCCTGTTGAACGCCTTCTCCAGAAACATCTCTTGTAATGGAAGGGTTGTCATCTTTTCGGGCGATTTTATCTATTTCATCAATAAATACAATTCCTCTTTGTGCTGCTTCAACATCATAATCAGCAACCTGAAGAAGTCTAGATAAGACACTTTCAACGTCTTCTCCAACGTATCCAGCCTGTGTTAACACGGTTGCATCAGCAATGCAGAAAGGAACATTTAAAAGTTTAGCTATTGTTTTGGCAAGTAGAGTTTTTCCCGTTCCTGTTCTTCCAACAAGTACGACATTAGATTTTTCAATCTCTACTTCAGAATTGTCCTCTGCATTTAATCTTTTGTAATGATTATAAACAGCAACGGATAGTACCTTTTTGGCAGCATCTTGACCGATAACATATTCATCTAGCGCTTCTTTTATTTCTTTTGGAAATTTTACGGAAAACTTTTTACTTTCTTTAGATTGCTTTTTAGGATTTGAAGAAAATTCTTCAGCTACAATTTGATTGGCTTGTTTTGCACAGCTTTCGCAGATATGTCCTGTGACGCCTGCAATTAAAATTTGAACTTCTTCACGAGAAAGTCCACAAAATGAACAAGATGCTTTTTTAGAAGTCATTTATTTTGGGTTACGAAGAAGGATTTCATCCACCATTCCATAAGCCTTTGCCTCAGGTGCAGTCATCCAATAATCACGATCAGAGTCTTCCCAAACTTTTTCATAAGTTTGTTTTGAATGGGTAGCAATTATATCGTAAAGTTCTTTTTTCAGTTTTTGTATTTCACGAGCGGTAATTTCAATATCGCTAGCTTGACCTTGAGCACCTCCTAAAGGTTGGTGAATCATAACCCGCGAATGTTTCAATGCACTCCTTTTACCATCTGCGCCCGCACAAAGTAAAACGGCACCCATTGACGCTGCCATACCCGTACATATCGTAGCAACATCAGGTCTGATATATTGCATGGTATCGTAAATACCGAGTCCTGCATATACAGAACCACCAGGAGAATTTAAATAAATTTGAATATCTTTTTTCGCATCAACAGATTCTAAAAACAAGAGCTGTGCATTAATAATGTTGGCAACTTGATCATTAATTCCAGTACCCAAGAAAATTATTCTGTCCATCATCAGTCTTGAAAAGACATCCATTTGGGTCATATTCAATGATCTTTCCTCTATAATATATGGTGTTAGTGAAGATTCAATGTAATGATCTACAAATGTACTATTGATACCCATATGCTTCGTTGCATATTTTCTAAATTCGGTTCCTTCTTTCATTTCTTTAATTGTAATATATTCGGCTAAAATAATGAATCTCTGTTGAATTAGTGGCTATTTTTCTAATTTTAAAAAGTGATACAACCAAACCGGATATTTAACAAACGAATTGGCTTTTCAGTTCTGAATTGGGGACTCGGACATGTCTCTCGATGTATCACAGTTATTAAGAAATTAGAGCAACAGAATAATAAGGTTTTTATTTTTTGTGATGGTGTTCAAAAAAGCCTTCTTGAACAATATTCATTGGAGGCTGAATATATTGATCACGAGGGATATCCATTTCTATTTAGAGGGAAGGGTAATTTCAAACGAGATATGCTTTTGAGAGCCCCTAAGCTCTTTAGTTTTCTTCGTCATGAACAAAAACGTACCCAAACATTCATTCAAAAGTATGAACTAGATTTTCTTATATCAGATCAGAGGTATGGTTTTTATTCTAAGGACAAGCCTTCAATATTTATTACTCATCAAATGAAATTGCCCACCAGAGGCATCTTTAAACTTGGTGATTTACTAAATGAATATTTAATTTCAAAATTTGACGCTATTTGGATTGTAGATGACGAAAACAAAAGGTTTGCGGGTCGCCTTTCTGTTAATTCAGATCCAAGTAGAGCAATTTATATAGGCGTTCAGTCAAGATTTGAGCTCCTAAATAAAAAAGTTAAATCTAATGAAGGCGTCCTCGTTATTAACGGGCCAAAAGAATATACCGAATACCTTATTGCATCTTTTAAAGAATTCATTGACCAGTCCAAGATTGATTATATAGTAGGCCCTAAATTTGTCAAATCATTGCTCAAAGATAAGAATGAGACAATACGATTTATCGCAAATGATGACATGGCCGCTATTGACAATGCTTTTCAATCAACAAAACATGTATATGGTTTTTTTGGCTATAGTACATTAATGGATTGTATAACATTGAATGTTCCATTTACACTTATACCAACACCAGGTCAAGATGAACAAATTTACTTAGCAATAAGACATAAAAAAAGCCTCTAAAAGAGGCTTTCAATATCTGTTTTTTTCAGCCTTACTTAACAAGTGCCTGAAATGATGCATCGCCAAAGAATTTCACAAACTCTCTGTCTTTAACTGCTTTTGCTTTGAAGC
>Ga0228642_1000663_pt1 | contig 13058 bp, 13 predicted proteins | sample 53DmetaG_FD_190071 | JGI IMG/M metagenome (GOLD analysis project Ga0228642, IMG submission 190071) | Seawater microbial communities from Monterey Bay, California, United States - 53D | ecosystem: Environmental > Aquatic > Marine > Coastal | place: USA: California | collected 2016-09-29
GTTATCGGTTTATTCGTGTTTTTCTATCTTTAGTGTATATCTAAAAACAAATACACTATGAAATTTTTAAAAGAAAATTGGTATAAACTAATGACAGGAACGGCAATGCTAATCTTTGCGTGTGGTTTCTTTATCTATGCAGTAGGTCCTTCTTATGCAAGTTATAACGGAAATAGTCCTTCAAATAATGACTATGCTTTAGTTCCACTAAATAAAGACGGAAGCATAAATATTAAAATAAGTGAAGAACAACTTAACGAAATTAAGCCACCTGCAATTCAGAGTGTTGACCTTCAAACGTTAAGAGGAACTAAAATTGGTAAAACTATCAATATGAACGGAGTAGCTTGTATTTCCGTACGTCCTGAAAACTTTTGAATTAAAAAAGCCACTAATTAAAGTGGCTCTATATCTTAACCTTTGCTGTTATCGGTTTATCCGTGTTTTTCTTAATATGTGGTATGAAATATTTATTAGTAACAATTTTAATTCTAACCTCATTCATTGGGATGAGTCAAAAAGGTATTGGCGGGACTGGATGAAAATTTGAACACGATTGTAGCTTACAGGAAATAATTCTTCTTGATTCAGATTTAACTATCAAGAATTTAGTATTGGTTTCAGATGGTGACTTACTCGACGATGGACAAATCTATGGGATGACGATGAAACATTGCTATGTTCCGTTGACAATAAAATCGTATTACTATTCAACGATGGGTATATGGTTTATTCTGGAGAAATAAATGAATCCCAAAATCAGATTTCAGGAACATACATGAATTAAAAGGGTCAATCGGGAAAATTCACCGCTAAACGAATAGAGTTTTAAGAGATTAATGAGTAAAATGGACTAAATATGGGCTTGTTAGAATAATTTAATTTTATAATTTTGAGAAATAAATAAATAGTCTAATATGAAATACATTTTTTTTACGATATTAATTTCTTCACTAATCAGCTGTTCTCAATCTAAATTTGTTGTTGCACCAGCTTTTACCTCAGTGGATAAAATTTCGAAGATTTCCCAAGGAGATGATTTTGACAAGGTAAATTCACTATTGGGCGTTGGGCCTTACGATATAATTTACTTAAACAACAACGACTTTTTGTGTTATTACAACTATCGTCTTCTCGAAAGGAAAATGAATATAGACAATTCAAATAAAAATCGAAAAGCAAATAAGGATAACCACTTGTCATCGGAAACCTCCCAAACCTTCGGTTCTCCATTTTACACAGATTGGAAAAAACTTTATGTGAGTTTTTCTAATGGGTCCTTATCTCACTATACATCAGACACAGGGATGGAACGGGCCAACTACATTCAATTGGTTAATGGAACAATAACCTTATTAAACAAAAAAGATCTTTTAGAATTAAATAACTTTTACGAAATAGGTAGTCCTACATTACTAAATCCAATAGTAGGTGATCCGAATAAACTAATAGAAAACGGAACAGGCCAAGACGTAAGAATAGATGTAGATAAATTACTTTTTCAATTAGACAAAAATGGCAGATTTTGTGAATCAACAAAATCAAATAAATCGTTCATTCCTAATTTCAGCAAACGAATCAAAAATTAATCTAAAATGAATATGTTAAATAACTACCGAAAAGCAGCATTGCTGATATCAATTATTTTCCTTTCCTCAGGCAACTTGTTCTCTCAAATACAATATGGCGATTACGACCAGTTTTCTGTTTTTGATATGGATTATGTTCAAGATGGAGATATCGTAAATTATAGGGTCAGGAAAAAAGGAGATAAAGCCATTGGTTTGTACTATTTCGTTCCATTTGATTTATCTCTGATTAATGAAGATATAATAAACGATTCAAATACTATTACCTACAACGAGCATCGGGTAACAGAAAAATTAATTCCCAATATGAAATACTACCTATCAGATAAATCTAATCTGGTATTTGGGATTTATTACAAACGTTCTAGAGTGAAATACGATGGTGAAATTGACACTAGTATAACTCCCTCGAATATTATAGGTGAAAAGGAGACTTTTTCTCAAACAGGCTTTTATGGCAGGGTTGGATACGAACATCATTGGACACAACCGACTTACAGAAAATTTGATATAGATATATATTCGGGCATTGCAGGTTCATTCGGTTTCTCGCCGTCAAAATCAGTGAGTAGAACAGAATTTGACAACGGTGATTATTCCGAAACCACTTTAAATACTCGCGGGATGGGATTAGGCATAGATCTTTACACAGGGGTTAATTTTCAATTCGACAATTTCTCCGTTGGTTTTGAGTTAATAGCACTTGGTTTTGATTCAAATAGAAGTCTTGGTAAGTCGAAAGTAACAACAGAAAGTTCTACTGGTGGTGCCATAGAAACAAATGAATATTTCACATATGATGAAAATCCGGAATATGCTTATACTAAACTAAATTTGTCAAGAAATTTAACCTCTATGTATCGAGGTCTAAGATTAAGTTTATGTTATTACTTCTAATTATCATAATGTAAGACCATAGCTTTATCAATTTTAAAAAGCCTTGAGAGTATCAATTTCTCAAGGCTTTTTGATTTTTCTAGCTTTTTAGGCAACTTTTCGAAATAATTCTCATCTTATAAATAGACACTTTACTGCGTGTAATCTTAAATTTTTATTTTAAAATCAATCAAATGCGAGATTTTAAACAACTCATCTTAATTACTTCACTTAGCTTGTTAATTGTGGCTTGTGCTAAAAATACTGCTGAAAAAGAAATACAAGAACTGAAAGCAGAAATCGCGAGACTTCAAAGCAATACAAGTATAGATAACGAGGCTCCTACTGATATTAGAGACGAAATAATAGAACGTTACCCTACGGGTGAAAAAAAGCTCGTTGTAACATACGGTGGCACGGGTAATCGTGAATTTGTAATGAGAAAAAGAAGCTACTATCCAAACGGTCAAATTAAGGAAGAAGAAAATTATAAGAATTCAGAACTTGATGGCGATTACAGGGAGTATTATAAAAACGGCCAAATATCTGTTAAGTGTTCTTATAACGAAGGTAAGAGAGATGGTGAGTTTTTTGAATTTTATCATGATGGTGTTGTTTGGGAGCACGGTTATTTTACCCATGGAGAATATGACGGTGAATACAGCACTTATTTCGTAGATGGTAAACGTAAAAGTTATGAGCTTTATAAAGAAGGCGATCGTCTAGAAGCCGTATGGTATGACAATCAAGGAAATATTGAATACAAAAATTAGAGCTTAAGACCTATCATTGAACTACTGATGAATATTGTCTGTTCAATAATGAATTAAACTCGATATACTTCAAATTAAAGCATCCTTTTCTTAATTTTAAAATCAATTCATTTAATATAAAATATGAGCGCAGAAATTTATATGCAACGCTGCATTGATTTAGCTTTAAAAGGTATTAGAAGTGTCGCTCCAAACCCAATGGTGGGATGCGTACTGGTTTCGGATGATATCATTATCGCCGAAGGCTATCATCAATTTTTTGGCGGTCCTCATGCTGAAGTGAATGCCATAAACAAAGTCAAAGACACCAAAACCCTGAAAAAAGCGACCTTATTCGTTTCTCTGGAGCCATGCGCCCACATTGGAAAAACAGCCCCTTGCGCTGATTTAATTATCAAAAAAGGAATTCAAAAAGTGGTAATAGGTACAAGAGACCCTAACCCTGTGGTAGGTGGAAAAGGTATTGAAAAATTAAAAAATGCGGGGGTTGATGTTATAGTGGGTATACTTGAAGAACAATGCTTGGCAATAAATAAACGTTTTTTTACATTCCATGAAAAACAAAGACCATACGTCATACTAAAATGGGCTCAAACTTTAGACGGCTTTCTTGACAAGATTCGAGATGATGACACACAAATGGTAAATTGGATTTCAGCGCCAGAAACAAAAACGCTGGTTCATAAATGGAGAAGTGAAGAGCAGAGTATTCTAGTAGGAAGAAACACAATTATCAATGATAATCCCTCACTGACCGTCAGAGAATATGGTGGTTCGAATCCAATTCGATTGGTTATCGATAGTCAGCTTCAAATAAGTAACTCCTTAAATGTTTATTCTGAGGATGCACCTACAATTGTTTTTAATCGTCTAAAAGACGGACAAGAAAAGAACATTGAATTTGTGAAGATCAATGAAACCAGCACAAAAAATATTCTTGACGAGCTTTATAAGCGAAATATTCAATCTGTTTTTGTCGAAGGAGGAAGTCGAACATTACAATATTTTATAATAGACAACGTCTGGGATGAGGCACGGGTAATCGTAGGAAAGAAATCATTTAAAGAAGGATATAAAGCACCAATTATCAATAGAATTCCTGTCGAAACCATTCGATTTGGTTCGGATACCATCCACTATTTCAAAAGAAAATGATTGCACTCATCGGAACAATCATATGCTCAACATTACTTTTGGTCATATTCAGAATCTTTGAAAGATATGAAATAGATTCATTTCAGGCTATCGTAGTCAATTATTTCACGGCATTCATCTGCGGGATAAGTATTTATGCAGCAGATATTCAACCTGCTATTCTTACGAACCTGACTTGGATTCCATTTATTGGCGTATCAGCTATTCTTTTTATTTCCTTATTCATTATAATGGCAAAAAGTGCTCAAAAAAATGGCATTGCATCAACATCTGTAGCTGTTAAAATGAGTATGGCATTATCAATGCTAGGAATGATTCTTATCTACAAGGAAGCTATTTCGTTTTTAAAAATTTCAGGAGTCGTACTTGCACTTTTAGGCGTATTTCTACTAGCCGGCGCTAATAAAGGAACAAATAAGAATAGTGCCTCCTTTATGTTAGTGATTCTATTTTTTGGAAGTGGCCTCTTAGACCTTCATCTCAATTATGCTCAAAAGGTTGCACTTTCCAATCTAAGCCCTCCTTTATTTACTGCGTTTGGTTTTGGTTTGGCAGGATGTATTGGTCTAGTTGTCTATATCATACAAGGCATTCGTTCAAGTTACAAACCAGTTCGAGCGAAAAATATTATTGCCGGAGTAACTCTTGGGATTCCAAATTTTTATTCCATTTATTTTATTTTAAAATCCTACAGGACATTGAACTGGCAAGACTCAAGTGTTTTAGCAGTAGCGAATGTATCCATTGTCATTCTTTCTGTTTTTGTTGGACTCTTGGTTTTCAAAGAGCAGGTAAATAAAATTAAGATTGCTGGAATTCTTAGCGCATTATTAGCAATCACCTTACTTTATTTATCATCGTAATGCTTACATTTAATGACAATGAATCTTTTTAAAACTTTTCTTTTCATCTTTATCTGTTTTGTTTCTAATTCACAAAACAACCTGAGTGTTGCTGTCCTCAAGTATAACGGAGGAGGAGATTATTATGCCAATCCAACTGCACTACCTAATCTCGTTAAATTTTGTAATTCCAAATTAAAAACGAGTATCAATGAAAACGATATTCCATATGTTGAAGCGGGGAGTAATGATGTTTTTGACTATCCCTTTATTCATATGACAGGCCATGGTAATGTTGTATTCTCGCAACCTGAAGTAAAAAATATTAGAATGTATTTAGAAGCTGGAGGCTTTCTACATATTGACGACAATTATGGAATGGATCCTTTTATACGTGTCGAACTCAAAAAAATATTTCCAAATAAAGAACTTACCGAACTCCCATCAAATCATCCCATTTTTCATCAAAATTTTGATTTGAATGGTATTCCTAAAATTCATGAGCATGATGGGAAACCAGCTCAAGCCTTTGGCTTTTTCATAGATGGCCGTATGGTATGTCTTTACACATACGAGTCAGACCTCAGTGATGGGTGGGAAGATGCCAATGTACATAATGACACTGAGACAAAGCGAATAGAAGCACTTCAAATGGGTGCAAACATTCTTCAATATGTATTTACAAATTAATGTTTATGGTCATGTCCATCATGATCGTGGTCATGTCCATCATGGTTATCTACAGGTGATTTTACATTTTTAAGATCGAGAATTTCTAAATCAAAAACAAGATCTGAATATGGTGGTATAATACGCTGACCTTTTTTGCCATAAGCTAGGTAGTAAGGAATAAAAAGTTTAATCACGCCCTCTTTCCCAACTAATTCAACTCCTTCTTCAAACCCAGGAATCATTTTTTGAGTCTTGTACCTAAAGCTGAACGGTGTGTTTCGGTCTCGTGAAGAGTCAAACTTTTTACCATCTGCCCGCAAAGCACCCGTATAATGAAGTGTTACTTCCATACCCTTTTCTAATTTTGGCTTACGTTTACCTCGTTTACTCTTTACATAGACCAATCCCGATTTTGTGAGTTTTGCCTTGCGGTATTTCTTTTTAACCTCCTTGTACATGTATTCACTGTATTCAGCCTCTGTCATTTCAGCTATAAACTTGAGCGCCTCCTTCTTTTTATCATCTTCCGCTTTGAGTAGGTCATATACTTCATGAAAACTCAAATTAGCATTAAAAGCTTTGGCTTCCTGTCCCAGCCTGATAATGTTGACATCAGTCATTACATCATCCTTCTCGATTGCATTAACAACGTCCATACCGGAAACAACATGACCAAACACAGTATGTTTGCCATTTAACCATGGAGTCTCTTTATGGGTAATAAAAAATTGACTACCATTTGTATTTGGCCCAGAATTCGCCATAGATAAAATGCCGGGACCGTCATGATTCAAGCCTTCAACGATTTCATCGTAAAATGAATATCCCGGATCACCTGTCCCGTTACCCAACGGACAACCTCCCTGAATCATAAAATCTGCAATTACACGATGGAATTTAAGACCATCATAATATGGCTTTTCGCAGGATATACCGTCAACATTGAGCTTACCTTCTGCTAAACCAACGAAATTACCCACAGTCATAGGAACTTTTTGAAATTCGAGCAAACACAATATACTTCCTTTGGAGGTTGAAAATTCAGCGTACATCCCCTCCTCTAGCTCAGAATATTGCGTATAACCTGTAAAACTGAATACAAGAAGAACTGATAATAATGGTAATAATTTTTTCATTTCAATTTAATATGGATAATTATTCATTTGTAAAGCCGAGTAGCTCAACTTCAAAGACAAGCGCCATATACGGCTTTATAATACCTCCTGGCTGAGGATTTGCCCCATAAGCCAGTTCCTGTGGGATAAAGAATTTAAATTTAGAACCTACTGACATAAGTTGTAAACCTTCGGTCCATCCAGGAATGACCTGATTCAATCCAAACTCAATTGGTTCTCCTCGGTCGTAAGAGCTATCAAAAGTTTCCCCAGTGGGCAATGTTCCTGCATAATGTACTTTTACTTTAGAAGTCGCTACAGGCTTGTTCCCATCTCCGGCTCTTAGAACCTTATACTGAAGACCAGATGCTGTAACTTTAACATCTTTATCTTTTCTGTTTTCTGCCAAAAAAACCTCTCCAGCTTCTTTAAAAACTAAGTTTTCTTTTTCTGCTGCTGCTGCTTTCTCCAAACTCTTTTTCTGAAAATAAGCACTTAAGACAGCATTTCCAGGATCAGAACATAAAGGTGTTTGGTTATTTAGGGCGTCACTAAGCCCCTGAATGACAAGTGCTTTATTAGCCTCACTCAAATCACGCATCACATTGGTAGCAATAGTCTGACCAATTAGATAAGAGACACTATCAACTTGATTATTTAATTTTGACTGGCCTACTATATTAGGCGAAATTACTACTGCAAATAGTAAGGAGTAGATTATAATTTTCATTTAATTTCTTTTATCGATGCCCCAAAGCATCTTGTTTCTAATTGTATCTAAAAAGTTGTTGTTTTCAAATTTAATGACATTGATCATGAATGCCGCCTTATTTATAACAATTTCTTGCCCCTGCTTAATGCTGCGGGACTTTCCATCAATACTCATTAAATAAGAGCGTCCGCGCCCTTCAACATTCAGGGTTATCGGCATATGGTCAGGAATGACCATAGGTCGCACATTCAAATTATGTGGTGCGATTGGTGTCACTATATGAACCTGACAGCCAGGAGTTACAATTGGACCACCACAACTCAAATTGTAGGCTGTAGAGCCAGTAGGAGTTGAAACAATTAAGCCATCAGACCAATAAGAATTTAGAAAATTTCCGTCTAAGGAAACCTTCACTGTAATCATCGAGGATGTATCTTTTTTATGCAAAGCAAGTTCATTCATCGCAAAAAAATCTTGAGCGCCAGTGCCATCATTAACATGAACACTTAAAAGAGATCGTTTTTGAAAAATATACTTCTTTGCTTTTATCAAACTTAAGGCCTCTTGAATCTGGTCTTTTGCAACGTTTGCAAGAAAACCGAGACGTCCTGTGTTTATACCTAAAACCGGTATTTCTGAGTCGCGGACATAATCAACCGATTTGAGAAATGTTCCATCGCCACCAACACTTATCATTAAGTCCACACCTTCTTTGAGATGTTTATGAGAGGAAAATGTTTTCGTTGAATCGCTATTTAATCCTTTTTGATTTAGGGATTTAGACAATTCTTCTTCTAGCAAAATACCCCATCCAAAGCTAGATATCGTCTCCAAGATTTCAGTAAAAGCAGGTAGAGTAAGCTTTGTTATTTTTCGGCCGTAGATTGCAACTTGCATATTTAATATTTCAAATAATTCATTAATGCATCATAACGCCACTTTAAATCATCAGACCCCATTCCATTTTGATACTCAGCCTTAACTGTATAATCATAACGTTCAAAGGTTCGAATAATGTGCGTTAAATCCTCCTGATTGATTTTTAAGGTAACATCCATATTTGTCGAAGATGGATCAGATAATATGGTGGAACTTAATATTTTAGCATTATTACTTTCTACGATCTGTGCAATTTGAGACATGGAGTAATCAGATTGATTAATCTCGAGCACTAAAATACCTCCTTTCTCCTTGATACTTGCCGTATTTGCAATAGTAGTCATAAGCTCAAATATATTTGTACAACCAATATATTTCTCATCTTTATCAAGAATTGGCATTACACTTATTTTAAATTCTGATATTTTAGATAATATTTCAAATAAATGTGCCTCGGCATTTACATAAGGTCGAGGTAAATGCTGAAAAAGTTCATCTAGATTTTTACTAAAATCTAATTTATCTAAAATATCAGTCTCAGAAACCAAACCCACATAATTGCCATTCTTGAGCACAGGCAAGTGAGAGACTTTAAATTCATCCATCCAATTCATAGCCTTTTCACCGCTATCAGAATGAACCAAAGGTGGTATATCGTAGGTTATTAAATCTATTGCATTCATGACTGTGTCCAAAGTAGTAAATTCATTTAAGAGTTTGTAAATTTACAACACCAAAATTAGTGCCATGGTTAACTTGAGTGTAAATATTAATAAAATTGCGACCCTTCGGAATGCACGAGGTGGATCATTGCCTAATCTTGTTCAGTTTGCTGAAGATTGCGAAAACTTTGGTGCTCAGGGGATTACAATACATCCAAGACCTGATCAAAGACACATTACAACAACAGATGCCTATGAATTGGCACCTGTTGTCACAACCGAATTTAATATCGAGGGTTATCCTGATGAAAGATACATGAAACTCATAAGGGACCTAAAGCCTGCACAAGCTACTCTAGTTCCAGATCCTCCCGGTGTATTAACTTCTGATAATGGCTGGGACATTGAGAAAAACAAGGATTTCTTAAGTACAATAATCGTAGAATTAAATGAAATTGGCGTTCGCTCTTCGATTTTCGTTAACGCTGACATTCAAAGTATTTATTTGGCAAATGAAGTGAAAACAGATGCCATTGAATTTTATACTGGACCCTACGCTGAGGGCTTTCATGTGGATAAAGAAAAAGCCGTAAAGCCTTATGTTGATGCCGCCAATCTAGCTAACAAGCTTGGTTTAAGGATCAATGCAGGTCATGATTTGAATCTAGAAAACCTAAAATTTTTCAAAACTCGAGTAAAGCACCTATCTGAGGTGTCAATTGGTCATGCCATCGTGACAGATGCACTTTATTTAGGTATTAAAAAAACAATTGCCTCCTATAAAGCCTGCTTGATTTAGTCTTGAGTAGGCATGTGAAGTGTGCGCTGAGGAAATGGAATCCGAATATTGTGTTTTCTAAATAGCCGATCGATTTCGAATCGAATTTCTGATTTATATGTCTGCACGTCCCAATGCTGATCAGCCCAAAAAATCAACTCTAAATGAAGTCCGTTGTCACCAAAGTCCGAGAGCCTCACAATTATCTGATGTGTCTTTTTTACTTTAGGATGACTGTTTGCAGCCTCTTTCAAAAGATCTTTAACGAGTTCGGTATTTGAACCATATGCGACAGTTACATTTATTATAAAACGTGTAAGCTTTGATCCATGACTCCAGTTTTCTACCTTATCACGCGTTAATATGGTGTTTGGAATAACCAATACATTACCCTCCCAGGTTTGAATTTGTGTCGTTCTTATATTTATTTTCTTTATTCGAACAACCAAGGGTTCCTCGTTAGAAGTCGAAGATATTTTAATGACATCTCCTACCCTAATGTTTCCCTCTAAAAGTAAAATAAAGCCAGCTATTAAATCTCTAAATGCATCCTGCAAACCAAGACCCACTCCTACAAGAACGGCAGTAGAACCAATGAACAGATTTGTTAAAGGAACATTTAAGGCCCTAAAACAGAAAAGAAAAGCAAATACGTAAATTACATATTTGGCAAGTTGTGTGTATATATACTCGTTTCCTTCATCGTGACTTGGGTTTTCCCGAAGCCTCTTTAAAATATAAAGACGTGAAAAGAAGACAGATATACGCGCGCTGAACAAAACGGTCAAAATCACAATAATATGGTAAAATGAAAATTTAAAGCTTGCAATTTGAATGATTGGGTAATTCAACAAATCATCAAAGCTTACCATTGGATTATTCACACGAAGGCTTAAAATGCATAAATAAAACGCTAAGAAATATACACTTTGACTGATAAGCTTGAGTCGTGCTAATTTCTTTCCTTTTATATTAAGCTCTGTCTTTTCGACGTACTTATTGATGAGCCTGAGCGCAATTTTTTTGCCTTTAAACGCTAAATAGAATATTAAACTTAGAACAAGTATGTTCCAAATATTTACATCAAAAGGACCAATATGGAATAGTGCTTCACTCATTATTTTATAATTATTCTACCTAATTTTTCGGACAATTCTTTTTTGATTTTTTCATAGGTCATTTGCTCGGCAAGAAGGTCTAACATTTCCTCATTATTTGATGTGCCATTTTTAATCTGAGCTTTAATACTTGTAATGGTCTCATCTATTTTATGATACTTAAAGTTATATATCGAATTCATTACTGATTTGTAAATATCGTCAATCTCGGAGGTCGTTCTTATGTTGTATTTATTCACCCAATTTATACTGAGCTCAATCTCACTGCTTTCAAGATGCGCTACGAAAGATACAATTTTTTGATTTTCTAAATTCTTAAAATAAGAGGTTGATAACAATACCTGATTTGCTAAATTGACTTTAAATTCATCAAAAATAAGCTGGCACATAGGATGCTGAAACGCCAACTCATCATGAGTTAGCTCCTCGTAAACGAGTTCTATGACATTGGTATTCTGGCTCGTGCCATTTTCATCTATGATTGAAATCTCGCGTGTACCAAATAAAAGCATCAAACGAATAAGATCAAGCTCGTATGCAAAGGGCTCTTTTTTATTTTTAGATGCAGGTTCTTGAACTGGTGGTTTTTGAGGCTGAGTGTATCCTTGCTGCTGAAAAGACGTAGCTCCTTGCTGATCTTTAGTAAGCTTAGAACGCAATAGTTTTAAAAGTTCATTTGAAATGGTCTTTTCATTAATCTCAAATTTCTTTGCTATTTCTTGCACATAAACGCTTCTTGTAATTTGATCTGGAATTAGCGCAACAGACTGAACGACTTCGCGAATCAGCTTAGATCTTTGAATTGGATCATCACCTACACCATCCATTAAGACAGAAGACTTAAATGATATAAAATCCTGTTTGTTGTCAGAAATCATTTGCTTCAACTCACTTAGAGAATGACTCTTGGCGTATGAATCAGGATCTTCTCCATCAGGAAAAAGAACAACTTGCACATTTAATCCTTCTTCTAAGATTAAATCTATCCCCCGAAAAGATGCCTTAATTCCTGCAGCATCTCCATCGTACAAAATCGTTAAGTTCTTAGTATAGCGTTTTACGAGTCGAACCTGTTCCTTTGTTAAGGATGTTCCGGAAGACGAAACTACATTTTCGACTCCAGATTGAAACATAGAAATAACATCAGTATATCCCTCGCACAATAAACATTCATCATTTTTAATGATTGCTCCTTTTGAAAAATATAAGCCGTAAAGAATCTCACTTTTATTATATATTGGACTTTCCGGAGAGTTGTAGTATTTCGCAACCTTCTTATCACTCTTAAGGGTTCTTCCACCAAAACCAAGGACACGACCCGAAATACTGTGAATAGGAAAAAGAACTCTGCCTCTATAAAAATCAAAAGTATAGTCCTCCTTTTGCTTTGTTAACCCAACTTTTGTGAGGTATTGAATTTTATACCCTTTATCAATCGCGGCTTTTGTAAAGGCATCACTCTTATCAAGACAATAGCCCAATTGAAATTTATCGATTGTTTCTTGTGTGAATCCCCGTTCTAAAAAATAAGACAATCCAATTGCCTTGCCTTCCTTATCAATCTTGATATTACTTTGGAAGTACTCATTTGCAAAATCATTAATGACATATAGACTCTCTTTTTCAGAGATCTGTTCGAGTTCCTCCTTTGTTTGTTCACGAGGCGCGGGAATATTTATCCCGTACTTATCTGCTAACCATCTTAGTGCTTCAGGATAGGTGAAATGCTCCTTTTCCATTAAGAAGGTAACTACAGTCCCACCTGTTCCTGTTGAGAAACACTTAAAAATCTGTTTCGCTGGAGAAACTACAAATGAAGGTGTTTTTTCATCTGTAAATGGACTTAGACCTTTTAAATTAGAACCTGCTCTTTTGAGTTGAACAAAA
>Ga0228642_1000694_pt1 | contig 12677 bp, 9 predicted proteins | sample 53DmetaG_FD_190071 | JGI IMG/M metagenome (GOLD analysis project Ga0228642, IMG submission 190071) | Seawater microbial communities from Monterey Bay, California, United States - 53D | ecosystem: Environmental > Aquatic > Marine > Coastal | place: USA: California | collected 2016-09-29
TGGTCTTTGACAGAACAAGACCCCTTCAATAATGTCACGCGAACATGTGTAGAAGCGCTTTCGGCAGCATTTGGCGGCACACAATCCTTACACACAAATGCGCTAGATGAGGCCATTGCATTGCCAACAGATTTCTCCGCCAGAATTGCGCGTAACACGCAACTCTTTCTTCAAAAGGAGATTGGTTTAACTTCATTTATTGACCCATATCATAACAGTTTTTTTATTGAAAAAATCACAGGAGATCTTCTTGAAGAAGCTTCAAAGCTCATAGAAGAAGTAGAGGCTTTAGGTGGAATGGCAAAAGCTATTGAAACAGGAATACCGAAGCTCAGGATTGAGGAGGCTGCTGCAAAAAAACAAGCCCGCATAGATTCAGGTAAGGACCATATAATTGGTTTAAATTTATTTCCTAATGAGGATAATCAAGAAATCGATATTTTAGATGTAGACAATCAACAGGTTCGTGTATCCCAGATTAATAACCTTAATAAGATTAAGAAGTCTCGAAACAACGATGTTGTAAATCAATGCTTATCTGAACTCGAAAATGCCGCAAGAAATGAAAATGGAAATTTATTAGAGCTATCAATAGCGTGTGCTGAGGCGCGATGTACATTAGGTGAAATTTCTTATGCACTTGAAAAAGTATATAAACGATATACGGCCAAGATTCAATCAATAAGTGGTGTTTATTCAAAAGAAGTAGCTATGGATGAAGATTTTAAATTAGCCAAAGAATTGGTAGATGCTTTCAGGACACTTGAAGGAAGAAGACCTAGAATAATGATTGCAAAAATGGGCCAAGATGGTCATGATCGAGGTGCCAAAATAATTGCGAGTTCTTTTGCTGACATAGGTTTTGATGTTGATATCGGACCTTTATTTCAAACTCCCATAGAGGCGGCGAAACAGGCAGTGGAAAATGATGTTCATATTCTTGGAATTTCTTCACTTGCGGCCGGACACAAAACTTTAGTTCCTGAGGTAATCAATGCGCTTGAAGAAATGAATAGGAAAGATATTATGGTGATCGTTGGAGGTGTCATTCCTCAAAAAGATTACGACTTCCTAAATAATTCTGGGGTCTTCGGAATCTATGGGCCAGGAACGAAAATATCTAAAGCAGCACAAGAAATTTTAAAGCTCTTAATACAAAGTCACGAATAAACTTGTATTTTCGGCATAATAATTGAAATGATCTTCTCAACTATGAAATTTACATCACTTATACTCCCAATTTGCTTTCAAATTTTAACCCTAAATATCTATGGTCAATTACCGTCACCGACACTAAATTTGAGTGTATCAAAAAATCTAGTATTCTTAGATGCCGAGAACAACACAAAACCCATTGTTAAATTCACCTCAGAATTCAAAAACGACGGCTCCAAGCGTGATATAACCAATTGGTCGTTTTCAGGTAGACCTGGAAAAGACTGGAAATTCGTTACCGGTGATGCAAATTCTGAAAATGTAGAAGTGCAATTCATGACGGTTGGTAATTACGATGTGGAGTTGGCTGTGAGCTACACCTATGATGTTGTCCTAAAAAATGGAGAAACTGAAATTGAAGAGGATGAAATAGCTTATGAGCAAGAGGCCATTATCACAGCGACCAATAACCTAGATGAGCTTACACAAATACATGCGGATAGCAATTTCTTAAAGCTCGTCAAAAAGGCCGATTCGTATCAAGTTAAACCAGAATACGTTAATGACCCTACACCTAAGATTTTTCTAGCCAAAGGATATTACGGCATCTATCGAAAGGAGCTCAAAGACCCCGTAGTCACAGACCCTTATGAAGAAACAATAAACTCAGTTGCAGCAGCTATCGAGCTTGATTTGAATGGGATTTTTAATCAGAAAATACATAAGATGTGGCTCAATAAATTTCAAAATGATTTTTTAGACAACTACTTATTGTTTAATCTTGAAGAAGAGGATGGTTATTTCTCTATATACAACGGTGCGGATAAAGAAAAGAAAACGGAGTTACTAGACTTATTGATTGAAGGATGTGAAAACTATGCAGTAATAACCACACAGCCTACTGCGATAAAACTATTTGAGGCACCAATCAGACTTGCTACTAAAGATGCTCGAACTGCAAATCAAATTTGGAAAACTGAAATTGAAACTTTAAAAAGTATGACAGCCGATGATTTCGATAAAATGACTGAGACAGATTTAAAAGCATTAAAATATGGTGCAATGCTGAGCGCAGTTACCTTAACAGAATTACGTCAATCGAATTCTGAGGCTTGCGCACTTCTAACAAGCCTTCAAGAAGTTTTTGAATATGATCGTGGTTTTCTGGCTTTTATGAAAACACGTTACAACAACTGTAAAGAGGAATAATTAACAATGTCTCATTGATAAGCAATCCTTCACATGTGTACTACCCTTCTATTAGTACGTATATTTGATTGTGAAAAAGTTACTACCTCTTCTCAAGAATAAATTCTTTATTACGTTTATTGTCTTTTCAGGCTATCTCATTTTTTTGGATGACAACGATATCTTTTATATACTAAAACAAAAAGAAACACTGAATCAACTAAAAGAGCAAAACAAAGCCATGAAAGTCAAATTAGAACATACGCGGTCTGAGCTAATGAAAATTGAAGATTTAGACTACCTAGAGGCTTTTGCTAGACAAGAAAAATTTTTCAAAAGAAAAGACGAAGATATTTTCGTAATTACCAATGATTAATTGGGAAATCGCTCGTTGATAATTTAGACCCCTTAAAATAGTATTTCAAAATTTCATTGTACGTTTTTCCCTGACCTACCATTTCCATTGCACCCTCTTGACATAAACCGATTCCATGACCAAACCCTTTACCCTTTAGAAGGATCTTTTCACCCACGGGTTCACAACTAAAGAAAGTAGAACGTAAATTAAAAGCAGCTCTTAAATCTCGCAATGGTATACCAAGGGAAGGGTCGATAAAAAAAGTCTTTCTTTGCTTTTGTTCAAAATTTAAAGCCTTGTAAACAAGAAATTCATCATTCAATTCAAAGAAAAAGTTTTTAGATAAATATTCAAGGAACTCTTTTTTATCGATGTACTTTTCCCAATTCGCTTGTCTTGTATGAATGCAAAAGGTATCGGGTCTAGATACATAATTTGGTAAGGAGACATTCCAAATCTGATCCGTTTCTGCTGATTGCCCTCCACAATTTGCAGAAAAAAATGTAGGAAATGATTTCCCTGCAGAGTCCACTAAAACAAGACCATATGTATCTTTAACACCTTCATTGATTGCTTTAGACTCACCATTATATCGTCCGTAATAAGCTTGGCAGTGTACTGCATCACAAAGAAAAAAACCATCTTTTTCATGCTTGTCGAGATTGTTTTTTGCAAACGTCCTGCTAATGATAGCTTGAACTTTATAATATTCCTTAGCACATCTGGTTCCTGCCTCGGAGCGCAATACACCCTCTAAATAAGATTCCGTAAATACAAGATTCAACAATTGAATACCACGTTGATTTGCAGTAATCTCAAAGTCTCCTTCATATTGCCTGGGTTTAATAGTGACCTTTCCTTCAGGTTTAATTTTTAAATAGTCCTGATGATTAGATTGAAGTATAAAGAGCGTGTCAAATAAACCAAGAAACTCTCCATTCTTTGTTAAATGAAGTTTTTTTGACGTATTTAATTGAAGGTGCAGAGATTGCCCCTCGTTATACTCAGCTATATAACCACTGGGACTGTGTATTTGATAATTACCATGAATAGCCTCTGTACTCACCGAATTAAATTGAGACTCCGAAAAAATCTTAACGCGTAAGTTTTGTGCGCCAGATTGAAGGGAATAAAAATTCAATAAAAGTAGCAGGAATTTCAAGTTTTTCATTTCGAATAATATCCTATCAAATCTTGTGCAATTTTCTTGCTACACCCCTCATCACCTAATAATTCAAGCATCTTATTATAATCATTTAACATGCGCTCGCGATTGGAATTATCGAAAACAAGTGCATCGAGTTCCTTCTGAATGTTCTTAACTGAGACTTCTTTCTGAATCAATTCAACAACGATTTCCTTATCCATTATTAGATTTACCAAGGATATAAATTTAATATTAACCAGCCATTTAGCGATTCTGTATGATAAATAAGAGCTTTTATAACATACTACTTGAGGAACTTTAAAAATGGCAGTTTCTAAGGTTGCAGTACCTGAGGTGACAACGGCAAAGTCAGCTATTGAAAGTATATCGTATGTTTGACCAATAACAAATTCAGCAAAGGAATACTTTGACCTATAATTGTCATAAAAAGAAGATGGTAAATTTGGTGCACAGGCAACAACAATTTGAAAATTGTTATAATTTACCATAGACAATAGCATTATATCAAGTTTTCTATTAATTTCTTGTTCTCGACTTCCGGGAAGAATAGCAATTACAGACTTAGAAGTAGAAATTTTTTCAGATTTGAGAGACTCATAATTCCGTTTCGCATCAATGAGCGGATGACCAAAATATGAGACCGAGAGCCCCTGTTTTTGATAATATTCTTTTTCGAAAGGAAGAATACAATACATTTTATCCACTGTTTCCTTTATTGCCTTTATTCGAGAAGCCTTCCATGCCCATATTTGAGGAGATATGTAATATACAACGGATATACCCCTTTCTTTAGCCCACTTAGCCATTCTTAAATTAAAACCAGGATAATCCACTAATAACAGCACATCTGGGTTGAATGCTTCAATATGCAGCTTACACAGCTTAAAGTTATTCAATATTGTACGGATATTAAGAATAACCTCTAAAAAACCCATGAATGAGAGATCTCGAATATGCTTTTTAAGCTCTACGCCCTGTTGAGACATCAAATCACCACCCCAACCTTGCCAAGAAATGTTTGCATCAATTGCTTTGGTTTCTTTAATTAGATTCGATGCATGAAGATCACCAGATGCCTCACCTACAAGAATAAATACCTTTTTCATTTATTGGATAAAATAAATATAAATCATGTACGGTGCGAAACAAATCATACCCAGAATAACACCTCTTGTATAATGGTACATTTCTCTATTCAAAAAATAATAGAACCACAACAAATTTACAATCATAGAAAGGGAAAGATATTTACTAGTGTTCATATTATTATTCAAAATTTGCTCCCAAACAATATCGAAACCTATTCCCTTTGACATCGAAAGAAGATAAATAAGAAAAGGCAAAACTAAAATTGGAGTTACTACTCCGATAATAGTGCCGAATAATAACTTTTTATTAAAATTCTCCTTCATTATTTAAGTGGTTTAATTTTTTTAAAACGGCATAGTTTGTTAAATCAAAATGGGTCGGAACCACCGTTGCAAATCCCATTTTTAAATAATACAAATCGGTATTTCTCCTTTTATCCTTATCTGAAAATTTACCTGTCAACCAATAATAAGGTCTTCCAAATTGATCTGTTCTCGAATCAAATTTATCTTCCCAATAAGCATGTGCTTGGGTACATACCTTGATACCCTTTATTTCATTTATTTGAAGCTTAGGAATATTCACATTGAGTGCTGTGTTTTTTGGCAAACCATCTTTCAATACTTTTGAAATAATATCTTTGGCTATTTTTTTAGTTGCGGAAAAATCAGCATCAGCATCAAAATCTGCTAAGGAAAAACCTATAGAAGGAACACCCTCCATAGCTCCCTCAATTGCCGCGGACATGGTGCCTGAATATAAAACATTAGTAGATGAATTCTCACCGTGATTGATCCCAGATAAAACAAGGTCAGGTTTACACTTTAGCACCTCGAATATCCCAAGCTTTACACAATCAACGGGGGTTCCTGAACAACTGTAAGCGTCTACATTTTCAAAGCCTTTGTAACGAGATAATCTTAGCGGATCTCCAATAGTTATTGCATGTCCCATGCCAGACTGGGGCTTATTCGGTGCAACAACTAAAACTTTACCAAACGACTTAGCAACAGCTATCAACTCTAATATACCCTTGGCATGAATTCCATCATCATTCGTTACTAATATAACCTTGTTCATATCTTGATACGAAAGTAGTCAATATTAGTCATTCAATTTTTAAATTTATCGCAATAAAATGAAGTTCATTTGATCCATCCTAAAGATAAATATGCCTTCTGTTTTGTGGCTAATGCACCTTTACGAAGTGCACCTAAAGACCAAAGCGAAATTGTTTCACAGCTGTTATTTGGCGAGCCTGTAGAAATCATTCAAGTTGAAAAGAATTGGTCTCATATAAAAACAATTACAGATAACTATTCAGGTTTCGTTGATTCAAAACAACTTCTACCCCTTGATTATAACGCATTAAATAAATGGGTAAACCAACATACTTATTTGAACGAAAAGGAAACCACATTGATTTTTAAAGGCGAAAAACACGTTATTCCTAGAGGCAGTTTTGTTGGTCAACAATCTTTTTTTAGCATAGGTTTTAACGAATTTAACTTTGAGTCGAAACAAGTTAAAAATCAAAGTATTTGGAAGCTTGCTGAAGAATACATTAACACCCCTTATCTATGGGGTGGAAAAACACCGACAGGCATCGATTGTTCTGGGTTAACTCAAATAATTTATCGGCTATCGAAAATTGAGCTTCCTCGGGATGCTTCATTTCAAGCTAAAAAAGGAAACACCGTCCATTTTCAAGATCAAAAAGAAGGCGATCTTGCATTTTTCGAAAATGAACAAGGCCGTATAACTCATGTTGGTATAGTAGGTCCAAATCACGCAATCATTCATGCCGCAGGATTTGTTAAAAAAGATACTCTAAAGCAATATGGGATATGGAATGCTTCATATCAAAAATTCACTCATAAATTATCAAAGATTCAAAGCTTTTATTAATGTGTGATATTTAAGTTACTTTTGATTGACGTTATCATGGAAAGTAAAATCAAAGAACTAAATAAAAAGTTTGAAAACGGAATGGTTTTGGCTCTTACAGAACCAGAAAAAACCTTCAATATTGGTAAAAGTCTTAAACTACAAGGTGAAGAACTGAATTATGAACTCATTATTGCAAAAGGTTACTTACTTCAATCTTTCTCCGGTTTTTTTCTAGGTGTTCATGAATTATCTTTTGAATACGTTAATATAGCTCTTCAGATCTTCATAAAATTCGATGATAAAAAAAATCAAGCTGCAGCATACAATACACTAGGATATATTTACAATTATTTCGAAGACCATGAAAGTCGTTTAGAAATTAATTTGAAGAGCCTTCAACTAAGAAAAGAGGTTGGGGATGATATTGGCTATGCCACATCACTAAACAATACAGGAGATACTTATCTAAGTCTCAATAAGCTTGATGAAGCATTAGATTACTTCATTAATAGCTTAGAACATACACCTCAAGAAAATATTAGACAGCGTGCAATAACAATTGGTAATATTGCCGAAACCTATTTTAAACTTGAACGCTTTGAACAGTCACTTGCTCAGTTACAATTGAGTAATAATTTATGTAGACAAATTCAGCTGCATCATATCCTCAGCTACAACAAAATTCTTCAAGCTAAAATATTCAATGGACAAAAGAAATATAAAGAGAGTGTTCTTTTATTGAATTCTTTCATAGACAAAACCAAAGAAATTGAAGACGGCACATTGGCTGAATTATACTATGAACTTTCTATATCTTATGAATTTCTCAAGGAGCACGAAAAGTCACTAGGCGCAATAAAAAAGCATTTCAAGTATAAAGAACAGATTGCAAAAGAAAAACAAGAGAAAGATTTAAAGTCATTAAAATTTCGAAAGAAAATAAATCAACTTGAGGATAAAGCGAAAACGCTCGAATCACTCGTTGAGATTCGAACAAGCGAATTGAAAGCGGCTCTTGAAAGTGAAAAAATTATTTCTTTTTTCTCAAGAGAATTGAACGATTCTTTAACTATTGACGATGCACTATGGAAGATCACAAAAAATATAATTTCCCAATTAAAATTGGAAGATTGTGTGATTTACATGATAGACTTCGATAAAAATAAACTGATTCAGAAGGCAGCTTTTGGTCCAAAAAACATCGACTATGTTGATATCATGGAACCTCTGGAAATTGAAATAGGGAAAGGTATTGTTGGATCTGTTGCAAAGAATGGAACATCTGAGCTGATTACCGATACTCAAAATGATAAAAGATATATTGTAGATGACGAAATCAGAAGATCGGAACTTGCCGTACCTGTATTTTATAAAAAAAACGTTATCGGTGTCATCGATTCTGAACATCCATTACCAAATTTTTTCAGCAAAACACATCTCTATATTTTTAGGATGATTGCTTCTCTGTTAGAAACACATTATAGTCGGTTAAAAGAACAGCAGGTAAAGGAAAATTTACAAAAAGAGATATTGGCTTTGAATACTAACCTTGAAAAAGAAATTCAGGTCAAATCAAGAGAAAACATAGATCTAAATCATAAAATTGTTGATCAGGAAAAGAAGGTGATTATTGGTGAAATTGCTACGATAATAGCGCACGAAATGAATACACCTCTTGCATCTATCAAAGCTGGAAGTGAAGCCATTCTCTTTCTACTTAACAGAATCATGAAAACACAAACAGAAACACCCTTTAATAGAGATGATTTAAGCTATATATTCCCGAGAATTGCACCTCTGAAAGATAAAAGAATAAGCAGTGATAGAATTACAAGGCGAGAAAACATTGAGGAAATAAAAACAAGGATGAAATCACTCAATGTGAATTTTAATTCTCACGTGGTTCAGCAGCTCGCAAAATTAAATCTTAAGTCAGACGAAGATTTGAATGACCTAGTTCATATTAATAATCCTTCCTATACGCTCGATTTACTCCACGATATAAATTCAATTTATGGATTTAATCATTCGCTAATTGAAATGAGCAAAAAGACAAACACATCGATTTCAAATCTTAAATTATTATTGCTTTCCGAAGAGAAAAAGGAAAAGAAACAAATCAAGCTCAACTCGACGTTTTATGGTCTTCAACAACATATTAGATTACAATACCCAAATGTTGAACTCAACATTGAAATTGATGAAAAATTAAAAATTCTCGCATTCGATTTCCAAACGATTCAGTTATGGTCAAATATTTTAATTCTAATTATGGAAAATGTGACTTTTAGAAATGAGCCTCTTATTCACTTCACATCCTTTACAAGAAAAAGCCAAATCATTGTTAAACTTAACTGTCAGGTTGAAGAGATTGAGAATCAATTATTCAATAAGGATATACTATCTAAAAGATTCAATGATGATTTAAAGAGTACAACTAAGTTGAAATTAAATATCATTAAAACTATAGTGGATAACCATGATGCAATTCTAGGCTGTTCTAGCGAGGGAAATAAAATAATATTCGAGCTTTCATTTAACGTATCAAATTAACGTGACCTACCAATAGACGGCGTTCATCCGTCTTCAATACTTTGTATATTATTTTATAAGTATAGGCTCCATCCTGAGCATCTGTCCCATTCAAACCATATGTTCCATCCCATCCTACATTTACATCACGTGATTCAAATACTATCTCCCCCCATCTATTAAAAATTAACATTTCATAATTGAAAGGATCATAACCAGATGTAAATACAGGCAAGAACACATGATTATATTGATCACCATCTGGTGTGAAGGTGTTCGGAATATATACTATAGGCTCTTCCTGATATATAATTGAAACCTGTGCTGTATCTAGGCAACCAAGTTCTGAGGATGCAATTAAAGTTATTATAAATCCATCATTAATATCTGTATATAAATGCTGAGGTTGTTCCAAATTTGAATTTTGACCATCACCAAAATTCCATTCATAATCAACGGCACCGAAACTGTTATTTGAGAATTGAATCCATTGAGTTGGATCGGTTATTATTGGTGGGTTTGCATAAAAAGATGCTACAGGAGGACCTTCAACACAAACAATATTCGTTTCTAACACCTGTGAGGCACATACACCCTCTGAAGAGGTCAGTGTGACATCGTAACAACCTTCCTCATTAAAGGTATATGTGGGGTTACAGCCACCAACTTCTAAGCCATTTCCAAAGTCCCATATACATTGGCTACTTCCTGTTGCGAACGGATTATTAAATGTAACTGTAAACGGTGCACAACCCAAAGTATCAGAAACCTCTACAGCAATCTGAGGAGGAACTTGAACCGATACTTGAGCAGATGCCGAAGCCTCACAACCATTCAAAATATAATCAACATTGTAGGTAGTTTCCGAGATAGGGCTTACTTGTATTGCTGAAGTCGTTTCATTATTAGGAGACCATAAATAATTACCTCCAGGAAGCGAAACCTCTGAGGTTAATATCAAATCATCACCTAAACAAATCGTTGTATCTTCTAACGTAATTTGAGGAATCTCATTAACTATTATACTAGCTATAGTAGGAAGACTTTAACAAGAATTAAGAATATAAACAAGTGTATAATCTGTAGTTTGAATTGGATTATCCGAAAACGTATCTGAACCGATAACACCATTCCAGAAATAAGTTCCACCAAGACTATTTGGAGTACCTGTTAGCGACCCGGTCTCACCTGCACATATTACATCATCTGTAACCTGAACTATTGGGATTTCATTAACATTAACAGTCCCTGTAGCTGAATTCTGACAACCATTTAAAGTATATAAAACTGAGTACGAGGTGGTGATTGTCGGTGTAACACTAATAAATGATTCCGTGCTGTTATCACCCCATAAATATGTGCCTCCAAGCAAATTTGAAACTGCATTTAATTCTACCGTTTCTCCAAAACAAATAGTAGTATCATCAATTGTTATGTTTGGAATTGGATTTACGGTGACTACGGCACTATCTATTGCAAGACATCCGTTTAATACATACTCAACCTGATACTGCGTTGTAGCATTTGGACTCACGTTAATTTGTTGTTGATTTTCACCACCTGGCAACCAAGAATATGTACCTCCTATAAGACTAGTTGTCGCAGAAATATTTACAGATTGTCCGGTACAAATAACTTGATCGTCTATAGAAACTATAGGTGTTTGGTTCACTGTTACTGCAGATATGGCTGGAGTTGTCGTAAATCCATTCACCGTATATTCAACGGAATAAACCATATTGGCAGTTGGTGATACCCATATTGATGATGTTACCTCATTATTAGACCACAAATAAGTTCCTCCCGGTATGCTTGGGTTTGCCACAAGCAAAATACTATCCCCACTGCATATAACACCCGAGTTCACAGAAACAGTAGGCGCAACATCCACAATGACAATTCCTGAAGAATCGTTGGAACACCCACTTAATGAGTAATTGACGTCGTACGTTGTAGTTGTTATTGGACTTACAGTAATGGAAGCTGTTGTTTGTCCCCCAGGACTCCAGACATATGTTCCTCCAGAAGGTGATCCAGAGGCGTTGAGCGTAGCCGTTTGTCCAGCATAAATTGTCTGTGTTGAAGGCGTAACCGTTACGGTTGGAATAGGATTAACATCTATTGGAACTACTACCGGTGTGCCAATACAAAAATTAAGAATTGGTGTTATAATATAAGTAACAGTACCTTGATTTTGAGAAGTCGTATTAATCTGCTGATTTATTTGATTTCCATTACCCGGGGTTGCCCCTGAAATCAATATCTCTGAAAAATCCCAAGAGTATATGGTTTCAGCATAGGAGCTATTTAAAGTAATATCTGTGATGTCTCCAGAACAAATTTCAGAATCACTCAGGACATAGAACAAGTCAGGAGTTGGATTTACAGTAACGTTTAAGGTCACGATAGAATCACATCCCGTTACTAAGCTTCCTAAAGTCGTCGTCTGGGTACCTCCTACTGTGAAGGTCAATCCATTCCAATCAAAAGGTAGCTCTGTATCACATACCGTTGTATCAGTAGTGCTCGTTAACGTGGGGTTTACTGTTACGTTCAACGTCGCTAAGCTATCACAGCCAGATACTGCACTCACTAAACTTGATGTCTGTGTACCTGCCGCGGTAAATGTCAATCCATTCCAATCAAAAGGTAGCTCTGTATCACATACCGTTGTATCAGTAGTGCTAGTCAAGGTGCTATTTACATTCAAATTCAACGTCGCTAAACTATCACAACCCGTCACTAAACTTGTCAACGTTGCCGTCTGGCTCTCTATGCCATTAAACGTTAAGCCATTCCATAAATATGGAAGCTGACTGTCGCATATCGTAATATCTGTAGTGCTCGTTAATGTTGGATCTACAGTTAAGTTCAACGTCGCCAAACTATCACAACCTGTTACCAAACTTGTCAACGTTGCAACCTGACTATCTGTTCCTGTGAACGTTAAACCGTTCCAGCTATATGGTAACTCTGTATCACATATCGTAATATCTGTAGTGCTCGTTAATGTTGGATCTACAGTTAAGTTCAACGTCGCCAAACTATCACAACCTGTTACCAAACTTGTCAACGTTGCAACCTGACTATCTGTTCCTGTGAACGTTAAACCGTTCCAGCTATATGGTAAATCTGTATCGCATATCGTAATGTCTGTTGTACTCGTCAAGGTTGGATTTACAGTAACGTTTAAGGTCACGATAGAATCACATCCCGTTACTAAGCTTCCTAAAGTCGTCGTCTGGGTACCTCCTACTGTGAAGGTCAATCCATTCCAATCAAAAGGTAGCTCTGTAT
>Ga0228642_1000704_pt1 | contig 12506 bp, 3 predicted proteins | sample 53DmetaG_FD_190071 | JGI IMG/M metagenome (GOLD analysis project Ga0228642, IMG submission 190071) | Seawater microbial communities from Monterey Bay, California, United States - 53D | ecosystem: Environmental > Aquatic > Marine > Coastal | place: USA: California | collected 2016-09-29
GTAATATGCATAAATTTGTAATATGCATAAATTTGTAATATGCATAAATTTGTAATATGCATAAATTTGTAATATGCATAAATTTGTAATATGCATAAATTTGTAATATGCATAAATTTGTAATATGTAAATTTTATATTTTAACCCTTTGTATATTTTAAACCTCCCATACCATTTTTTATAACAAGAATATTATAAGTACTAGCATAAATATCAATATTTGAATCTCGTTGAACTTCTTGTAAATTAATAATTAAATAAGATTCTTTAAATTGTGAAAAATTAATACTACCAGATGGATTAATATTATCTTTTAAATTTATACAGAATGAATACATATATGAATCATATTTATTTTGAGAATTATCATCTATAAATTGTCTCCATTGTCTTTTATTATTTAAATTATAATCTATTTTTAAATCTTTATTTATATTATTTTCATATTTTTGAATTACTCTATAATATATTTCATTATGATTATCTGTTCTTAACTTATCATTAAATTGAATATTGGCATTAAGTAATTTACAATTATTTAAATAAAAGAATATAGATTTTACAGGATTTTCAAAAGATTTTAACTCAATATGATTATAATTATTATTAACAGGTAATTTTTCAATTTTATTAACATAAGTTATTAAATATTCAATATCAGAAGAAGCAAATAATTTTCTTTCTTTATCTTCTAAAAAGATAAAATCAAGCAGAATATTAAATTCTTCTATACTATCATTTGTAATATTAGTTTTAAAACCAAAATATGAATTAGTTTTAATTTCTAAAAAAATTTCAGTATATTGTAAAGAAATTAATGGTAAAGCTAATTCATAATTATTATTAAACCAAAAATGTAAAGGTATATAATATGTATTAGATTCATTTATTTTTTTACTTTGTGTCATAGCATTACAATAATGTTGATTTGGATTTAATAATTCATTATAAATATCATTCCATTTTAAAGAGTGTGAATCTATTTTTGTATTACCAATATGAAAAGAAATATTATTTATTATATTGTAAACATCAGATAAACTTATATCTATACAATTAATTATACCATCATGATTTATATCATCTATTATTTCAGAAATATAATTATTTTTAAAATTATTATTTATAGTAGGTATTATATTAAATGAGTGAAGAAATGAGTTTGAATACTTAAATATTTTAATTTCATAATCAAAAATATATTTATTTGTTTGCATTATATTGAATTGAATAATATATGCATTAATATATAATACACTAAAAATATTATTTAAAAATGAAATATTAGGTGAATAAATATATATAAGGTCATTTTCATTATAATTATGAATATGTTTAAATGTAATTATACATTTATTATTATAAATAATAATTGATGGTATTTCATTTGCATTATCAGCAATAATATATTTATTATGTAATCTAAAATTTATATTATCATTACTATATAAAGATAATTGTGATGTTATATAATTAAAAGAAAATTCTATATTTACTGTTTTAAAATAGTTATTTAAATATTTCAATAATTCTATTATTGTAAAATTTCCTGATTGTAAATATATTTCAGTATCATTAATATTAATAATTTGATTCTCTATTATAGTAAAAATATTATTTAAATCTAATTTTTTTTTATAATAATATAATTTATCATAATTATCATAATTATCTAAAATCATATTATTAGTAATAATGTTATTATATGATATATAATTAGTAGGATTTAACATTTGTGTTGATACAAAAATATTATCAAAATTACTTGTAAAATTATAATGAAATTTTTTATAACTTTTTTTTATAGGTAATGAAATTAATTTATTATTATTTGAAGTAATATAATATTCATTGTTATCAATTAATGTTGTGTTTATATGTATATAATCTTCATTATATATTATATTATTAGTTATTTTAAATTTATATAATTCAAGAAAATAAATTTCTGGAGTAGTATTATAATGAAATTCTAATTTATAATATTTATAACTATTATTATTATGTTCTATCTCAAAATTTTTATTATTTAAATCCGGTATAATATTTAATAATATACCTAATTCATCAAAATCATTAGAAAATGCATACAATTTAAAATTTATAATATTAGTATAATCTATACGTAACTTATAAGGAATAATATAATCATATAGAGTAATATTAATAAAATCATAATCTAATTTGTTTGTTGTTAAAAAATTATCATTTTCCTCTAATAAGCAATTTATACCTGTATAATACTTTATATTATTATCTATAAAATCAATTTGAGTATTTTTATTAAAATGAAAATCTGAAATAGAACCATTATAATTATTATTTTTTGAATGAGTTGAAATAATTTCAAATTTATAATATGAATATTTATTTAAATTATTAGTATTAATATTAAATTGTTTTGTATTAAAACTATTATTATCGCCCCAATCATCTAATTTTAATAAATTATTTACAGAATAAAGTTCATAAATTATATTTGGTATTTTTTTATTTATAGTTACATTTATAACACTAAGTTCAATTATAGTAACATAATATTTAATATTACTATTATTTTGTGATTGTAATAATATAGTTTGATATAAATTAATATTATCTACAATAGTTGATAAAGTAATTATATCAATAAATTTATTAGAATTATTAATTATTGATGTTGTTATAAATTCAGTCGAATAATTTTGAGTAATTAAAGTATCATCTAATGGCAATTTTTTTGATACATAATATAATTTATTAATATTAGTACTATCATAATTGTATCCTAATGAATTAAAAATATTATTTGGATTATTAAATATAAAATTAAAATATATTTTTTCAATATATAAATAAGTATTAGTATTATTTGTATAAATATAAAAGTATTTAGAAAAATATATATTATTAGTTAATGCACAAGATATTTGATTTAAACTATAATTATTATTAGGAATAGAAATATAAGAACATAAAGTATCCTGGTATGAAAATGTATTATTATATTGATTTATAATTATTTGAGTATGTTTATAATTAAAATTTTTATATAGTATATCATGAATATTATTGTTAAAATTATAAATGAAATTTGATATAAAATTAAATTTAAATTTTATATTATTAGTAATTTTAAATTTATTATTAATAACCTCTATATCAAATCTATTATCAGTATTTTTTAATTTATTTTTAAATATATATAAAAAATCAGTATATATTAATACATTATTAGAAAAATAAATAATATGATTTATTTCCTTTTTTTCTTCTATTATTAATTTATTATTTTCATTATTAATATTTATACTATCACTAATACTATTAGATATAAATTCATTTGAAAAATTATATTCTAAATCTATATTAAAACCTAATAGTTCTATAAAGGCTGTTTTAATTAATTTAAAATTATATTTATAATTTGATATTATAAACTGATTAGTTATGGAATTGTAAGTTACATTGTAAAATATAGATTTAGAATTTAAATTTTCTTGAATTAATTCAGCAAGTTTTGTAAATTTAGTATTCATATAAATATTATTTGTAAAATAGAAGTTATAAATATAAATAGGATAAAGTGTTAAGGATAATTTATTTGTATTAGAATTAATATTAATATTACTTGGTAATGTATTAGATTCTATATAGTATTTATTATTACTATTTAATATAGATAATTGAGTATTAGTAAAACCAATACTAGGTAAAATATTACTATTATTAATAATTGAAAAATTAGTTTTTTTTATAATAAATTTATTGTTAGAATAATAAAATTCAAATTTTTTATTATTATTAGAACTATCTATAAAATGTTGATTTATTAAATTATCAAAATAAATAACAAAATCATTAATATTATAAGTTTTACTGTCACATACAATTGTATAATTTTTCATTAGATAATAATAATTTTTTGTATAGGATTTTGAAATTATATTTGTAACATATAATAATGTATCATTGATAATTCTATCTATTTGATATACTGTATCACCAATATAAATATAATCATTTTTTTTTAAATCATCTACAAATTTAGTACCATCACCTCTAATTTCATATTCATTTTCAGTTAAACTTACACTTCCTGAAAGACCTTTACTATCAAAATCCTGTAGTACAATATTATTATTACTAGTTATAATTACATAATCAGAATAATAAGAATCACTATAATATATATTACTATTATTATAATTACCATTAAAGTTTAATGTAGATAGAATAGATTTACAATCTTTGTTTGCTTTAATATTAAAAATAGATTTTTTTATAGTAAAAATATTATTTGAATATGTGAGTAAGTAATTATAATTTAGTAATTTATTAAATATATTAGTAAAATTTAAAATAGTGTATGTACCATTGGGTATTTTAATATTTTTAGTGTTATTACTATAATAAATTAATGTATTATTACTATTATCAATTATATAATTTGTGTTAGTTGATAAATTAGATGTAAATGTTTTATTATTATATTTATTATCAAAAGGAATAATATTAAGTAAATTATTGTCGTATAAAAATATTTTAAAATTATCCTTTTTAAATATAAATGTATCATTACTGAATGAAATATTATATGTATACTTAGATATTTTATTTAAACTATTAGTAAGATGAAAACATAAACTTTTATTACTTAATGTAAATTTATTAATATCCTTTTGAAAGGTAATTTCAGTATCTAAAGTATCTTCAATTATAATTATATCATTACTATTATTAGAATTTTCAAAATTAATTATAAAACTATTATATAAATAATTATATAAATTAACTGTTAATAAATCATCATTTTCATAATTTTCTTTAATAAATAATTGGGACTGATACGGTGTAATACTAATAGTATCATTAAATTTTTTACTTATAAATTTATTATCTTCATTATTAAGATGTAAATAATCAAATTTTATTATTTTTAATAAATCATTTTGTATATTTAATTTAAAATGTGTAGTAACACTACCAAAGCTATATCTAAATTGAATTTTATTATAAATTTTATTAACTATAAGATTAGAACTAATTTTTCTTAATTCATTAATAATTTCCTCAATTGTATAATTTCCATTATTTATTACATAAGATGTAGATATAAAATTTTTACTATTAAGAAATGTAGGATAACTATAATAAAATGTATTGTTACTATTACCTACAGAAATAGCATTTTGTGTTTTATTTGAACTATATAATATTTCATATATTTTTATATTTTCTTCACTTTTATAAAAATTATTTTCAAATTTTAAATTTGTTTTAGAAAATCCACCTTTTATTTCTAATTCTAATCTATTATCGTAATCTCCTATATAATAATAACTTAAAACTTCACATTCAATTACAGTAAGTTCACCTTCATCATTATTACCATCATTTTTAAAAATATCTCCTTGATTAATTATAATAGTATTATAATTTTCAGAATCTAATATACCATTTTTTAAAATTAATATTTTATTATTTCTTATAGGTGGATTATCAGAAATATATTTTACACTATCATCATCTAATAAATAACTATTCATACTGTTAAATGATGATGTAATACCTAATGTAGGTAAAATATCATTTGTTGATAAAATTTTAAAATTATATTTTCTAAAAAATATTTCTTGTTCTGTTTCAGAATATCCAAAATGTATATCATAATGTATTAACTTTGAATTAATATATAATTTTAATTTACGAAAATTTTCATAATAATTATCAAGTTTTATTTTTATATTTGAATTAAATAGTAAATTATCTATTTTTGATAAATTATTTATCCATATAATATTATTCTTATTATTAAAATATATTTTATCATCTATATTTATTATTACTGTAGATGAAATATAAAAGCAATTATAATTATTTAAATAATAATTTTCATATGTTTCACTTGTATTAAAAGAAAATTTATCAAAAAAACCCTTATAATTATTATGATATAAAGAAAAGTTTGTTTTAGATATTGTATATTTACTATTTTCATATTTTATCTTGAAATCATTACCTAATTTATTTTGTATATTATTTTTAATATCAATATCTAAAATAGAATTAATACTAATATCCGAATAATAACTATTATTATTTACATAATTACTAAATATATTAGAATAAATCTTGCTGTTTAATGATACTAAATTAATTGAAGAACTAAAACCTAAAGTAGGTATAATATTATTAGTATATTTCCAATCATCTATTAAAAATGATAATATTGTAAAATTAATATATGAATTATTAATAAAAATATATTTATTCTCTTCTATATCAAAAGTAATATCATATGATTTTGTATATAGTAAATTTTGAATTGTATTTTTTAGTTTTAAAGGTGTGTAAATATCGTTAGGAATTACCAAAGTATCAGGTCCTAAAATAATATCATTATTCTTAATATATAATTTATTATTTTTTTTATTAATATGTATAAATGATATAACATTACTACTAATTCTATAATAATTATCTATATATTTAATATCATAACCAGATTTATTATAATCATATAGTAATTTATTTGAACTAATATCCCAATTTCCTTCTATATTAATAATTTCAAATTTTTTTAAACTATTATTATTATTATTATTTATTTCAATTGTTTTAGCACTAATTACATTATCATTATTATTAGGATTAATTATTTTTATTATATCATTTATTTTATAATTTTTTCCAGAATCAATTATATATAATTCACTATTAATGTATGAAAATATAGCAGAATTAATATAAAAACCTAATGTATCTAAAATATTATTATTTATATTATTTAAATTAAAATAATTTATATCATATATTTCTATCTTATCATTATTAAGTTTAATATTAATTGGTTTAATTATATTACTTATATCATTTATTAATTTATTAATATTATAATAATTATTTTTAATATACTTAGTTTGTATCACAGAATCTATTATATATGATAAATTATTATTATTATCATTTATAATAATATTTACATTTTCAATACTATTATTAAATTTAATATAGGAATTAATATCATAATTTAATATCATAAAATTCTTCTTTTTTATACAGAATTTATTATAAAAATATATTAATTCATAATCATTACTTCCTATTTTATTTTCAATTGTTGCTATTAATTCTAATGGTGTATAAATTGAACTATTAATAATAATTTCTTTATCATTTAATTTAAATGAATTATTATTATCTGTAATTTCAATATTATTAAATGGAATTTCAAAATCAGATAAGTAAAAATTAGAATTAAAAAATCCTGCATTTTCTGTAATTGATGCATGTTGATAATATACATTATTACTTGAAAATCCAAGATAATATAATATATTACTATTATTTATTATTTTTAAACTAAAATTTGTTTTCTTAAATATTAATTTATTAGAAATATTATCAATATTAAATTCATAATTATTAATATTTACTGAATTTAATTTAGAATTTAATTTATTTATAATAATACCAGATGAATATTCATCATTTATATTTATATTTTTGTATGAAGTACTATAATCGTATATAAATAAATTACTACTATTAATACTAATATTACTAATATCAAAATGAATAAATTCCGAATTAACTATACTTGAATGTTCATCATTGATTTTTATAGAATTACATAAAGTATTAGAACTATGAGAATTATGGACTTCAGATTTAAAATTTTCTACTGTAAATAATGAATTTGTTTCATTTAAATCTAATGAATAATTAATTATCTTTGAATTATAATTATTTAATTTCCAAATTGAACCATAAAAATTAAATAAATTTACATATTCATCTTTATTTTTTGCTCCATTAAATGATATATATGAAGGTAATATCTTTTCATTTAATGTAATATAAAATATCTTATTTAAATTATTTTCATAATAACTATAATTATCACTATAATTTGGTTCCCAGGAAATACTATCTAAAATTTTATATTTATTAATATTTTCATCTATATTAACAAAATTACTTATATCTAATTTAATAATTAAATCATCCATAGAATCTTCAAAATATACTTTATTAATATAAATAGTATCACTATAATTATAATTATAACCTCCTTCTTTTATTATAATATTAATAATTTTTTTATTATTTATTTCTATTTCTAATATTAAACCATACCCATTTCCATCACTTGTTGTATCTATATTTTTTATTATTTCATTATTATTTATTATTTCTGGTTGTAATACTATATTGTATAATGATATTTTATCAATTCTTAAAATTAAATTTGTATATAAAGATTTATTAGTATTAAAAATATTGTTATTTAAATCATTTTCAAATATTATTAAATTATTACTTATATCAATATTTTTATTTTCATATAAATTAATTAATTTAAAACTATAAATTGAACTATCTTCTGTATAAAATAAAGATATCTTATAATATTTGTAATAATTATAATTTAGATCATAATATACTTTATCATTAATATTAATATATTCATTAATAATAATACTTTCTATAAATATCCAATTATCTTCAATTTTATTATCAATATTATATTGTGTTATACTTGACTCTATATTTGAACCATAAATATCAATTTTTGATATCTTACTATTTTCATAAATATATGTTATAATTTCTAATACCGAAATATAGTATTCACGAGATAAAATAATATAAATATCATAATTATTTTCAATAAAATTTATATCTGAATAATAACTAATAGATAAATTATTAATGTTATCAATACTATAAAATTTATATAAATTATCAATTACTATAAAAAATTCCTTTTCACTTTTAATTTCATCTATTTTATAATTTTTATTAAATGGTGTATTTAATACATTATTTAAATCTGATACTAAAATATAATCATTCGCATTCAAATTGTGATCTTCAATTGTAGTCAATTTTACTTTTGTTGTATCAGTATAATTATAAATTTCAATATTATCTAAGTTTATTTCTTTTTTCTCATTTACTAATAAAATATTTTCAAAATCTAATTTATCATTTTCTAATTTATATTTTAAATCAATTAAATTATATTCTATATCACCTATGCTTAAATTTGATATTTTATTATATAAAAATTTATAATTATAATCTGGATATAATGTATAAAAATTATAATTAATCTTTTCATATATTTTAAATGAATATTCATACTTATTTATCACATTAAATTCTTTTTCACTTATTTTACCAATATTAATTTCTTCAATAATAATTTTATAGTAATCTTCTGAACTACTTAATACATTATTAAAATTATATATTTCCTTTTCAATTATATCATTAAACTCTAAACCACTATTTTCTATTATTAAATCATTTAAATATAATTCAAATCTCCAAGAATCAAAATTATATTTTATATTTTTGTTTGTTATATAAGTAAAATTTATATTATCAATATTATCTGTATGAATTTCCTCAATATATATTTTATTATCAATTAATTCAATATTAGCATATATAAGACCATTTTCATTATCATCAATATTTTTATATATTAATAAATCCGTTTTAGGATTATCATTTAGAAGTATACCATAATTATATGAATTATGAAAAAAATCTATATAATTTATAAAATTATTTTCATTAAAATTAATATAAACATATTTTTTTTTTGTATCAAAATATTTAGTTCCTTTTATTTTTAAGTAAATTTTATGTAGTAAATCTCCATCTCTTGGAATTACAAATTTTAAATCTTGATTTAATCCTACATTATCTATTTTATATTCTTTTAATTCACGAGAAAAATTAGTATGATGTTTATGTAGTGTTTTAAATAATGTTACTTCTGGGTTTCCTACAAGAAAACAATCCTCCTCACCAGAGGCAGCTATTTGTATTAATGATCCAGCAGTCATTACTAATTAATTATATATGATATTTTAAATAAATTTTAAATTATTTTATTATACAAATCAAAATGTAATTGATTTAATTATATTATTTATTTACACTATGACAAAATATAATAAAAGTAATTTATTTAATAAATCTACCAATAATAATGCTATTATTTTACAAGTTAATAATGTTATTTTACAAAATGTTACAGAAGACGATTGTAAAAGAGATTTTCATGTAATTTTTAATTGTAAATGTGGTGAATTAAATTGTAAAAAATCTATAAGATATTGTATTGATATAGGAATATTTTGTAAAAAATGTTCTGTTGTTATTAGAGAACAAAAAAGACAAGAAACTATTAAAAATTTAAATGAAAAATTCCAGAAAGAAAAACTAATATAGAACAAAAAATTTCAAAATCATGTAAAAATACATTGAAAAATTAAATGAAGAATTTCCTAATAGACAAAATGAAATAAATCAAACACGTATCAATACTAATAATAGATTAAATGAAGAAAATCCAAATCGTAAAAAAAATTTAGAAAATAATAAAATTAAAAAAAATTTAGAATTATATGGTGTAGAACATGTATTACAACTTCCTAAATTTTGTGAAAAGGCACATAGAAATTCATTCTTTAAAAAAATTATGAATTACCAAGTGGAAAATAATACAAGTACAAGGAGATGAACCTTATGCACTCAAAGAACTTTTATATAAATTAAATTATAAAGAAGATAATTTAGTTACAGGATTTAATAATAATATAAAATTAAGTTGTAAATATATTTTTAAAGATAAAATTCATGTATTTTATATTATTGATGAAAATAAAATTATTGAAGTAAAATCAGAATATTATTATAATAAAGATTTTGATAAAAATATAGCAAAATGTAAATGTTGTTTAGAATTAGTTATATATTTTTGAATTTTGGATATATGATGAAAAAAAATAAACAAATTATAACAATTAAAGATATAAATGTGTAATTTAAAAAAAAAAAATATTAGTAAAATAAAGTCTATATTTTTTTATATGTATTTAATAAACAAATTTAATTCGAGTACGCAAGACCTCCCATACCAGACATAACTCTGAGGACATTGTAGTTAACAGCATGTAAGCTGACAATTGAAGAACTATCATGAGTCATATTTAATACAGCATTATCGATTCTTGAGAAATTGCATGTTCCAGATGGTTGATGTTCGGCTGGTTTTAAGGCAAATGAGTATAAGTATACATTGGCATAACCAGGAGCATTATTCCACATTCTAGTTGTTGCGTCCATAGTGAGACTGTGACCTAAACCACATTCGTATGGTTGTACTAATTGATAATAAGCACCATCTTGGACAGCAGCTCTATCATGACCATTTAATTGTAATTTAGCAGTGCCAAGTGCAACAGATGATGACCAAGCTAAGCATTTAACAGGATGATTAAAGTTTAATGTGATTTTACCATTTTGGACAGTTTCATCGCCGGTGTGTTGAACTTGTTCGATTAAGTATTCATGTGATACTTGAGCGAATCTTCTTCTTTCATCAGTATCTAAGTATAAGTAATTGACTAATAAAGTAGCATCATTTAAAGTACTTTCTATAAGACTAAAGGTTCTTGGCCCCAAGGAGCTCACTTCGTTGAAAATGTTGGGGGAAGGTAAAGAACCTAATTCAATATTAATTTTAACTTCATGATACTGTAAAGCTATTAAAGGTAAAGCAAGACCTGGATTTCTGTTAAACCAAAATCTTAAAGGAATATACATAGTTGTTACATCAGTTGTTATTAACGGTACGTTTTTATATTCTGGACCGCTACACATAGCATTTCTATAATCATGATTAGTTTCAAATAATGTGTTATAGATGTCCATCCATGATGAGTATTGTTTATCAATTTTTTGACCTCCAATTTCAACTTCAGCAGATTTAATTACATTAGTTAAATCAATAGCTAATGAGTTATCAATGAAAGCATTTGGGTCATTGGGAGAAGTTTGGCTGAGTAAATCGATGTCTTCATTGTGAACTGCTATATCAACTTTAACATACACTTCTTGTACTAAATCGCCATTTCTGGCAAGAGTAGCAGTTACTCTTTTATTGGAACCAACAGATCCTGAGAATGTTTGTTCAATGCATTCTTTAGAGAAGTTAGTGTGTCTTCTGTAGACAACTTTGAAGAAGGTAATTTGAGGGTTACCGGTAAGGTAAACATCTTGTGCACCATATGCGACTAATTGCATTAATCCTCCACCCATATTATAATTATAGTTTAGAAAAAAAATTAAAAAAAAACTTAATTAAATTTAATTAAATTTAATTAAATTTAGTTAATAAATTTAATTATAAATTGTAGATGAAATATATTTATTGTGTAATTTAAAAAAAAAAATTATTAGTAAATTGAAGTATTAATTTTTTATATGAATTTAGTAAGGAAATTTAATTCGAGTACGCAAGACCTCCCATACCAGACATAACTCTGAGGACATTGTAGTTAACAGCATGTAAGCTGACAATTGAAGAACTATCATGAGTCATATTTAATACAGCATTATCGATTCTTGAGAAATTGCATGTTCCAGATGGTTGATGTTCGGCTGGTTTTAAGGCAAATGAGTATAAGTATACATTGGCATAACCAGGAGCATTATTCCAC
>Ga0228642_1000727_pt1 | contig 12320 bp, 9 predicted proteins | sample 53DmetaG_FD_190071 | JGI IMG/M metagenome (GOLD analysis project Ga0228642, IMG submission 190071) | Seawater microbial communities from Monterey Bay, California, United States - 53D | ecosystem: Environmental > Aquatic > Marine > Coastal | place: USA: California | collected 2016-09-29
AATGTTCTAAAATAATACGCGCTTTTTTTTCTATAGCATGGTCTTGTAAGTCAACATAATTACCCAAGACACGAACTGTCTTTTTCTTATCATACTCAAGGTCTTTAGAATCACTTCGTTTTATTAATTTATAATAACGTTTAAATGACATGTAATTATCTAAAACATCTATAATAAAACCTTCTTTAATGGCTTGCTCCATGGTGTATACATCAAACGCATCTTTCTTCCCATTTTTTAGAGTACCAAATAACTCTATGGTCTTTTGTTTTGGTGTCGCTGTAAAGGCAAATTGAGAAATATTAGCTTGTTGTCCTTTTTTTCTTATTTCATCTGCAATTATATCATCTAAGTCTTTACCTGGTAGATCTTTTTCCGCAGCTTCTTCAAGACTCAGTGCTTTTCGCATATGTCTAGCTGCCTCACCAGATTGAGAGCTATGCGCTTCATCTATTAAAATAGCATATTTTCGGTCAGAAAATTGGGCTACAATATCACTAATAATAGGAAATTTCTGGATGGTTGTAATGATGATTCTCTTTTTATCTTCAATCGCTTTTTTTAGGTCTTGAGAAGTTTTATTTTCATCAACATAGGCTACCATTCCTGGGGTATAATCAAGCTGTTTTATGTTTTCTTGTATCTGCTTGTTTAATACTCGTCTATCTGTTACTACAATAACAGAATCATACATCGCTTTTTCATCTGTGAAGCTTTGATAAAAGTTCGCTAAACGATACGCCAACCAAGTGATGGTATTAGATTTTCCTGAACCTGCAGAGTGCTGGATTAAATAATTTTTACCAGTACCATCAATTTTTAACTGCTCTAGTAATTTTCTAACGGCTTTTAGTTGATGAAATCTTGGAAAGATTAGTTTTGTAGATTGTACGTTAACAATTTCTCCTGTTTTCTTATCAAACTTTCTGTCTACATCTTCTTGTAGATTTACAAAATTTTGAACCAAATCAAATAAAGAATCTTTTCTTAATATATCTTCCCAAAGGTAAGCCGTGGCAAATCCATTAGGATTATTGTTTTTTAGACCTGTATTAAAGGGTAAGAAATATGTGGATTTACCAGCTAATTTGGTTGTCATATATGCCTGCTCTGTACCCACTGCAAAATGCACTAAACAACGCTGAAACTCTAAAAGCGGTTCTCCTTTTGGAGTTCTATCTTGCATGTACTGCTTAATGGCGTTGTGATGGTTTTGTCTAGTTAAAGCATTTTTTAATTCTGCTGTTGCCACCGGTATTCCATTAATGAAAAAGCCTAAATCAATTTCATTGTTATTTTTAGTAGAGTAGGCGAGTTGTCTAATGACAGCTAATCGGTTTTGTTTAAAACCAATTTCATGCTCTGGTGTCTTATCATTAGAAGGTTTAAAAAAAGCTAAATCTAGTGTAACACCATTCATTTTAACACCTTCGCGCAAAGTTGCAAGTGTTTTATTAACTTTTAAACTTTTTGTTACTCTTTCAATTATTTTAGTGTCTACCACAGCGCCTAACTGGCCTGTTAGGTTGTTGTATTTGTCTTGTTGTGAACTTTTGATAAACTCAATTAGCTCACCAGGTATGATGCAAAGCTGCTTGTCGTATTCTGAGGCCTCTACTTGTTTGTACTCATTTACACCACCATTTTCTTGGGTGGTTAAATACTGTACAATATGGTCTTCAAAATGTATTTCTTTGGTTCCGCCTGCCATAATTATTCTGTTAGGTTGTATAGTGAAGCATCAGTTTCCAGTGCCTCACTTAGTTCTTTTTTATTTTTTACTCCCAATTTCTCTAGTTTAGTAGCTTGTAATACTAAGTTATCATTCCCGGTACTTAGTTGTTTATAAGCCTCGTCATAAGAGGTTTTAGCACTACCAATATAACTTCCTACTTTTTCTAAATTTTTTACAAAACCTACAAACTTATCATACAGTTTAGCACCTCTATCAGCAATTGCAATGGCATTCTGATTTTGATACTCTCTTTTCCATAAATCTACTATTAGTTTTAAAGACGTAATTAAATTGGTAGGATTCATAAGTAAAATACGCTTGTTATAGGCGTAATTCCACAAATCTGAGTCCCCTTGCATAGCAGCGATATAAGCAGGCTCGCTTGGTATAAACATCATCACAAAATCTAGTGCCTTGTTATAATCATCATAACCTTTGGTACTTAATGATACAATGTGGTTCTTAATAGCTTCTATATGTGCGTCTAGCTCTTTCTTTTGTTCAACTACATCATTAGCCGCAATATATCTTGTAAAGGCATTTAAAGATACTTTAGAATCGATAATTACATTTCTGTTGTCTGGATATTTAATCACCGCATCTGGGCGCATTTTCTTGCCTTCAGAATCTGAACGTAACGGTTTGCCATCGTCATCTAATAACTGATGCTCCATAAAGTACTCCTCGTCTTTACGTAAACCAGATTTTTCCAAAATACTTTCTAGAATCATTTCACCCCAATTTCCTTGGGTTTTTGCTTCCCCTTTTAAGGCGTTGGTGAGGTTAATTGCATCCTGGCTTATTTGCTCGTTTAACTTTACTAACTCAGTTACTTTTTGACCGAGTGAAAAACGTTCTTTAGCTTCTTTGTCGTAAACCTCATCTACTTTGTCTTTAAACTCTTTGATGTTTTTCCCTAATGGGTTTAACAGCTCTTTAATTTTACTTTCGTTTACTTCTGAAAAAGACTTGGTATTGGCTTTTAATATTTTTCCGGCAATGTTTTCAAATTCGGTATTGAACTTTTTACCTAGTTCCTCTATCTCCTTTTTTTGGGTATCAAGTTTTTCTTCTAAAGCTTTATTATTTGCATCCGCTGTCGCTAATTTTTGTATAAGATCAGTGCAATCCTCAGATTTGCTGTTTAATTTCTCTTCTAACTTATTGTATTTATCTTGAAGATTGTCCAGTGCATTGTTATCATTGGCGTAATCAAGATTGGCTTGTAAACGAGCTGTTTTTGTCGCATACTGCTGCTTTAACCATAAGTAAATGATGACAGCGCCAACACTCACGCCTGCAATTAAATAAATATACTTTTCCATTTTTTATTTTCTTAATAATTCTTTTTCAATTTTTTTAGCGTACTGTTTTAATCTGTAATTCTTATAGTTTCTTTTTTTTTCTTCGTGTTTATTTTGATTGTAGGGTAATGGTTTTGAGTCTTTATGCATTTTTAAGACTTCCCATACTCCATCTGTGATAAAGAAATCTTCTAAGGTACCATACGCCCACTCCAAATAAGTTGGGTCTTGATTTAATACCTGAGTTACTTTGGCACCTTTGTGGCGGCCAAACGATAACAGGGTGTCAAAATGGTGTAATTTCTTATTTCCAAACATAATATTTAACTTTTTGGTGCTTGCCAATCTCTTACATCTATTTTACCGGTAACCGCCTCAGAAATTAAGGATTGACGGTATTCTTTTAGTTTTTGGATTGATTCTTTTGCTTTACTAATTAATAAATCCATTTTATTCATTTCATTTTCTATGTGTTTTACAATCTTATTTTGCTCTTCTTTAATTGGTTTAGTTAAAAAAACGTTGTGCAATTTATCTTGTGTCATACTTGGTACTGCACTACTTTCTTGTAACAAATTAAAAGGAATTAAGGTCGTTAAGTAAAACAAATATTTTGGCGAAACATCTTCTTGTATTTCAGTATAGAATAAAGTATCTACAGTCCAAAATGGTTCTTCTATAAATTGAGGTTTATCAATTGTACCTTTTCTTCCTAACAATACAGAAGGTTTGTCATAAAGAAACTCTGATGCTCGTCCAAACTCACCTCCCGTACCTAAAATAGGATATTTTCCATTCTCAACTAAAACACCTTTTTGGTCTTTACCATTTCTAATTTTAGCAAAATATTTAAATTTAGAAATTACCCAATGTTCCGGAATGTCTCCCAACCACTCAATACCAGAATCTTTTAGTTTGGCATTTGGGTTTAAACCTTTGGTTACTGCCTCGTTAATAATGGCTTGGCGTTGCTCTTTTAGCTTTTTTATAAGGGCTTCTTTTTGAGCAATAATACTATCTATTAAACCGGTTTTGTAGTCTAGGTAGGCTGCTATTTGGGTTTGTTCTTGGGGTGATGGAACCAACATTGGTAGCATTTTTAAAATATCTCCGCTAACATGTGGAATACCCATACCAATTGTATGTTCTTGCACATGCCTTTCTCCTAATTGAAGTAAATAGTTAAGGTAATTTGATTCAAAATTATTGTCATTAATTTCAATCTTTGCCATTGTTGATGATAAAATACCTTTTTTTGCTTTTACAATTTCACCTGCTTTAGATCCATCCCATAAAATTAAAATATCTCCATCATCAATATGTACTAATCCTTTTTCTTCAATTGAAGCGTAAGTTGGATTTGAGGTTTTGCCTCTTAAAAATTCCATAGATAGGTATGGCAACAAATTTTCTCCATTCTCATCGAAGTCTACTTTTGGCTTTTTACCTTTGGTAATATTGCTAATCCATTTTAAATTAACACTTTTCCAACTTTCAGGAATTTCCCCAATCCATTCAGCACCACTATCCTTATATGTCTCGTATTGCTTCATATTTATGAGATCAAATCTTTTAAAAGGTCCTTGATACTTTTTTCTAAGTCTACAATTTCGGTTTTTACCTCACTGGCTGCACGCAGTGGTTTGTACTCATAGAAATATTTAGTAAAGTTAAGCTCATAGCCAATACGTGTTTTATCATAATCTATCCAGGCATCGGGCACATGGGGCAGTACTTCATTTTTAAAATACTGGTTAACATCTGCATTTAAAGGCACACTCTCTTTGTCTCGCTTTTTGGTGTCTGGTTTGTATGCTTTTTTCAAAAATGCTTCAATCTCCTTAAGATCTTTTTTGCTTATATTGGAAAAATAATTTTCATAAATATCTTTTGCTGGAACACCTTCCAGTAGTTCTGGGTCAAGATTTTTGGTGTCTTTAATAATTTTTAAATTACCATTTTCATCCACAGTCACTGGTGTACTAGAGATATAATCTCCGCGATTAGCTGCGTTTTTAAAATGATCAATTTCCTCTATGAGTGCTAGTAACTGACCCGGTGTTTTATCTTTTAATTCTGGGTTTTTAAAACAGTTAAAGGCTTCTTTTAAATCATTTACCTCTAGCATGCTCATCTCTGGCTGCTCTATGGTTAATTCATAGTATCCAAAGTATTCGTTATCGAATATTTTACTGTGGGCGCTTTCCTCAAAGTTGGTGTATAGCTCAAGTAACTGCCCAATGTGCTCGCTACTGATTTCGTTACGCTTGTTACCCAGACTCTTTTTGTTGGGCTGGCAGAATAGGTGGCTCTGTTTTTCTTTTCCATTTACTGTTATTGTTTCTGTGGCATTGCCATCAATAAGTTGAATTTTACCTTTGCGTTTTTCATCTTTTTTATTGGTTAAAAACCATATATAGGTATTAATACCAGTATTATAAAACAAATCTTTTGGTAAAGACACGATGCATTCTAGCCAATCGTTTTCTATAATCCATCTACGTATTTCACTTTCTCCGCTTCCAGCAGATCCTGTAAATAGGGGAGACCCATTGGTAACTACGCCAATACGAGACCCTTCACGCTCCATTTTAGAGATCATGTGTTGTATAAACAACAACTGACCATCAGAAACTCTTGGGGTACCTGCATAGAAACGTCCTGCTGGGTTTAGAGCTTCGTTTTCAATGAAACTTTTGTCTTTTTTCCAGGTTACACCATAAGGGGGGTTGGCCATCATATAATGGAATTTTTTATCAGGAAATTGATCTTGGCTAAAAGTATTTCCTAATTTTATATTGTTAGCGTCTTCTCCGGTAATCAAAGATTCTGATTTGGCAATAGCATAGGATTGTTCGTTTAATTCCTGACCGTAAGTAACTATGGTTGGTTTGTGTTTGCTGTCTTTACAAACTTCATTTTGAATGTATTTTTTACCCAAATTAACCATACCGCCAGTACCACAGGCGCAATCATAGATAGTGCGGATAATCCCTGGTTTTGTTAGGTTTTCTTTCTCACCAGCAAATAAAAAGGCATTCATAATACCTATAACGTCTCTTGGTGTGAAGTGCTCTCCAGCGGTCTCGTTAGATTGCTCGTTAGAAATACGTATCAGTTCTTCAAATACATAACCCATACCATGATTATCAACCGCTTTTGTGTCTAAATCAATTTTACAAATGGCATCAATCATTTCATAGAGTAAACGATTTTTGCTTAAACGTGCTATAATTTTTCCAAATTGAAAACTCTCCAGTATTTCTCTTACTTCTGGATTAAAACCGTTGAGGTAATTGTTAAAGTTGATCTCTATGTATTGAGGTTCATCTTTTAAAGAGTGTAGGGTATGCTTTGAGGTGTTATAAAATTTTAAACCACCTGATGCTTTTCGCAACACTGGGATTAGCTTTTCTTCAGATAATTTATCATGAAATCTATTAAAATTATCTCGTACTTTTTGATTTACCGGTTCTAGAATACAATCTAAACGGCGCAATACCACAAAGGGTAATACCACATCTCCTATTTCATTTTTCTTAAAGGTATCTCGTAATACATCATCTGTAATTTGCCAGATGAATCCTACTTCTACTTTAGTGTTTTGATTGCTCATATTTTGTTTTACTATCTTTATTTATTATTAACTCTGCAAACATATGTTTAATATGTGCGCTGTTAGTGCGCAGATTAAAAATTTAAGTAATTTGATATTTTATCACCATCAATGTTTTCCGGATTCTTATCTATAATACCTTGTAAATCTTTTAAAAGATCTTTAAATAATTGGTGATTTTCTTCTCTCGCATTACTAGAATAGGTGATTTCTTTGCCTTTGGTTATTTTTCTACCTGCGCCATCCCAGAAATTAAAAGTATCTCCGGAATATATCCTGTTGTAATTTGTTAAAATTGTTCTGTCGTGCTCCTTACGAGTTTTGATAATGGTAGCAGTACCTTTTTTTCCTGTTGCATTTTTTACACAAGATTTTATCTGTTTAAGAATTTCAGTTTCATCATCATCTATTTGATCTGGATGTGCATACACCACAATATTTACTTTAGCTTGACTATTGTGCATCAACACACTCAAATAGCTTAATAAATTGGTGTTAAAAATTTCTTTACTACTTAAAATGTAGTTGTCTACTATTATAATATCGGTTAGAGGTAAAGAAAAATCTTTTATATCATCCCAATTACGGAAACCTTCGCCATTTATTCGCCATTTTTTTTCAAACAGATAGTCATCTTGATGAAAGAATAATTTATTAATTAGATTTAATTCTTCACCTAATTTCCCTAAAATAATTGAACCAGATTCAATCAGCTTATTGCTATCAGAATCATTTATCCAAAAAATTGAAGATAATTGATTAGAATTAAAATCATTTGTTGAATTAGATTTCAATGGTCGATTGGGAAAATTATTATTAAAAGTAATTTCCGTATTGCCCATGCCACTAGTTAATAATTGAACAAGTGGTGCAAGCTTATGATTAGTTTTTAATCTGTCTTTTGGAAAATTAAATTTTAAACCTAGTTGCCTTTTTAATAACTTTAAGGTATCTGAATACAAAAAATTATCTTTTTGATTTATGAAAGATTCTAAATTAAGCTCATCAATATATATATCCATATTATAAAATATCAAATGCTAAATCAGAACTTACTTCAAAAAAACCTTTTTTAAACTCGTCTTTAAATTTTCCATCTTTTCTGTATCTCATTTCGTATGGTTTATCACTAACTGGAAAATAATAAGTTTTAAAAGGGTTAGGATTTAAGGAATCTTGGGTTGAATATTCATTTTCATTCACTAATACTTGAGATTTTCGAATCATGTACTCAGAATGGGTTTCAATAATAAAGTTAAAACCATATTCTTTATTTACATCATGGAAAAATTCAGTCAATTTGGACTGTAAAGCAGGATGTAGATTAAGTTCAGGTTCCTCAACTAATAAGGTGACAGCCTTTTTATCTTTTTTATTGATTCTAATTAAACTGGCTACATTTAATATTAAGACCATGGCTTGTAAAGATCCCATACCCTTATCAGATAGGTGATTTTTGATTCCGTGTTCATCTTTCACATGAAATTCATAGGCTTCACCTGCATAAAATTTTATTTCAAAACTTTGTCCAACTTCAAATTCAATCATCCAATGTTTTACAAAGTCATATTCTTTCTCACCTTCAATAATTTTTAATTGATAAAATTGATGAATTGCTTGCGCAAGGGCATTGTCTTTTGCTCTTAATGGAAATAAAGCAGATTGTTTTGATGGGTTTGCACCCAGGTAAGTTATGGTTTCTTCATTCAGTGCAACAGTAAAATTATAAATCCAAGCTGTTAAATTTTCTTTTGTGTTTTCTAATTCTAATATTTCGGAAAAAGTTTCATTAATGACTTCATCTCCAGGGTTATTCTCTCTTTGTTTTTTTGTTTTACTATATGCTATATTGTTGTTATATAAGAAGAAATTTATAATTTCTCTCAAGTTGTTTTTATCAATTCTTGAAATATCTTTATCAACCTCTTTCATATAACTTAAGGTTTCCTTTACCTGACGATCATTTTCCTCATAAATATCTAATTCATCATACATTTCCTCTTTTGTTTTTGATTTTTTATGATTTGGCACTTCTGATAGCTCTAGATACATAGGATATTCTAAACTATAGTAACTATCAAAATCTTCAGGTTTACGCTTTTGTTCTCGTGTTTTTTCAAGGTTTTTTATCTGTGTGTTTAGCTTATTAATTTCAGCTGATAAATCTAAAGCTTCTTTAGACCCTTTCATGTTACTTTGTACGTTTCTATACTTTCTTTTTAATTCATCGAGCTGAAGGGCAAGATATTCATCATAAGTCATGTCATCTAATTCATACTCATAGCCTCTTGTTATTTTTTTATTAGATTTTTTTGTAACTTTAGCCGTACTATCCATATAATTGATAGTGAACTCATAGGCATTAAAAGGATCCTTTATAACTATTTTATCTACAGATGCTTTTGTGCTAAGATCATCACCGGAAATATTAATGGTAATATCATAATTGTTTAATTTATAACTAAAAACAATTTCTGGCTCATCAATTAAATTACACTTAGCTCTACCAAAGGTTACAATATTAGCATCTTCTAGCACTTTATTATCAAAAGAAAAGGTCTCATCTAATTGGTTTTGTAAATAATATATTACTAATAGTAAAGCCTTAACCATGGTAGATTTTCCTGAGTTATTTCTACCAACCATATAAGTGATATTTCCAAATTCTAATTGTGGAAATTCTTTAAACCTCCTAAAATTTTTAAACCCTATACCTTTTGTGTTATTTCCCATACTGCAAACTTATGTTTTAATGATGCATTTATTCTGCACACTTGTATTTTTTTATCAATTGTTGTATTCTATCTTGTATCTTTTCTTTTAAATGCATAGGTTCTAAAATAACGATTTTTTCACCATGTTGAAGAATTAAAGATTCTAATTCGTAATTAGGGATTAATTCTAATTTAATGTCTACAAATTCATTTGTATTGTTCACTATCTTTTGTGAACCGTGTAAGGGTTTGGTTTCTATGTAGGGCCATAGACTTTTATCAATTCTTAGGGTAATATCTGTAGGTTGTAATTTTTCTTTAAAGGTTACACCAATAATATCCTCAAAATACTCTTTAAAATCAATATCAGTTTCAATAAATATTTTATCTAATGCTTCAATTTTAATTAATCTATCAAGTGCTAAATTGGTAATATTTTCAAATAAAGGGTTTTTACCAAATACAAACCACCGGTTATTATATTGCTTTAGATAATAGGGATGGAATTCTAAATTTATTTCTTTTTGATTACCAAAACTTTTATAAATAACAGCTAAAGGAGTTTTGTTGGTAACGGCATGATAGAGCTCATTTATAAATTCTTTACCCTTAAGAAATTCATTTTGGTCAAACTCAATAACTTGGTTTGCCTCCTCACCAAATTGAAAAGAAGCTTCAAGCCTGGTTGTCATACTCTCTATCCATTCAAATTGTGGCAAGCCTTTAAACCTATTTAATGTAACTAGTGTTTCTTTTAATTCTTGTGCCTCAGATTCTGTGAGAGGTTGGTTATTAATGGTGAAATTAATATCTGAGTAAAAGTAGTATACTTTTCTGCCAATTTTATTTTTCTCAATAGGTGCAGCATAGCCATTTTCACTTTGCATAAAGGCGATATCATCATAAAGCTGTCGTTTTTTAATACCCTCTGAGCTACCGGAAAAATTATATAAAGCCTCATTACAAGCTTCAATTAGGTCTTCAATAAAATACCTTCTTACATTATTACGAAAGCATTTGTCTAAAGCTTGATATCTTATTATTTGATATTTGTTTTGTGGCATTTAATTTTTGATCAAAAATTATTTAAATATCCAAAAAAATTAGTAATAATTTTAGAATTTAATAAAATACTTTTTATTGAAAGTTGATATATTATTTTTAGTTATTGGATAATATATATAAGAAAATCTTAAAATTTTATTGTTTTTTTAGCGAATCAATATTAGATTTAAGGATAGTGATTGTTTTTCTTAATTGATTATTTTCTTTAGTAAAATTTTCATTTTCATTTGACAGATCAATTTTCTTTTGATCAAAACGATTTTCACCAATATATTTTCCAAACAAAAATGTACCTCCTAAAATAACAAGACCAATAGTAAGTAATGTGGCCCAGTCTATTTTTTGCCATAAGTTTTTTTTCTTTTGGCATTTTTTTAATTCAGAATCCAATTGATTTATTTTAGAAGTATCTTCAATTTTTATAATTTTCTCTCTAATTATTGGGATTCTTTGTTTCATTTTTTTGTGAGAAATAATTATATCATATTCCTCAATTCTTGTGTCAATAATGTTTATTAGTTTTTTTACTCCTTCTTGCCAAGCATCTTTATGAAAACTAATATCTGAAAAATTATAAAGTGGCGTATATTTTATTTTATCAACTTCATGTAAATAGTCTATTTTATTTGGAAATATTTGTTGTAAATAAAGCTTAGTTTTCCTGATAATATCATCAAGGTCACTATTATTTTTATAATTTAGATCTTCTGCTCTATTTTTGAGTATTTTTAATTTCTCGATCAAACTTATAGTTTTTATTCACTTTAAATTTTATTTTTTGTAGTCATATCCTTTTTTAATTAAATAAACCCGTAAACTTGGTTTTCATTAAGTCAATACTTCCGTTAATTACTGGTTCAAGGTATTCTCTAACCGATTCGGCAACCTGTTCACCTGCTTCATCAGCTATTTTAGAGCTTAATTTTTTTAATACTCCTTTTAATATACCTTTCAATGAAGTGTCTGCTTTAGCACCAATTTCTATAAAGGCCTGCTTTATACAATCTTTGGAATCATTAGGTAAATAGAAATCAAAAAGTGAAACAAAGGCATCAGTTGTCAAGCGAACAAGTTCTGGAGAAAATGAACCGTCAGTTATATGATTTAACTGTTTAAGTTTTGCCCTTAGGTGGTCTATCAAGTAGGGGTTATCAATCTCAATTCCAATTTTATCATTGTCTTTGAGGAAAATAGGTGTTTTAAGTATTTCTTTTAATTCTTGGTCAAGTTCAAATTTACTTGTTTGTCTGAGCTTCGATTCATAAAGAAGATTTCTTGCCTTTGATCTAGTTACCCTTAATTCTGAAACTAATTCATAAATTTCTGGACTCTTCTTAAAAACCCCTAGTTTTTGAAGCTTGATAAAGAGTTGAATATCAAAATCTCTTTTTGAAATAGAACCAAATGCTGGAGTCAAGTATTCTTGAAGCAATTCTATAAATGCTTTTTTTACATCTTCTGAATTAAGTTTATCGAGTTTATTTAATATCTCACTCATGTTTTTTTTAATTTAGTGAAACTCCCCTTTTATAAGAATCATCCCTATTGATAGTAGGTCTATTTCTGTGGCGTTTACAACTTTTTTTATGTTCTAAAGTTTAAAAAATAACAACCACTACACAATCCCCATAAATGGTGAAAATAACAGCTCCCTATTTTTTAGAACTCCGTTATCTCTAGGGTATTACTCCTCTACAGACCAACTGTACACCAAAGAAGCATCGCCACTAAATTCTTTTTTTCTATCAATTTCATAGAGGTCTTCAAACTCAGATCCAAAGCGTTCAAAAGCACTTAAAAACCCAAAATCTCTGTCTTTTAGCTTCAAAAGGATCTTCCCAATCATGGGTACCGCTTTTTTTGCAACCACCAGCCAAGGAAGGGTA
>Ga0228642_1000729_pt1 | contig 12290 bp, 23 predicted proteins | sample 53DmetaG_FD_190071 | JGI IMG/M metagenome (GOLD analysis project Ga0228642, IMG submission 190071) | Seawater microbial communities from Monterey Bay, California, United States - 53D | ecosystem: Environmental > Aquatic > Marine > Coastal | place: USA: California | collected 2016-09-29
TACACACCCGAAGCACAGCATAAGCTGAAAGAATACCTAGACACACATGACCTGCCAGCGGGCTTAGGCACAGAAGAAAGCGCTTGCTCCATTGCCGCAATCAACTTGGCAATGACGGGCGAACTTACCGACGACATTCCGCCCTGTATGAGTGAAGTTTTAGGGAAGGTTATCATCGCCTTACAAGATGCCATGCCTGATAACATGCGCAACAGTCGCAGATATAAAGAGTGGTTGCCTCATGCTGCTGGCACGGGCCGTGAGCGTGAGGAAGAACGACTTGCAGTATTGATGGATTGGCTGTGGGACACGGTGTTGCCGAAGCTACAGCCGATGGCAGACAAGTTAGGCTTTGGTCTTGAGTGGGCGGCTATGTGCCGTAAACGGACTGTTGCTGCTGCTGTTGCTGCTCGTGCTGCTGCTGATTATGCTGCTGTTGCTGCTGCTGTTGCTGCTCGTGCTGCTGCTTATGCTGCTCCTTATGCTGCTCGTGCTGCTGCTCGTGCTGCTGCTCGTGATGCTGCTGCTACTTATGCTGCTCGTGCTGCTGCTCGTGATGCTGCTGCTGCTTATGCTGCTGCTGCTGCTGCTTATGCTGCTGATGCTGCTGCTTATGCTGCTCGTGCTGCTGCTACAGATAGCCCCACCTTCTGGCAGGACGTGGATACCATTGGCGTGCTGGAGCGTATGACTTTCTTGGGGGTAAAATCCTGATGCTTATGACAGCAGCAACATGCCTTGCCCTCGCAGTGTATCATGAGGCGCGCGGTGAAGAGATCGACGCACAGAAGGCCGTGGCCGAGGTTGTCCTGACCCGCGCAGCACATAGCGACTTCCCCATGACGGTCTGCGGTGTTGTGACCGAGCATCGCACGCCAGCCTCGCGCCCTTGGGCCTGCCAGTTTAGCTTTTACTGCGACGGCAAGAGCGACACGCCTACCGACGCGGCAGCATGGCTCACAGCGCAGGAGGTGGCCCGTGAGGCGCTAGACGGCGACATTCTGGGCATAGGGGCCACGCACTACCATACGACTGCCGTGAAGCCTGTATGGCGGCACGAGTTGGAAGTTGTCGGTGTCATCGGCAGCCATGTGTTCTATAGCGACGGTGGCTGCCACCTACCAGCCTGCTCAGAGCGGCCAATAATGCGCCCAGAGCGTAAAGGAGAAAGCCAATGAGCCACCCGATTAGAAAAGCCAGCATTCACACCTTCCAGCGCGTGGATAGCGACGGCAAAGGTTGCGAATGGATTGCGCGGTTTCACCCTTATAAGACCTACCCTATTTTGTTCAGCGGTAAGACGCGGCAGGAGGCTGTTGACGCGGCAGAAACGCTTCGTGCGGAGGCGATTGATAAGCATGAGGCTCAATGTATTCACCGTCAGAAGCTGCGCAAACTAGCGGCAGAGCGTAAGTCGGCGAAAGAGCGCAAGGAGGTGTCGCAATGAACGCATACACCACGAAATGGCCCACCGCTGTAGAGGGTTCAATGGTAAGCGAACGTCAGCGCAAAGCAGCGCGCGACATCATCGACCACGTTGCGAGAAAGCACGGCGTTTCTGTGCGGGAAATTATGGACCGAAGCCGCTTACCTTCCATCGTCGCAGCACGCCAAGAGGCAATGCGCTTAGTTCACAGCACTGGCCTAAAGCTGGGGCAGGTAGGTCTAATCTTCAAACGGGACCACAGCACGGTCCTATCAAACATCCGCAGGGCAGAGGCCCGCATACAGAAAGGAACGAACAATGTTTAATCTCATGGTAGCAGGCAACGTCGGCAAGGACGCCGTACTGCGCCGCACGCAATCAGGTGAGCCTGTATTGGGTTTTTCAGTGGCAGTCGATCAGGGCAAGGACAAGAACGGCACAAAGCGCGACAGCGTATGGGTTAGCTGCTCAGTCTGGGGCAAGCGCGCAGAAAGCCTTGAGCGCTACATCACAAAGGGCACCAAGATTGTCGTCACTGGCCGACCCGGCGTTGATGTCTACGAGGGCCGGGGTCAGCTTAAACTGTTTGTCAACGAACTGACGTTTATGGGCGGCGGCAGTGATGCTGGTCAAGGCGATGGTGGCCAGAGCCAAGGCGGCGGCTTTGGCGGCAATGACATGGACGACGAAATTCCGTTCTAGGTGGAACCGTGGCGCACAGGAGACCCGGTAGGGATGGGAGAGATATATCTGCCCGACGCCAAGTCTAGCGCCGCGTATGCCAAGGCTTGCCGGGTAGCACTGATCGACAGCGCCGCCCGGTACGCAATCAACCTACCGACGCTTCAACAGCGCCGAGACTACATCAACAAGCAGCCAGCCGCCTCGGTGGATGCGCTCAAGGCAAGGATTAGAGAACTATGGGAGAAACAAGAGTGAGCAAGGAACTGACGGACAAGATGCGCGCCAAGCTGGCGGCGGGGTTTGCTGCTGGCGATCAGGCGGAACTGCTGGAAGCGGCGCGGCAAGACGCCAAGGAAGCCGAGGCATATGCGGCGGAACTAGAGGCCAAGCTGGCGAAGGCGGAAGGTTTGCTCGTTGACGCAATGGTCCAGCTTGAAAACGGCAAGATAAAAACGCGCCGCAATCGTGCCTACCTGATTGGGCGGTTTCTAGCAGAACTGAAAAGAGAGACAGATGAGTAAAGTTCCACATTGCACAGGTTGCGGTGAGTACCCCGGCGAGTTTGTTGCCGACCGCATCGAAGAACTACAGGCCCAGCGTAACTTTGCGCAAAGACAGGTCGTTGCAGCCGAAGCCAAGCTGGCGAAGGCGGTATCAGTTCTGAAGTTTCTGGACGAAAACTACCGCCTAATCTGGGGCGTCACAGCAAGGGCGAAGATGCGCGCCACCCTCGCAGAACTGAAAGGAGAGACAGATGAGTGATGATTTAGTGAAGCGGCTTCGGGTTGACGACCCGTGGTGCCAACCGAAATGCGCCGATGCAGCCGACCGCATCGAGGAACTAGAGGCCAAGCTGGCGAAGGCGGTGGAGACTTTGGAGAAGCTGGCACGGCTTGGCAACGGCGACCGTTACGGCAACAGCGATGGCAACATGATTGCTCGCGCCACCCTCGCGATACTGAAAGGAGAGACAGATGAGTGAGGATCTGACATGCACGAACTGCGGTGAATACGTTGGCTCACCGATAGCCGACCGCATAGAGGAGCTAGAGGCACAACAACAAAAGACCTATCAAGAGCTGCTGAAGATTACGAAGATACACGATGAGGTGGAGGCCAAGCTGGCGAAGGCGGAGGAGTTGGTTAAAGTCGCATTTAACGAAGGCTTCTGCGAGGGCATGGATGAAGTGCAGCGGCAAAGAGGCGGAAAGAATTGGTATGAAAGTCGCTCCCGCCAGCGCCTCGCAGAACTAAAAGGAGAGATTGATGAGGATGAAATCTGACTTCGAGATTCTTATGGACCTTCGAAAAGAGGTTAGTCGTTTGACAGCTTTTCTGGTGCTTGTAAGTTTCGTCAATATGGCGATGGCTTTTATGTGGGCTGGTCTTGGAGACCGTGTCCTTAAATTAGAGGCATCTATCGCAGAACTAAAAGGAGAGATTGATGACCAAAGGCGAATATAGAGTAGGGGTCAATTTCAATCCCAGCAACGACGACATGGTGAGCCAGATCAAGCGCAAAGCCGCTGATCTGATTGACTTGATTCAAATGGTGCCAACCCCTGAGCCGGCGTCCCTTGACCCGCAGTTTGCCGAGATCAAGCGCCTTAAAGCACTGGCGCAGACCGAGATTGAAAGCGCAGCCATGTGGGCAGTAAAGGCCGTTACAAAGCCACCCTCGCAGAACTGAAAGGAGAGGCGGAATGAGTGACCCACGATGCGCCAAATGCGGACATCCTCGCAGCAACCACCCCTATCGACACCCGTTCGTTGGGTCATCCAAGGACGATACTATCGAGGAATTAGAGGCCGACCTACGCAAGATGGCGCTGGATTTTATAGCCGCAGACGGACAGGCAGCAGAGGCGTATCAGGCCAAGCTGGCGAAAGCGGAGGGCTTATTGGTTGATGCAATGGTTCAGCTAGAAAACGGCAAGATCAAGACGCGCCGCAATTGTGCTTATCTAATTGGGAAATTTCTTGCAGAACTGAAAGGAGAAACAGATGAGTAATTTTCAAATTTTTATCGTGTCCATTCTATCCGGAACGGCAGCGGGCGTGCTTGCCGCGTTCTTACAGCACATCAACTGAAGGGAAAGACAGATGAGTGATGGAAGACCTAAATGGGTACACACGGAATTGTCTGAAAGTAAATTCAGAAAACTGCGTGGGTTTGGGGCATTTATTTCCCTCGAAGTAAAGAGAGAGATGACTAGTGCAGATACATGCCGTGATTGGACTGAGGCTAAAAACGGAAACGGGAAGGTTATCACTCTCCCTCAAGGATGGAGCAAGGTCCTAAACTTTGCTGGCGAGTACTCAGGGTGGGGTCTTCTTGAGTTCAATCACTTAGGTAAAAGCATGGCAGACACCGTAAAGAAAATTGACGTCTGGGAAGAGTCAAACTCTTTGGAGAGGGCTGAATATGAACGCCTTAAGAAGAAGTTTGAAGGATGACCACCCTAGCAGAACTGAAAGGAGAACAAGATGGGTGAAGCACCAGAGCGAATTTATCTAGACGGGGATGTTGAAGCCGGTGACGGAATGTTCCCTCGATGCTTTGAGAGCCCGAAATATGCCAGCGAACCGCAGGTAGAATACGTCCGCTCAGACCGCATCGAAGAATTGGAGGCGAAGCTGGCGGAGGCGGTGGAGGCGCTGACCCGAATTGAGGATTTGACGTGTCACAATATGCCGATGACCGCCAAAGACGAGCAGTGCGTCAACCGTGAAGCCCGCACCACCCTCGCAGAACTCAAAGGACAAGACGATGAGTAAGATACACACAGAGGCACAGGTGCGCGACATGCTCCGCGCCAAGCTGGCAAACCGCACGCAAGCCAGCCTTGCCGATGAGATCGGCGTCAGCAGTAATTATTTCAACGAAATTGTGCGCGCGCTGCGTCCGCCGTCAAGCGAGGTGCTGCGCTATCTAGGACTGCGCAAGCATGTCGTCTATGTAGACTGGTCGCAGGAAAAGGAATAGGATTGCAGGGGCGGTGAATGATTGGCGCATTCGGTAGCTACGTCAGCCGGGAAGAAGTTACGACTGCAAAGCGAAAAGATCGCCCCTGCCCAAACACATTAGCGCCGGGCGCAAACGATGGAAAGACCAAAATGCACAGGACCGACATTCTCAGCACCGCCAACAGTTACATCACACAGGACCGCGCAGCGACGCACGGGGATGCCGAGGACAGTTTCTCCCAGATCGGGGCCGCATGGACGTGGTGGCTTAACGAGCGCCTCAGCGCGCCTATCTCAGCGCATGACGTAGCTATGATGATGACGCTTTTTAAGCTGGCCCGCACCAAGGGCAATCCAACGCACATCGATAATGCGATTGACGGCTGCGGATATCTCGCAATCGCTGGCGAACTGGCTACAGGCGATGACTAGCAGGGTCGGAACAGCGCAGGTCGCACTAGACGTAAGTGAAGCTGACATGGAGGTCGTGGCAGAGCTATGCGAGTTCCTGCATGATACGTTTGAGCGCGAGATCGAGGACGGGACGACACCCGCCGAATTGGTTTTGGCGATCGGCACGGTGCTTAGCTACATGTTTGGCGAGGACCAAGGCGAGATGCACTGATGGACCGATGGAGAACACCAGAGGCGGCAGAGTATCGCAAGCTATACCAAACAAAGGCGTGGCGCATACTCAGAGAGCAAGCCCTACTGCGTGACGGCTACAGGTGTCAGCACAAGCGGTGCGGCGTAACACTCAAGCGCGGGCGAGCAGACCCACGCAGCGCAGTTGTCCACCATCTAAAGCCTCACAAGGGCGAACACGACCTGTTCTTTGACTTGGATAACTTGCAAGCGGTATGCTGGACATGCCACAGCGGAGACATCCAGAGCGCAGAGGCCCGTGGATACGACACACAGATAGGTGATGACGGATGGCCCATTGATCCAAGTCACCCCGGCAGGCAATAATTCAACCAAGCGCAGGCGGGGTGGGTCAGATCTCTAATGCGCATAACGGCGAACCGGCGTGCGAAACTCTCTTTTTGCGCGTTTACGGAAAAAACAGGAGGAAGCTATGAGCCAGAAAAAGCGCAGCGACAAGAACAGCGTCACGGCGGCCTTGGGTGGGTTCAAGGGGGCCATGGAGAGCGTTCCCCCGCCTGAAGGTGTGCAGTTGCGCAGCGATGAAGAGATGGTAATATGGGACCAGTTCACGCGCGCGCGCGCACGCGAGGATTGGCGGGACATGGACCTGCTTTTACTGGCGAAGGTCGTGCGCATGGAAGCTGACATCCGCAAGCATCAGGAAACGCTTGATCGATCCGGTGTGCTTATTCAAAACAAGCGAGGCACGTTGGTTGCCAATCCGCTCTTGGCTGTCATCGACACTTTGGAGCGCAGACAGATGGCGGTCATCCGGTCTATGTCGCTGAACCAGCAAGCCAGCGATCCGCGGACGATTAACGGGGCTGCACGCACGCTGGTTGACGCAAGAAACACAATGCAGTCTTTTAGCGATGACGACCTGATCGCCATGCCAAGGACAAACTGATGGAATTTTATGAGAACAAGATTGTCAGCGTAGAGGATCTGATCCCGTATGCGCTGAACAGCCGGACGCATAGCGACGCGCAGGTTGCGCAGTTGGCGGCAAGCATCCGCGAGTTCGGTTTCACCAACCCTGTTTTGATTGACGAAAAGAACAATCTGATTGCGGGGCATGGTCGATTGCTGGCCGCGCGAAAGGCTCAGCTAGAAAGCGTGCCTGCGGTGGTGGTTACTGGGCTAGATGATCGGCGGCGCCGGGCACTGGTCATTGCCGACAACAAGCTGGCGCTAAACGCGGGCTGGGATGAAGAAGCGCTGCGCGTTGAGTTGGAAGACTTAGCGGGCGACTTTGGCGAACTGATGGGGTTCTCTGAGGATGAGTTGGTGGATCTGCTCAAGAAGGATGATGAAACCGAGGGATTGACCGACGAGGACGCTGTGCCGGAAGCGCCAGAGGTGCCTGTCACTGTTGAGGGCGACGTGTGGCTATTGGGGCGACATCGCCTGATGTGTGGGGATAGCACCAGCATTGATGCTGTGGAGCGGCTGATGGACGGGCGCGGAGTTGATTGCGTTTACACCGACCCTCCGTATGGAATTTCTATCGTTCAGGGTAACAAGGTTGGAGGTGGCGGGGCTTTCGGCGGAAAGAAAAACGAAAAGGCCGACAAGTCGAATGTAGTGCAATCAAGCAATTTTGCCCCGGTGGCAAATGACGACAGCATTGAAGTCGCGGTAGCCGCAATTTCAGTTATTGCCACACTCGGCGCAAAGGTCGAGATAATCTGGGGTGGGAACTATTACGCCGCAAGCCTGCCGAATTCGTCCTGCTGGATTGTTTGGGACAAGAAGAACAGCGGGAATTTTGCAGATTGCGAATTGGCTTGGACAAATCAAGCCACCGCAGTCAGAAAGTTTGAACACATGTGGAACGGAATGGTGAAGGCGTCTGAGCATGGCCAAAAGCGTGTTCATCCGACGCAGAAACCTATCGCTCTGGCGGAATGGTGTATCGATAACTATGCAGAAGAATGCATGACCGTTCTCGACTTATTTGGCGGCAGCGGCTCAACCTTGATTGGCTGCGAGACGCGAAGCAAAGACGCTTTTGTAATGGAATTGTCGCCAGCCTACTGCGACGTCATCATCAAGCGCTGGCAGGACTTCACAGGCGAGCAAGCAACCCTTGAGGCCACAGGCCAGACCTATGAGGAACTCAAGGCAGATCGCGAGGCCGCATGACACGCGGAGAACAGGTCTGCAAATTCATCGAGGCATTCTGCCCGGTGCCTGAGGGCAAGCTGGTGGGCAAGCCGATCAAGCTGATGAAGTTCCAGCGGCAATTCATCTTGGATGTTTATGACAACCCGAAGGGCACAAGCCGCGCATACCTCAGTGTTGGCCGAAAGAATGGCAAGTCGGCTTTGATTGCGGCGATACTGCTGGCGCACATCGTTGGACCTGAAGCTAGGCAGAATAGCCAGATCATCAGCGGCGCTCGCAGTCGTGAGCAGGCCAGTCTAGTTTTTAAGCTGGCCGAAAAAATGGTCAGGCTTTCTCCGCGCCTATCTCAGCTTATCAAGATTGTGCCTTCGCAAAAGTCTTTGGTCGGCCTGCCGATGAATGTTGAGTACCGGGCGATCAGTGCTGAGGCTGGCACGGCGCACGGCTTGTCACCTGTCTTGGCAATTTTGGATGAGGTCGGTCAGGTGCGAGGGCCAACTGACAGCTTCATCGAGGCGATTGAGACTGCGCAGGGTGCGCACGATGACCCGCTGCTGATTGCGATCAGCACGCAGGCTGCGACTGACGGCGACCTGTTTAGCATCTGGCTTGATGACGCGTCCAACGCCAAAGACAAGCGGATCGTCAGTCACGTTTACACCGCGCCAGAAGATTGCGAGATCATGGATCGCAAGGCGTGGAAGGCTGCAAACCCGGCGCTTGGTGAGTTTCGCAGCTTGAAGGATGTTCAAGACTTTGCAAAGCAGGCAGCGCGACTTCCGGCTAAAGAGAACAGCTTCCGGTGGCTGTTTCTTAACCAGCGCATTGAGGCGACAAGCCCGTTCCTAAGCCGAGGTGAGTGGGAGGCAAACAAAGCCGCGCCTCAGATCGACAGCGGGATGACGTGTTTCGCTGGCTTGGACCTGTCATCCAGCCGAGATTTGACGGCGTTCGTGATGGTGTTTCCCGACGGTGATAAGTATCACGTCGTGCCGCAGTTCTTTATGCCTTCAGACGGCATCAGAGAGCGCGCCAAGGAGGACAAAGTTCCTTATGACGTGTGGGCCAAGCAGGGCTTCATCACCTTGATTGACGGGCCTGTTATTGTGCCTGCGGTGGTTGCGCAGCACGTTGCAGAGGCGGCGGAAAACTTTGACATGCAGTTGTTGGCATATGACCGATGGAGGATCAACGACTTCACGCGCGAGTTGGACACGATCGGCGTGCAGTTGCCGATGCAACCGTTCGGTCAGGGCTTTAAGGACATGGCACCCGCTGTGGACAAGCTAGAGCGTCTTGTGGTTGATCATAAGCTGGCGCACGGTGACAACCCGGTCCTGAACATGTGCGCGGCCAATGCGATTGCAGAACGCGATCCGGCGGGCAACAGGAAGCTAAACAAGGCCAAGTCTATCGGTCGGATTGACGGGCTGGTTGCGTTGGCTATGGCGCTGGGCAGCGAGGCTATGGTCGAGGCAGTCACGGCTTCATCGCCTTGGGATGATCCAGCGTTTGAATTGGAGTCGTGAGAAAAATACTATTCTGGAAAAATAGTTCTTGCAGAAAAATAATTTTCATGTTTATGTGTTCGAGAAGGTGGCGGTTGCAGCCGCTTAACCTTCTCTAAGCCAACCGGAATGCACGGTTGACCTGATTGCATAATGCGACAGGCGACGTGCGTCCGCAAGACAAGGATGCACAACATGGCTATCAAAAAAGCAGAAGCTGGAACACTTCACATTGACGCGCTCAAGCAGGGACGCGTTAAGCTGCGCATGATTGGATCGACGCCGCTTTACTTCAACGCAATGAGTGCCAAGGCCAAGCGGTCTTTGCTGATCGGCGGCGGCAAAAAAACCGCAGCCGAGCGCAAAGAAATTAAGCACGATCCAGAGCAAGAATACCGTGACAGCGCCTATCGTAAGCGCGACGGCGAAACCCTGCTTTGCTTCCCAGCGCCGGGCGTAAAGGGCGCAATGGCAACGGCGGCTTTGGAAACGCCTGGCGTCACAAAGACAAGCGTGCAGCGTTTGATTTTTTTGCCAGAAATGAAAATTCAAGTCTGGGGCAAGCCTTATCTCAAAATGGACGTTGTGCGATCGGCCGATATGAACAAAACGCCGGACGTTCGCACGCGGGCTTTTTTGCCTCGCTGGGTGGCAGAGGTTGATATTGCCTATGTTACGCCGACACTGAGCGCGCACAGCATTGTTTCTTTGCTGCAAAACGCGGGCGCGATTGTTGGGATCGGTGACTTTCGGCAAGAAAAGGGGCGCGGATCGTTTGGCACATTTTCGGTCGCAGGCGATGATCTTGGTGACTTCCAAGAATACTGGGATGAAATCACCGCAGAGGCGCGCGATGTGCAGCAGGCGGCGCTGGATAACCCAGAATGCTACGATGACGAAACCGAAGAACTTATGGAAATGCTGCAAGAGGAGCGCGAAAAGCGCGCGGCATGATATTGGCGGGGGCGGCTTAGGTCGCCCCACGCGGTCAAGGTAAGGCGGTCGAGGCTGGGCAAGGTAAGGCTGGGCACGTCGAGGCGCGGCTGGGCGCGGCTTGGCGGTCGAGGAAAGGCGGTCTTGGTGAGGTCTGTTTTGGTGGGGTGAGTTCGGGCTTGGCATGGCGGTCCACTGCAAAACAGAAAGGGAAGACAAATGGCTTTTACAAGTAAAGATCGGCAGCGCATCATTGATGGGTATTTGTCGGAGAGCGGGCGCAATATGTTTGTCGCGTCTGAGTTCATTGACTGGCTGGAAGGCCAGCCGGATCACGAAGCTTATGATTGGTTCTTTGGCATTGATGATGCCGAAGCGGCACGTCAGCACCGCATCCATCTTGCACGCAAAATGGCAAGCGGGCTTCGGATCAAAGCCAAGGTCGAAACCACGGAAGCGAATGTGGTTCAAATCACTGAGCGGGAATATCCGGCTTATGTGTCGCCAATGGCAAGTCGAAAGCATGGCGGCGGATATACGCGTTTTGATCCAGACGATCCGGAGGCAATGGCTGAATTACGCAGGCAAGGCGCGGTTGCTTTAAGGTCTTGGCTAGATCGTTATGCAGGCGCGTTTGATGAAAACGAACTGTTTGCTTTAGAGGAAATCGCTGCGCCCAAGCGCGGTGTGGTGCAGTCCGCATAAGCGGGCGCACTGGTCAAGGAAAGGCGGTCGAGGCAGGGCAAGGTAAGGCTGGGCGCGGCAGGGCGAGGCTTGGCGGTCGAGATGTGTCGTTGCGTGTTGTGTTTAGGTAAGCCATGGCGAGGTGGGCGCGGCTAAGACCGCCCTGCCTTTACCATGAGCGCCTGATGTGCTAATTTGCTGCAAACATCGAGGACGCTCGTGATGGCATTATTTGACCGCTTCCGCAAAGCGGAGACGCGCAATCTGGAAAACCCTAACGCTCCTGTCTCGGCAGAGGACTTTCTGCAAGTGATGGGTTGGGGTGAACTAACTGCGTCCGCTGGTGTGACGGTCAACACTGACACCGCTCTAGGCGTTCCTGCTGTCTGGGCTGCGGTCAACTTTCTTAGCGGCACGCTGGCTGGCCTTCCGCTGCACGTCTACCGCAAGACATCCAAGGGGCGTCAGCGCGCAACAGGTCCGCTTGAGGGCATCCTGCACGACGTGGCCAACGATAGCATGTCGTCGTTTGAGTGGCGCAAGTATATGTTCGACCAAGTGTTCACTGGCGGGCGCTGCGTGACCTATATTGAGCGCTCAGGAAGTGGCGCTGTCAAAAACTTGTGGCCGCTTGACCCGCAGAAAACGCGCGTCGAGCATCGCACCGAAGGCAAGCGTCAGATCAGGGTGTATATCTGCAATGGTGTGACCTACGCGGCAAACGAGGTCATCGACGTTCCGTTCATGCTCAAGTCAAACGGCGTTGATGTTCGCGGCCCTATCTCGACCAACCGTGACGCCATCGGTATGGCGATTGCAGCGAGCCGCTACGGGGCCAAGGCGTTCCAAAGCGGTGGTATCCCCCCTGTTGTGCTGCAAGGGCCGTTCCAGAGCGGCGCTGCGGCTGCACGGGCATCTGATGACGTGGCCAAGACCACGGCAAAGCTGGCGCGTGAGGGTCGGCCCGTTATGGCGCTTCCGATGGGCCATGAGATGAAGCAAATCGGGTTCAATCCTGAGCAAATGCAGTTGATTGAGTTGCAACGCTTCAGCATCGAGCAGATCGCCCGCATTTACAGCCTGCCGCCTGTTTTCTTGCAAGATTTGACGCATGGGACGTTCAGCAACACCGAGCAACAGGATTTGCAGTTCGTCAAGCACACGCTGAAACGCTGGATTGAGCAGGTTGAGCAGGAGATGAACCTGAAGCTGTTCCCGCGCGGTTCCAAGCAATACGTCGAGTTCAATGTTGATGGCCTTCTGCGCGGTGACTTCAAGACCCGTATGGAAGCGCACGCGACCACAATTCAGAA
>Ga0228642_1000736_pt1 | contig 12208 bp, 10 predicted proteins | sample 53DmetaG_FD_190071 | JGI IMG/M metagenome (GOLD analysis project Ga0228642, IMG submission 190071) | Seawater microbial communities from Monterey Bay, California, United States - 53D | ecosystem: Environmental > Aquatic > Marine > Coastal | place: USA: California | collected 2016-09-29
TAAATCTATTTCTTTGTTAAAAGAAAACCCAGTCAGTAGGATTATTAAGAAAATAAACAGTACTGACACTTTAAATAGATTATTTATTTTAATTACTGTTAACTCCAAATTATTTTAGTTTTTTTTTGGAGTGCAAATATACAATATTATTTAATATACTGTAAAACAGTAACTTAAGAACTATCGGTATATTTTTTGTTGCGATACCCAACGGGTATATTCTTTTTTATATCGATTGTGTTGTGTTAAATTTTTTGCAAACTTATGATATCCAAAGTTGGATACATCTGCTACAAAAAAATAATAATTATGAGTTTCATAGTTCAACACAGCATCAATACTAGAAATATCGGGCATGGAAATCGGTCCAGGAGGAATGCCTGGATATTTATAAGTGTTATAGGGAGAATCAATCACTAAATCTTCATATAAAACTCGTTTTATTTGCAGGTCAAAATTATTTTCTTTGAGTTTTTTTGAATAAATGACAGTAGGATCGGCTTGCAATAGCATTCCTTTTTTTATTCGATTTATATAAACCCCAGCAACTCTAGGTCTTTCGTCAATTTTAATAGTTTCTTTTTGAACAATGGCAGCAAGACTGATGATTTGTGATTTGGATAAGTTTATTTTTTGAGATTTAGCTAAGCGTTCTTCATTCCAAAATTTATTGGATTCTTCAACCATTTTTTTAATAAAATCTTCAGGAGTGATATCCCAATATACTTCATAAGTATTGGGAATAAAGATACATAAAGCCGTTTCTTTTGTGATATTGTTTTCTTTTAAAAAAACATCGTTGAAGACCGCTTTTAAAAAAGACAAACTATCAGCATCTAATTGTCTTGAAAGACTACCTGCAAGGTTTTCTATACGTTCTTGATTATTAAATTTTACCTTTACAGGGATATTTTTTATACGAATTGAATTTATAATTTGATTGTTATTCATTCCTTTTCTGATCATAAAATGCCCAGACTTTACATTCGAAGAATATCCTTTTTTATGGGCAACCATCTCAAAAGATTTGACATCTTCTAGTAAGGGAGCGATCTCTTCTAGAACATCACTAAAATTGGAGGCTCTAGGTATAAATATATGAGCTTCATTATTTTGGAAAAAAGTATTTGATGAGAAAACATTTGAATAGACAAAATAGGAAAAAGCTGCCATTACCACTAAACCACCTAGTAATAGTAAAACAATAATTTTTTTTAGATTACTCATTTATTAGTTGATATATCGATTCATTTTTAAATTTTTTGTTAGCATATATCCAGTCCTTTTTTATTCCAGTTAATTTAAAATTTAATTTTTTAAATAGTTTGATACTGGCATCGTTATCCTCTGTTATATTGGCATATAATTGATGTACATCTAAATGACTGAATGCGTAACTAATAATAATTTGTAGGGCCTCCAAAGCATGCCCATTTTGTCTTTCTTGAAGTTTAGATATAACAATACCCACGCCTACCCTTTTGTGTTTTGGTTCATAATCAAACAAATCAATACAACCAATAGGTTGATTGTTGTTGTTTTTAACTATGACCAATCTTAACTGTTTGGCTTCAAAAATATCTCTATGAGAATTTTCAATATAATGCCTTAAAACGAACTTTGAAAAGGGACTAGTAGTATTGCTTACCTCCCAAAATAATTCAGTATTTTCTAATTCATAAAGAAAATCTAAATCCTCTGGTTCTAGCGCCCTTAAATATAAATATTTACCTTTTAATGTTAGCATTCCCAGTGTCCTTTATAAATTAAAAAAGCAGGGCCTTTTAAATAAATATTTTGATAAATTAAATTATTTTTTTCAAATGTTACAGATAACATACCGCCATTGGTTTTTAGCTGAATATGATTGGAGAGCGTTTTTTTTAACTCAAACATCGCGATTGCAACAGCAGTAGCTCCAGTTCCACAGGATAAGGTTTCAGCTTCTACTCCCCTTTCATAGGTTCGAACTCCAAAAAGAGTATCGTCAATTTGTTCTACAAAATTAATATTAGAACCTTTTTGGCCATAAAGTTGATTTCTTAAAAAAGAACCTTTTTTTTCGACTTCATAATTGTTCAATTTTTTTACTAATTGAACATGATGTGGAGATCCAGTGTTTAAAAATATGTGGTCTTCTTCTACATCAACTTTACTTACATCATTCATTTTCAAAGAAACCATCCCGTCTGCCAAAGAAGCTTGATGCATCCCATCAAAAGCCTCAAAATTTGTTTGTTTTTTTATGATATTTAAATAGTGTGCAAAATGCACAATACATCTACCGCCATTACCACACATAGAACCTAATTTACCATCTGCGTTAAAATAGACCATTCTAAAATCCGCTATGTCACTTTTTTCTAATAATAGGAGTCCATCTGCTCCAACCCCAAATTTTCGACTGCATATTTTTTGAATTAAATGACTGTTTTCTTTGGGAAAAATTAATTTCCTATTGTCGATAACGACAAAATCATTTCCTGTACCCTGGTATTTGAAAAAAGGTATCTCCATATGGAACAAATATATTAAAAGGTTAGCGTTATAGAAATCTTATTGATGTGTTAAATACGCGTTAAAGTCAAAAAATGAGAAAATATAGTTATTGAATTTCTGTTATTTTTAAGTATTAACTTTAAAAAAAGACACGATGCAAACTATAAAAATTTTACTAATTGCATTTATTTCAAGTTTCATAACTCTTGTTGGGAGCAAATATTTTCAAGAAAAAGATGGAGTAACCATTATACATCAAAATGAAACTCCTAAAATAATTCCGACTACTAACAAAAACAATAACTTTTTAAACCCAAATACAAACTTTATAGAAGCTGCTGAAAAAACTGTTAATGCCGTAGTTCACGTAAAGAATACAACAACGGAAAATAAAACTAGGTCAGGGTATTATTTTTTTGGAGGCAATGATACAAGAGAGCGGATTGTTTCAGGAAGTGGTGTTATTATTTCTGCAGACGGATACATTGTAACCAACCACCATGTCATAGAAAATTCATCAGCACTTGAAGTAACATTAAATAATAATAAAACCTACAATGCAGAGATAATAGGAACAGATCCTAGTACTGATATTGCACTTATAAAAATAAAAACAAAGGATGAGTTAACATATGTACCTTTTGGAAATTCAGACAATTTAAAAATTGGCGAATGGGTTTTAGCGGTCGGAAACCCCTTTAATTTAACGTCCACAGTCACTGCCGGGATAGTAAGTGCAAAAGGTCGCGACTTAAATGAATTTGATGGCAATATTCAATCTTTTATTCAGACTGATGCTGCTGTAAACAGAGGAAACAGCGGAGGTGCATTGGTCAATTCAAGTGGTGATTTAGTAGGGATTAATACCGCTATAAGTTCAGAAACTGGCTCCTACGTTGGTTATTCATTTGCAGTTCCCGCTAACAACGCAAGAAAAATTATAGAAGATATTTTAGAATATGGATATGTACAAAAAGTAATTCTAGGAATCTCCGGTGGAAGTTTAAATACAACCATTGCTAAAGAATTAAATATTGATGAAACGGAAGGTGTATATATAAATTCAGTCGAAAAAGGCAGTGGAGCAGATCTAAGCGGCATTGAAAAAGGAGATATCATTAAAAGTATTGATCAACAAAAAATTGGTAAATTTTCAGATTTGGTGGGTTATTTAGGCTCTAAGCAACCAAAAGATATTGTATCGGTAACAATTTCAAGGGATAATATTGAAACAACAATACCCGTAACTTTAACAAAGTTAGAAACTCATAAACTAAATTTTATCGGATTGGAAATTAAAGAGTCGGATTCTGAGGAACTAGCATCACTCGGGTTGGATCATGGGGTGAAAATCAGACAGGTTTTAAATAAAAACTTAAAAGGCTATGGTCTAGAAGATTCTATAATTATAAAAATTAATGATAAAAAAGTAGGTACTATTGATGACGCAAAATATATTTTAGATAATAGAAATCGTAACAATCCAATCAAAATAACTTTTGTAGATCAAGAGGGTGCTATAAATTCATTCTTATTTAGGTAATATATTCCCTTGTTGAAGTTAAAAGACCCAATGATGTTTGGGTTTATTTTTTTTAAATATTCTTTAGTTTACTCATTAAAAGAAGTATTTTTGCAAAAAATTTAAACCTAAACTATAAAAATATGAGTTTTGTTGACGTTTATGAAAAAGAACTGTCTTTTCAAACTGATCGCCGAAAAGCAACTGTTGAATTTATTAAGACCGTAAGTGACTTATGGTACGATAAATCAATAGAAATTGTTTTATTTAGAAATCAGTTAATCGATCGAAGCGTAAGTGATATTTTAAATCTTCACAAATATGCTAACGATTTTGTAGGAAAACCAATTTCAATTTTTGATTCTGTAGAAATCGCTTTAGCTATTAAATCACTTAATCTACCACCTTCAAAATTAGATATTGGTAAACTTACTTTTGAATACCTCCTCGCAGAGAAAGAATATGACAGTGCTTTATCATTTGTTAAAGATAAACTAGCCGATGCAAATAATGTAGCGAATATTACACCAAAAGATGTGGTTCTCTATGGATTCGGACGTATTGGACGTTTATTAGCTCGTGAACTAATGAATAAAGCCGGTAAGGGTTCTCAAATGAGACTTCGAGCAATCGTAACTAGAGGGAATATTGACAAAACCGTTTTAGAAAAAAGAGCCTCTTTATTAAAAATGGATTCAGTTCATGGAGATTTTAATGGTACTGTAGAAATTGATGAAAATAATAAAGCTTTAATTATTAATGGCACTACTGTATACATTATATCAGCCAACGCACCTGAAGATATCGATTATACAAAATATGGAATCAAGGATGCATTGATAATTGATAATACAGGTGCTTTTAGAGATGATATCGCCTTATCGCGTCATCTCAAAGGGAATGGTGTTTCAAAAGTTTTATTAACAGCTCCTGGTAAGGGCATTCCAAATATTGTTCATGGCGCAAATCATTTAGATTACAATCCAAATGAAGTTGATATTTTTTCAGCCGCTTCTTGTACTACCAACGCTATAACTCCTGTTTTAAAGGCTGTAGAAAATACTTTTGGTGTGAAACACGGACATCTAGAAACAATTCATGCCTATACTAATGATCAGAATTTAGTAGACAACATGCACAGTAAATATAGAAGAGGTCGAGCAGCAGCTTTAAATATGGTAATAACCGAAACAGGTGCTGGAAAGGCGGTTTCTAAAGCTTTACCCTCTTTCGAAGGAAAACTAACCTCTAGTGCAATTCGAGTTCCTGTTCCAAATGGATCTCTAGCTATTTTAAACTTGGAACTTGAAAAAGAAACCAATAAAGAAGAGTTAAATGCCATAATAAAAAAATATGCTATGGAAGGTGATTTAGTGGAACAAATACAATATTCACTAAATAATGAGCTGGTTTCTAGCGATATTATTGGAACTTCTGCACCCTCTATCTATGATAGTAATGCAACTATTGTTGCAAAAAATGGTAAAAGTGCTGTTTTATATGTGTGGTACGACAATGAATATGGATACAGCCATCAAGTAATTAGATTGGCAAAGTACATATCTAAAGTTAGAAGGTTTACTTATTATTAGACTAAGTTTACAACTTAGAAAAGCTCGATTGATGATCGAGCTTTTTTTTTAATTTTAATTACGTTAAAATCGATTAAATTAGGTCAGTGAATTTAGTTATTAAGTAATTAAAAACACTAACTAAAACTTTAAAGATAGAATTGGTCAATTAAATGTATTTTTGTACGATATAAAAAAATCTCAATAAATGAGAATAGATATCATAACAGCAGTACCAGAATTATTAAAAAGCCCTTTTGAGGCATCTATCCTTAAACGGGCAATTGAGAAAAAAATAGTTGCTGTTCACTTTCATAATATTCGTGACTATTCAACCAACTCTTACCGTCAAATTGACGATTACCAATTTGGAGGTGGAGCCGGCATGGTAATGATGATAGAACCGATTGATAAATGTATTTCAAAATTAAAATCTCAAAGAAACTATGATGAAATAATTTATGTGACACCAGATGGAAACAATTTTAATCAAAGAATAGCCAACAAAATTTCTTTGATGAAAAATATCATCATCTTATGCGGTCACTATAAGGGAGTTGACCAAAGAGTTCGAGATCAATTTATAACTATGGAAATATCAATTGGAGACTACGTATTAAGCGGAGGAGAGTTAGCTTCTGCTATCATTTGCGATTCTGTAATACGACTTATTCCTGGTGTTCTTGGAAATGAAACTAGCGCACTGACTGATTCGCATCAAGATGGTTTATTAGCACCATCTGTTTACACTCGGCCTGCAGAATATAAGGGTTGGAAAGTTCCAGAAATACTATTAAGTGGTCATTTAAAAAAAATTGAAGAATGGCGTGAGAACGACGCCTTAAAAAGAACAGCATCCCGAAGGCCAGATTTACTTGAATAATATGAATTCTTCTGATTTAAAAATTATTGAAGTTATTAGGGTACCTATGCTAATCAATAAAGAACGTGTTTCGGATTATCTTCCCGGTCAATTAAATACAATTTACTCCAAAAAAGGGGTCAAAAAAGCTATCAAAGAAGGCTTGGTGACCATTAACGATAAAAAAGCATTCACCGCTGATTATTTATTTGGCAATGAAAAAATTACTTTATTTCAATCTACTATCGCAACTACTAAAAAAATAATAACTATAAAATTAGAGATTGTATTTGAAGACGATTATTTAGCTATTATTAATAAACCTGCTGGAATTCTTGTAAGTGGAAATAAAAAGTACACTATTGAAAATGCATTACCTCTCGCTTTGAAAAAAAGTAAACAACAAGATAGTTTGGAGAGGCCTTTGCCAATTCATCGGCTTGATTATCCCACGAGTGGCTTACTTCTTATTGGAAAAACATCTCGTTCAGTGATACTCCTTAATCGCATGTTTGAAAATAAGGAAATACAAAAATTATATGAAGCCGTCACTATTGGTCAACAAAAAGATCATGGTATTATAAACAGCCCTATTAATACAAAAAAATCAAAAACAACATTTAGAGTAGTAGAACGATTAAATTCAATAAAGTATCAAAATTTAAATCTTGTAGAGCTGATTCCCCATACGGGGAGAACACACCAATTAAGAAAGCATATGTCTAAAATTGGAAATCCTATTTTTGGAGATCAACAATATGGAATTGAAGGATTAAAAAGTGTGGGTAACGGCTTATATTTACAAGCTTCAAAGCTTATTTTTAAACATCCATTCACAGAAAATAAAATTGAAATATCCATTCCAAGATTAAAAAAAACAAACAAACTATTTCCAGAAAAAGAAAGCAGAAGTTAAGATATTCCATTGAGCCCATTTAATGTAAAAAAACCTTGTAAAGACAATAAAAAGTTTTATTTTTGCAGCCGTCTGTAATAAAAGACAATTTTATTCCAACCTCTGGCGAAAATCGTGAATGTTGTTTTAAAAAAAATATTAATAAATAAATAAAATGGAAGAGTTAGTAAAATTTGTTCAAGACGAGTTTGTAACGAAAAAGGAGTTCCCAAATTTTGGAGCTGGAGACACCATCACGGTGTATTATGAAATACGAGAAGGTGAAAAAACAAGAACTCAGTTCTTTAAAGGAGTAGTAATTCAAGTGAAAGGTACTGGGACATCACAAACTTTTACAATAAGAAAAATGTCGGGTACAATAGGAGTCGAAAGAATTTTCCCTATCAACTTACCTGCCCTACAAAAAATAGAAATTAACAAAAAAGGTAGTGTGCGAAGAAAGCGTATTTACTATTTTAGAGGTCTTACTGGTAAAAAAGCAAGAATCAAAGAAAAAAGGATGTAGATCTTTTAACAAACATAAAAAAAGGCAGCCGATATCGGCTGCCTTTTTTGTTAACAATAGTTGATAACCCAAGTTTATATATAGTTAATATCTAATAAGTTAAAAAACTTGTATATGTCATTTTGTGTTTTATATTTGAATATCAAAACGAGGTAACAGTAACAATCGTTTTAAAATTAAAGTAACGTTCTTTAAAATTTTTTTAATCAAATTAATATTTATCAACCATTGCAAAATGAATTGAAAAAAATTAATTTAAGCAAACAGCTAATTTTCACAGAGCAATCTAAAAATTAGTCTTGAAAGATAAGAAAGCCTTGAAATAGTGGCCAACTGTATCTTTTGAATACTAAATTTTGCTTTTAACCTTTTAGGTTAGAAATGAGTCTCGACTTTTGATAAATTTCAAGAGTATCCAGACAAAGAAACGAAATTACTGATGGCCTGCAGGAATCCCTAACTTGTTTACGGATCACCTAATTGAATATAGTTTTACTACATCCAATTAAAAACTGCATAAAACCAAAGAAATGGATACAAGAAATTTAGAAGCTTAAAGCACAAACAATCTTTAATTAGACAACGTGTGGAGATTAAAAAAGGAGTCGAGTAGTAAAAATTCAACACTGGCCTAGCTAAGGTTCGATTTTAATGAAAGACTCGTTTGAAACAAATCACGACTGCAAGGGTTTAATAAACTTGCTTTGAATTGTAATGATTAGTCGGTAAAGGCATGTTTCACAAGAAGCCATATCAATGTAGAAATACGATGATATGGCTTTTATTGTTTACAAAAAGCCATAATTTTAAAACAGTTTCAGCTTTTAAAAGCCACTACAAATTTGTAAATTTGCGAATCGAAAAAACGATTCTATTTCGTTTTAATTTTAGAAAAAAAATTCAATTTTTTTATGTCAAAATCTGCTACTATAATTTACACAAAAACTGACGAAGCACCTGCGCTAGCAACTCAATCCTTTTTACCAATTGTTAAGGCTTTTACTTCTTCTTCAAATATTTTAATTGAAACTAGAGATATTTCCTTGGCCGGAAGGATTTTATCTTTATTTCCTGAGTGTTTAAATGAAGAGCAAAAAATAGCAGATGATTTAGCGGAATTAGGGAAGTTAGTTAAAAATCCAGAAGCTAACATTATTAAACTACCTAATATTAGTGCTTCTGTTCCTCAATTAATTGCTGCAATTCAAGAATTACAGTCAAAAGGGTACAACATACCTGATTTTCCAAAAGAACCAGTCACTGAAGAGGAAAAAATAATCCTATCAAAATATAATAAAGTAAAAGGCTCTGCGGTAAACCCTGTATTAAGAGAAGGAAACAGTGATCGTAGAGCTCCAAAAGCAGTTAAAAATTACGCAAAAAATAATCCTCATTCCATGGGCAAATGGAGCAGTGATTCCAAAACTCATGTAGCAACGATGGAAAAAGGGGACTTTATGCACAATGAAAAGTCGACTACAATTCAAAAAGCAGACACCGTTTCTATTGTATTTAGCGATGTTAATGGTAATGAAACTGTTTTAAAAAGCTCTATACCTTTATTAGATAGAGAAGTAATAGATGCCGCTGTTCTAAATAAGAAAGAGTTGTTAATCTTTTTACAATCTCAAATAAAAGACGCAAAAGAAAAAGATATTTTATTTTCGTTGCATATGAAGGCCACTATGATGAAAGTTAGTGACCCCATCATTTTTGGTCATGCTGTTCGTGTCTTTTTTAAAGATTTATTTACCAAGCATCAAGATACTTTTAAAGAAATTGGAGTAAATGTTAATAATGGTTTTGGAGATTTAGTAACCAATCTTTCAAAATTAACTGATCCGACAAAAAAAGAAGAAATAGTAAACGATATTAATTTATGTTTAAAGAATGCTCCAGAATTAGCTATGGTAAATTCAGACGAAGGAATAAGTAACCTTCATGTACCAAGTGATGTAATTATTGACGCATCTATGCCGGCCATGATTAGGTCATCGGGTAAAATGTGGTGTCCAAATGGAAATTTAAAAGATACAAAAGCTGTTATTCCAGATAGTAGTTACGCTAACATATACAAAGCCACTATAGATTTTTGCAAGAAAAATGGTGCCTTTGACCCAACGACTATGGGAACCGTTCCAAACGTTGGATTAATGGCTCAAAAAGCTGAAGAATATGGATCGCATGATAAAACTTTTGAAGTACAAGATGATGGAATGATTGCGATAGTTGACTCTTCCAACCAAATCATACTGAAACATAAAGTAGAAAAGGGAGATATCTGGAGAATGTGTCAAGTAAAAGATGCTCCTATTCAAGATTGGATTAAACTAGCAATTACAAGAGCGAGAGCCACTAACACTCCTGCTGTGTTTTGGTTGGATAAAAATAGGGCTCATGATTCAGAACTAATCAAAAAGGTGAAAGCTTATTTACCAAATCATAACACAGAAGGTTTAGATATAAGAATTTTATCACCTGAAGAAGCAACGAATTTTTCTTTAAACAGAATAAAAGATGGAAAAGACACAATTTCAGTAACTGGGAATGTATTGCGTGATTATCTAACAGACCTATTTCCAATTTTAGAACTTGGGACAAGCGCAAAGATGTTATCGATTGTTCCACTGATGAATGGAGGTGGTTTATTTGAAACTGGTGCAGGAGGTTCGGCGCCAAAACACGTACAACAATTTATTTCTGAGGGTCATTTGCGTTGGGATTCATTGGGTGAATTTTTGGCATTAGCAGTATCTTTAGAACATTTGGGGACCACTTTTAACAACTCACAAGCTATGCTTTTATCTGAAACATTAGATGTTGCTACAGAAAAACTATTAGCTAATAATAGAGGACCATCCCGAAAAGTAAATGAACTTGATAATAGAGGGAGTCATTTTTATTTAGCTCTATATTGGTCTGAAGCCCTATCATTACAAGATAAAAATAAAAATCTTAAAGAACAATTTCAGTCAATTTATAATAAGCTGAAAGAAAATGAATCTAAAATTGTTAATGAATTAAACAACGCACAGGGAAAATCAATTGATATAGAAGGTTATTACCTTCCAAATGATGAGTTAGTATCAAAACAAATGAGAGCTAGTGCTACATTAAATTCTATACTTGGTCAATAATTATATCTAAAAAATTATAAATTCAAGCTATCAGAATCTGATAGCTTTTTTTATGCTATTTAAAACTATTGTAAATTTGCATATGGATTTTACAAAAACAACAGAAGAAAGTTCTAAATATAACCATCTAGAAAAAATGTCCATTTCAGAAATAATAACAAATATTAATTCTGAAGACAAATCCATTCCTATAGCTATTGAAAAAGTAATTCCAGAAATTGAAAATCTAATTCAAAAAGTAGTAATTAAGTTGAAAAATGGTGGACGTTTATTTTATATAGGTGCTGGAACAAGTGGTCGTCTTGGAATTTTAGATGCCAGCGAATGCCCCCCTACTTTTGGTGTTGCTCATGATTTAGTAATTGGTTTGATTGCTGGTGGAGATTCAGCAATTCGAAAAGCAGTAGAGTTTGCTGAAGATGATCTAGAACAGGGATGGAAAGACCTTGAAAATTATCACATCAGCACAAAAGATATTGTGATAGGTATTGCCGCTAGCGGGACCACCCCATACGTAGTTCAAGCACTGAACAAGTGTAATGAAAACCATATTGCAACTGGTTGTATAACTTGTAATAGTGGAAGTCCGTTAGTATTGGCTGCAAAATATCCAATTGTTGTCAATGTGGGACCTGAGTTTATTACAGGAAGTTCAAGAATGAAAGCCGGTACAGCTCAAAAACTAGTTCTTAATATGATTTCAACGACTACCATGATACAATTAGGAAAGGTAAGAGGAAATAAAATGGTCGATATGCAGTTAAGTAATAACAAACTGGTAGATCGTGGAATACGTATTATTATGAATGAACTTAACATACCGCAATTAGCTGCAGAAAAATTACTCAACAAATATAAAAGTGTTAGAAAAGCAATCAATTCTTATACATAATGAATCAAAAACATACAAATCCCAATTTGCTGAAAAAAGGAATTAAATATTTAGCCTATAGCCTCCCACTTCTTTTTTTAAGTCCTTATGTCCTTACCTTATCCTTTATAAATAAGGAAACTGTTTTTTTTTACTTGTTTTTTGTAGCTGGATTAATTGTTGGTTTTTTCGCTCTTTATTTTCTTTACAAGGGCATTCAAACGTTATTATCCTCTTTATTTAATTAATTTTTTCGATCGTTATTGATCTACTAGATTCCTATTTTTTGAGCTATAGGCAAAAAAAAACCTTCATCGTTTGATGA
>Ga0228642_1000739_pt1 | contig 12188 bp, 9 predicted proteins | sample 53DmetaG_FD_190071 | JGI IMG/M metagenome (GOLD analysis project Ga0228642, IMG submission 190071) | Seawater microbial communities from Monterey Bay, California, United States - 53D | ecosystem: Environmental > Aquatic > Marine > Coastal | place: USA: California | collected 2016-09-29
GTACCTCTGATAAAAGAATCCTCAGATCCAACTTTTACTGGAATTACTCTTCCTTGGATGTCTATTGGTTATGAGTTGAAAATGACTCCTATTCAAACATTGGCTTTGTATAATGCAGTAGCAAATGAAGGAACTTTACTTCAGCCTCAATTTGTCAAATACATTAAAAAGGGAAGCGAGATTCAAAAAGAATATAAGCCTAGAATTTTAAACGCATCTATTTGTTCTAAATCTACACTTAGGGATTTGAAGGTAATGCTTGAAGGAGTTGTTGAAAGAGGTACCGCAAAAAACATAAAAGCTAGGGGTTTTTCAATTGCAGGAAAAACAGGTACATCAAAAATTGCTCAAGGTTCTAAGGGATATGGAAATAAATACCAGGCTTCTTTTTGTGGGTATTTTCCATCTAAAGACCCGGTTTACAGCTGTATTGTAGTTGTTCAGGGCCCAACTAAAAATATTTTTGGGTCTGTTGTTTCTGGTACTGTATTTAAGGAGATTGCAGATAAAGTCTACGCTCAAGAATTTCAAAATGAAAACATTGTTTTAAAAGACACTCTAAACCGATACCCTTATTCAAGAAGTGGTGACAAGATGTCTTTTTTAGTTGCTTCTGAAAACATGAGAATACCAGTTGAAGATTTAACAAATGAATCTAATGAGTGGATATCCACAAGGACAGGAAAAGATGCAATTAAAATAATCCATAAAAAGACGCAAAAAGGATTAGTTCCTAACGTAGTTGGTATGGGATTGATAGATGCTACCTATATGTTGGAAAAGTATGGATTATTTGTCCAGCCAGTTGGGTCTGGAATAGTAAGAGAACAATCTATTAAAGCTGGTTTAAGAATTAATAAAGGTCAAAAAATCATTTTACAATTGGGATGAAATTACTAAAGGATATTATATATGGAATTAGAATCATCGAGATAAAAGGTAATACTAATATTGCTGTAGAAAATATAGCATTTGACTCAAGAGAAATTAGCAATCTTTCTTTGTTTATTGCTGTAAAAGGAGTCTCTCAAGATGGTCATGATTTTATTTCTCAAGCTCAGAATAATGGTGCATGTGCGATAATTTGTGAAAGTCTTCCTGAAATTTTAAACGACCAGATTACTTATATCAAAGTTTTGGATAGTTCAAAGTCCTTAGGAATTGTAGCTTCAAATTTTTTCGATAATCCCTCTGAAAAACTAAAACTAGTAGGAATAACAGGAACCAACGGTAAGACTACATGTGCAACATTATTATATGATTTGTATAGGTTAATGGGATACAAAACTGGGCTTATTTCAACGGTACATATTAAAATTCTACACAAGACAATTCCCTCAACTCACACAACACCAAACGCAATTAGAATCAACGAATTGTTGAGTCAAATGGTTAAAGATGGCTGTTCCCATGTTTTTATGGAAGTAAGTTCTCATGCTTTAGACCAAAATAGAGTCTCTGGATTATCTTTTGATATTGGAGTGTATACCAATATTTCAAGAGACCACATGGACTATCACCCTACGTTAAATGACTATATAGGTGCGAAGAAAAAGTTATTTAACTCTCTAAAAAACGATGCTTTAGCAATTGTAAACTTTGACGACCCTTATGGTGAAGAAATGGTAAGAGATATAAATGCAAAGCCATTTTCATATGGGCTAAAAGGTGATTTTGATTTTAAAGGAAAAATTGTTGAAAATAACATAAGCGGACTTTCAGTAGAAATTGATGGTTTTGAAATGACCTCTAGATTGATAGGGGAATTCAATGCTTACAATCTTTTAGTTGTTTTTGCAGTAGCTAAATCTCTTGGTGAAGAAGCTCTTACTGTTTTAACAATTATAAGTAATCTAAAAGCACCAGATGGCAGATTTGAGTACATCGTTTCACCAAGAAATGTCACAGCAGTAATTGACTATGCTCATACACCAGATGCTCTTGAAAATGTTTTAAAAACATTAGTTAGTCTGAAAAGCGATAAAGAAAAAATATTTACTGTATTTGGTTGTGGAGGAGACAGAGACAAGGGAAAGCGACCATTAATGGGTGAAATTTCATCCGTCTATAGCGATAGGGTGATAGTAACTTCGGATAATCCTAGAAGTGAAAAGCCAAATGAAATTATTAAGGAAATTATTTCAGGAATTCCAAAGTCTAAATCTTCTAAAGTATTAACTGTTCAAGAAAGAAGACAAGCAATTAAAGTTGCTTGTGAATTGGCAGAAAGTGGAGATGTGATTTTAATTGCCGGCAAAGGGCATGAGAAGTATCAAATCATTGGAGATGAGAAATTACATTTTGATGATTTAGAAACTACTATAGAAATTTTCAAACAAATACAAAAATAATGCTTTATCATTTTTTCAATTATATAAATCAAAATTTTGACTTTCCTGGTTCAGGATTATTTGAATTTATCTCATTTAGGGCTGGCATGGCTGTAATTACTTCACTTGTTATCACCCTTGTTTTTGGTGGTAGGCTAATTAAATTTTTACAGAGAAAACAAGTTGGAGAGTCTATTAGAGATTTAGGGTTGGAAGGTCAAATGGTGAAAGCAGGAACACCTACTATGGGTGGAGTTATCATTCTAGCTGGAATCATAGTGCCAACCATGCTTTTTGCCAAATTAGACAATATCTATATACAGTTAATGCTTGTTGCAACTGTCTGGTTAGGATTGATTGGTTTTCTAGACGATTACATTAAAGTATTTAAAAAAAATAAAAAAGGATTAGCAGGAAAGTTTAAAGTAATTGGACAAATTGGAGTTGGAATAATTGTAGGAGCTTCTATGTATTGGAGTGATTCTGTGACAATTAAATCCAAAACCTATTACAACACTGAAATTATTGCCAATCAGCAAGAGAGTTCTCAAGAATCAAAAAGTTATTTCTGGGAAGAGACAAAATCACTTAAAACTACAATTCCATTTGTTAAAAATAATGAGTTTGATTATTCGTGGCTAATTAGCTGGATAAGCCCTGAGTTGTCCAAATATTCGTGGATAGTATTTATTCCTATAATCGTAATTATTGTTATTTCAGTATCCAACGGTGCTAATTTAACAGATGGCTTAGATGGTCTTGCAACAGGAACTAGTGCAATTATTGGCATAACATTAGCAATCTTTGCATACCTCTCAGGTAATTTAGTTTTTTCTGATTATTTAAATATTCTATATATCCCAAACTCATCTGAGCTTGTGATTTTTATAAGCTCATTTGTTGGAGCATGTATTGGATTTTTGTGGTACAATTCATTTCCTGCAAAAGTTTTCATGGGCGATACTGGTAGTTTGGCTTTGGGGGGTATAATTGCTGTTTTTGCTATAGCAATTAGAAAAGAATTATTAATTCCAGTTTTCTGCGGGGTTTTTCTTATAGAAAATTTAAGTGTTGTTCTCCAAGTTTCTTATTTCAAATACACCAAAAGAAAATTTGGGGAAGGTAGAAGAATCTTTTTAATGTCACCAATTCATCATCATTTCCAAAAGAAAGGAATTCACGAGGCAAAAATAGTATCTAGATTTTGGATACTAGGTATTCTACTAGCAGTTCTTTCGATTGTAACTCTAAAACTTAGATGAAAAAAAACTTTCAAAATATTGTGGTTTTAGGTGCAGGAAAAAGTGGTGTTGGGGCAGCGGTATTGGCCAAGAAAAATAATTTAAATGTCCTTGTATGTGACGATTCAAACATTCCTAAGGAATCTACCAATACTTTAAGAGAATACGGAGTTAAATTCTATCAAGTGGATTATATGCCATTTATTTCTACCATTCAAGATGTTTTAGTTGTTAGCCCTGGAATCGACAATGACCATCAATTAGTAAAGTATTTTCTAAAAAGTTCCAAACCCATTATAAGTGAAATTGAGTTTGCAAGCTATTTCTGTAATGCAAAAAAAATATGTGTAACTGGAACTAACGGAAAGACTACTACCACTTTAATGGTTACCTACCTTTTAGAGAATGCAGGATACAATGTAAAAGCAGTTGGGAATATAGGTCAAAGTTATGCCATGTCAGTAGCCCTTGAAAGCATCGACTATTATGTAATTGAACTCAGTAGCTTTCAATTAGATAGAATGTACAATTTTAAATCTGACATTTCAATAATTCTAAATATTACACCAGATCATTTGGATAGATACCAGCACGATTTCACAAAATATTCGAAAAGTAAATTTAGGATTTGTCAAAATATGTCCAAAAGTGATTGTCTAATATATAACCATGACGATAAAGTAATATCAGAATGGATTGTGTCTCAAGAAGAAATCTCTTACGAATTAGCTCCAGTTTCCATTAATGAGAAGTTGCTCAAAGGATCTTGGTTAGAAAAAGAACAAATAAAAATCAGTATAAACAATATAAAACAAACAATTATGTCCATTCATCAATTGGCCCAACAGGGCAAGCACAATTTATTTAATTCTATGGCCGCAGGAGTTGCAGCAAGAGTTTTAGATATTAGAAAAGAAATTATCCGAGATAGTTTAGCGGATTTTCAAAATGTAGAACATAGACTGGAGGATGTTGCAAAAATCCATGGAATTAATTTTATAAATGATTCAAAAGCGACAAATGTCAATTCAACATGGTACGCTTTGGAAAGTATGCAGCAACCAACTATTTGGATTGTTGGTGGGGTAGATAAAGGAAATGATTATTCCATATTAGAGGGGCTTGTAAAACAAAAAGTTTTAGGAATTGTTTGCTTAGGAAAAGATAATTCTAAGATTAAAAAGGCTTTTGGTTCCATAGTAGATTCTTTTTATGAAGCTGAATCAGCGGATCAAGCAGTGCAAATTAGTTATAGAATTGCTAAAAAAGGATTTAATGTCTTGCTATCTCCTGCTTGTTCTAGTTTCGATTTATTTAAGAATTACGAAGATAGAGGGCATCAATTTAAAAATGCTGTAAGAACATTATAATTTTTGTATATGAATATACTTAAGCAAAAATCTATAAAAAACCAGCTTCTTAATAAAAGAAAAGAATCTTTGAATTCTTTATCATCAATTGGTCACAGGCTTGATTTTTTTTCAAATAAGCAAGAAAAAATTTGGATTAATGATTCCAAATCAACAGACGCTGGAGCTACAGCATATTCTTTGTCTAAAATAGATGGACCAATTATTTGGATAGTTGGTGAAAACCAATCACCAAGAGATTTGGATGTTTTAGAGGAATTAGTTTTGTCAAAAGTAACGGAGATAATATATTATGGAAAACATGAAACCAAAATAAAATATCTCTTTGGCTCTAAGATTAGGTACTCTCAATTGTCAACCATTAGGGATGCGGTAAACATGGCTTTAAATAATACTACTAAAAATATAAGTGTTCTTTTCTCTCCAGCTTGCTCAAGTTATATTACTCACGAAAACTATCAGTTAAGAGGAGATTATTTTAAAAATTTAATTCACAGTATAGATTAATGCAACAGCTAATTGAGAAATACATAAAGGGCGATAAAGTAATTTGGACAATTATAATATTGCTTTCATTATACTCAATAGTTATGGCTTACAGCTCAAGTTCTAATTTAGCATTTAGAATTTCAGGTGGAAATGTTGCTCCTTATGTTATCAAGCATACTTTAATTATAATAATCGGAATTGTTTTGATTATTTATTTGCAGTTTTTTCCCTACAAGTATTTTTCGCGATTATCCCAGATAGGAATTTTTGTTTCTATTGTTTTATTGTTTGTCACACTCTTATTTGGGGTCAGTAAAGGAAATGCTTCAAGATGGATAATGGGTTTTCAACCTTCAGATTTTGCTAAACTAGTTTTAATCATATATGTCTCGCGTATGCTTACCAATAAGAAGGACGTAATTAAGGATTTTAAAAAAGGTTTAATACCTATTTTATGGCCAGTGGCTCTAATTTGTGGCTTAATTCTCCCTGCAGATTTTTCTACTGCAGCTATGTTATTTACCGTTTGTTTTACAATGATGTTTATAGGTGGAGCCAGAATAAAGCATTTAGGGTCTATTATTGGAACTGCTTTTCTAGGTTTTGCTTTTTTAATTCTTGTCAATATGGCGTTTCCTGGTTTTTTACCTAGAGTGGATACATGGGAAAAAAGAATAATGAGCTTTGGAAGTGGTGAGAAACAAGAAAATTACCAAGCAGAAATGGCAAAACGAGCAGTTGCAAATGGATTTTTATTTGGAAAAGGTCCTGGAAAAGGACATGTTAAAAATGATTTATATTCTGCTCAGTCAGATTTTATTTATGCTTCATCTATTGAAGAATTTGGTTCAATAATAGGGGGGATAGGATTGGTTATTTTGTATATGATTTTATTTTTCAGGGCGATTAGAATAATGAATAAAGTGGATAGTAAATTTGCTTCTTTAATTGTATTTGGGTTAAGTTTTATGCTAATCTTCCAATCCTTTATAAATATGGGAGTTGGTGTAAATTTATTCCCTGTTACTGGTCAACCACTGCCTTTAATTAGTATGGGTGGAACGTCTATATTATTTACCTGTATTTCTTTGGGAATAATTTTAAATGTTAGTACAACAGTATATAAAGATTCTGAAAATGTCTAGCTATAAAGTAATTATTAGTGGTGGTGGAACAGGGGGTCATATTTACCCTGCTATAGCAATTGCAAAGAAAATACTTGAAATAAAAAAAGATTCGGAAATATTATTTGTGGGAGCCAAAGGGAGAATGGAAATGGAAAAAGTTCCTGAAGAAGGGTTTGAAATTGTTGGGTTAAATGTTGTAGGAATTCAAAGATCTATATCTATTAATGGAATTCTTAAAAATCTAAAGTTCCCTTTTTTACTTATGAAAAGTTTAAATCATGCAAGAAAAATAATTAAGGATTTTCAACCAAATATTGTAGTTGGAGTAGGTGGTTATGCAAGTGGTCCAACCCTAAGAATGGCACACAGACTAAAAATTCCAACATTAATTCAAGAGCAGAATTCTTATGCTGGACTAACCAATAAGTGGCTGAGTAATAAAACCAAAAAAATTTGTGTAGCATATGAAAATATGAACCAATTTTTTGAACCAACTAAATTAGTTTTAACTGGCAATCCCGTTAGAAAAGACATTGAAAATTTAGATGCTAAGTTGTCCGAGGCTAAAACTTATTTTAAAGTTTCTAAGAATGAAAAAGTGATTTTAGTATTAGGAGGAAGTTTAGGAGCAAAATCTATCAATGAAGGAATCCTGAATTCTATTCATACTATCAAAGACCAACCAATTAAATTACTTTGGCAAGTTGGCAAAAGATATTTTGAATCTATTGAAAATCAATTAAATCAAATTAACATTCCTAATGTTAAAGCTTTAGCATTTATTAAAAGAATGGATTTAGCTTATTCTATTGCGGATATAGTTATCTCTAGAGCCGGGGCATTGTCTATTAGTGAACTTACTTTGGCAGGTAAGCCAAGTATTTTGGTTCCATCCCCCAATGTCTCAGAGGATCATCAGACTAAAAATGCAATGTCTTTAGTCAATAAATCTGCTGCTATACTTGTAGAGGATAAACAAACGGATTCTCTTTTAAGAACTGCCTTGGATTTACTTAAGAAAGAAAATCAATTAAATACCATCTCAAAAAATGCAAAAAAAATGGGAAAGCCTAATGCTAGTGATGATATTGTCAAGGAAATATTTAAACTTATTTCTTAATGAATTTAGATAATTTTAAATCGATATATTTTATAGGAATTGGTGGTATAGGTATGAGCGCTTTGGCTAATTATTTTGTAAATCAGGGAGCTAAGGTAAGTGGCTATGATAGAAATAAAACAGAGTTAACTAAAGAGCTAGAAAATATTGGTGTTGAAATCTCTTATGATGAAAAAATAGACTTTTTAGAAGATGTTAAAAATATCCAATTGGCAATTTTTACCCCTGCAATAAATCATGAAAATATTTATTTCAAATATTTTAAAAAATCCCAAGTTCCTTTATTAAAAAGATCTCAAATACTTGGTGAAATTACAAAATCACTAGATACAATTGCAGTTGCGGGAACCCATGGCAAAACTACAACTAGTTCTATTATTGCTCATATTTTAACATCAGATAATAAAGATGGGCTCTGTTTTATAGGTGGAATTACTTCAAACTACAAGTCTAATTTTTCAATAGGAGAAGGGGATTTTTCAGTAGTTGAGGCGGATGAATACGACCGTTCATTTATGAACCTTTACCCAAATACAATTGTATTAACTTCTATGGATGCAGATCATTTGGATATTTATGAAAATAAAGATTCTCTGGTTAGAGCATTTAAGGATTTCACTAATTTATTAAGCGATAATAAAAAGTTAATTGTAGAAGAAAATATCAGTCACTTCTTTGAATCAAATTTATCCTATGGTTTTAAAAAAGCCAATGACTTGCAAATTATAAATATTCAAATTAAAGAAGGATTGTATTTGTTTGATATTGTCTTTAAAAATCAAACCTACAAGAACTTCCTATTTAAAATGCCTGGAGATTATAATTTATTAAATGCTGCAGGTTCTATTTTAGCGTGTTTAATTAATGGAATTACCGTTGAGAGTATAAAAAGAGGACTCCAAAGCTACTCAGGAGTCAAAAGAAGATTTGATATTCAGCTAAGCCTTCCAAAACTTATTTATATCGATGATTATGCACACCACCCTAAAGAGATTGATTCTCTTCTAGGGGCTGTACAGTCTTTTTATCCTAAAAAATTTGTCGTTGGGGTGTTTCAACCTCATTTGTTTTCTAGAACTAGAGATTTCATGGATTATTTTGCAGAAAGTTTGTCAGGATTTGATCAAATTTTTTTGTTGCCAATTTATCCTGCTAGAGAAGCTCCAATTAAAGGTGTAGATTCTTTTGTTCTAATGCAAAAAATTAAAAATAATAATAAGAGAATAATTAATTCAGTAAGTGAACTTTTCAGTTTTTTAAATCGAGATTTAGATATGGTTTTACTTACAATAGGTGCTGGTGACATAGATCAATGGCCAAAAAAAATCAAAAAAATTGCTCTAAATGCTTAAGAAAGTAGGTAAAATATTTTTTTGGATTTCTATTATCACTGGATGGGTTGTTTTGTCTGGTTTTGTTTCAAATTTTTACCAAGATATTAGACTTAAGAAAGTCCAAATTAATTTTATTGAAGATAATCTTCATGAATTTATTACAAAACCAGAGATAAATTCTATGTTGTCTTCAATGGGGATTGTCGAAAATGTCACCCTAAAGCACGAAATTAATTTTTCTCACATTGAAACAAAACTTTTAAATCATTCTGCAATTAATAGCGCTGAAGTTTATTTTAGTAACAATGGAAATCTTGCAGTCAATATTAAAAAAAGAACGCCAATTGCAATGTTTGTAAGCCCTGTATATGAAAAGAATTTTTATATGGATGATAATGGATTTCTTATGCCTCTTAGTAGCACTTATGTTTCTAGAGTTCCTATTTTTTCAGGGAAAATAAATATTCCAGAAAGGTTAGATCTTAACGTATTAGATAGTCTTCATAAGTCTTCAGATTTCCAAAAAATTTATAAAATGAGTAAATTAATTAACAATGACTCGTTCTTAAAATCTCAAATTGTTCAAATCTACATCAACAATAATGGCTACTTTGAATTTATTCCAAGAATAGGTAACCAAAGAATTTTGTTTGGATCAATAGAGAATATGGAAAAGAAATTTAAAAAAATAAAACTTTTTTATAAAAATGGCCCCCAGCCAAAAGACTTAAATAAGTACGATACACTTAATGTATTATATGAAAATCAAATAATCTGCTCAAAAAGAAACTAAAATGGATGCACCAGAAATAATTGTAGGACTAGATATTGGAACCACTAAAATTGCTTGCTTGGTTGGGAGAAAAACCGATCATGGGAAAATTGAAATATTAGGTATTGGTAAGGCGCCCAGCTTAGGAGTCACAAGAGGAGTAGTATCTAATATTGAAAAAACTGTTCAATCAATCAGAGCTGCAGTCGATGAAGCCGAATCTAAATCTGGAATTGAAATAAAAGTAGTAAATGTTGGGATTGCAGGTCAACATATTAAAAGTCTTCAGCATAGGGGAATGATTACTAGAGATTCTATAGAAGAAGAAATTTCTCAAAAAGATGTCGATGAATTAATTGAAGATATGTATAAATTAGTGATGATGCCTGGTGAGGAAATTATTCATGTTTTGCCTCAGGAATATATTGTCGATAGACAGCCTGGAATAAAAGATCCTATTGGCATGTCGGGTGTTCAATTAGAGGCTAATTTCCATATAATAACTGGTCAAATGGCTGCTGCTAAAAACATATTTAAGTGTGTTAGTAAAGCTGGTCTAGAGGTGGCAGAATTAGTTCTTGAGCCACTTGCATCCTCTTCGGCAGTGATTAGTAATGAAGAAAAAGAAGCAGGTGTTGCACTGGTGGATATTGGAGGAGGAACTACAGATATTGCCATCTTCCATGATGGGATTATTAGACATACTGCAGTAATTCCTTTTGGGGGAAATGTTATTACTGAAGATATCAAAGAAGGTTGTACAATTATGCATAGACAAGCAGAACTTTTAAAAACCAAGTTTGGAGCTGCAGTCACTCAAACCAATCAAGAAAATGAAGTAGTTTGTATCCCAGGGTTACGAGGTAGAGATCCCAAAGAGATATCCGTCATGAATTTAGCAAATATTATCAATGCTAGAATGTCAGAAATATTAGAACATATTTATTATGAAATTAAAAATTCTGGATTTGAGAAAAAACTAATTGGTGGTATTGTAGTAACTGGAGGAGGATCTCAACTTAAGCATATGAACCAATTAATAGAATTCACTACTGGAATGGACTCTAGGGTTGGTTATCCAAACGAGCATTTAAGTTCCAACACTAATATTAATGTTACCTCTCCATTATTTGCCACAGGTGTTGGCTTAGTAGCCAAAGGATTTGAAAAATTTGAATTATTAAAGTCAAGAAATGAAAAGATAAATACAAGAATGCACTCCCAAAAAAATAAGGGAAGCTTTTTTGAAAAGATTAAAACATTTTTTGACGAAAAAGTAGATTAACAATTAAAAATAAAATCATGATGAAATTTGATTTACCTAAAGAACAATCTTCCATTATTAAAGTAATTGGTGTTGGTGGTGGCGGAAGTAATGCTGTAAACCATATGTATCGCCAAGGAATAAAAGGTGTAGACTTTGTAGTTTGTAATACAGACCATCAAGCATTAGACACAAGTCCTGTACCTACCAAAATTCCTTTAGGACAAAGCTTAACAGAAGGAAGAGGGGCTGGTTCCATCCCTGATGTAGGTAAAAATGCAGCAATTGAAAATCTGGAGGATGTCAATGAAATTCTTGCAAAAAATACTAAGATGGTTTTTGTAACTGCTGGAATGGGTGGAGGAACTGGAACAGGTGCTGCCCCAGTGATTGCACAAGCAGCTAAAGACATGGGAATATTAACCGTTGGTATTATAACTGTTCCATTTACTTTTGAAGGTAGAAAGCGTAGAACTCAGGCCGAAGAGGGTATTGAGAAAATGAGAGAGTCTGTAGATACTTTATTAGTGATTAACAATGACAAACTAAGAGAAATGTTTGGAAACTTAACACTGGTAAATGCATTTGAAAATGCAGATGATGTTTTGGCAATAGCTGCCAAAGGAATTGCAGAAGTAATTTCTGTAACTGGACAAATTAATGTTGATTTTAACGATGTAAATACTGTTATGAAAGATAGTGGAGTTGCTATTATGGGTTCAGCAGAAGCAGAAGGAGAAAACAGGGCAATAAAATGTGTTGAAAATGCATTGAATTCTCCACTTCTAAATGATAATAATATCGATGGTGCTAAATATGTTTTACTCAATATCACTTATGGTACACAAGCGGTTCTAATGGATGAAATTTCTGATATAACAGACTATATTCAAGAAGAGGCAGGAAGTACAGCTGATGTTATATGGGGCCACGGATATGATGAATCTCTTGGCGATAAATTATGTGTTACAATTATTGCAACAGGTTTTAATACAACTCCTCATACTGGTCTTTCAATGAAAGCTCCAAAGAAAAATATTATGAATTTAGAAGACGATTCACCAGAAACAAATAGCAATGAATCTGAGCAGTTAACAGCCCCACTAATAAATTCTGCTGAGGAAAGTTTAGAAGAGAATCC
>Ga0228642_1000742_pt1 | contig 12172 bp, 5 predicted proteins | sample 53DmetaG_FD_190071 | JGI IMG/M metagenome (GOLD analysis project Ga0228642, IMG submission 190071) | Seawater microbial communities from Monterey Bay, California, United States - 53D | ecosystem: Environmental > Aquatic > Marine > Coastal | place: USA: California | collected 2016-09-29
TAGGTTTCTACTTTGGTTCATCTCAAGTAAAATAATAATATGTACGGACGCAAAACAAATGTAAAAGCTGGCAAGGGTTCCTGTGGAGAGCGTGGGGGCTGTGGCTGCGGAAAGAAGAAATAATGCCTGACAAGTCAAAGATGAAGTGCAACGTACCACGCCGTGAAGTACAGGGTGGTAAGAAGTTCGTCGTGAAGGCTTGCCAGGGCGGTAAGGAAAAGATCGTACGTTTCGGGGATGCTAATATGACAATCAAGAAGGACCAGCCCAAGCGCAAGAAAAGCTACTGCGCTCGTAGCGGAGGGATCAAGGGCAAGTCAAACAAACTATCTGCTAACTACTGGAGCCGCAAGGCTTGGAAGTGCTAACCAATAATCAAGGAAAACATTGTCACGCTACACTACATACGGACCTAATGATGACCCTATCCAAGAGGACTTGGACGTAGGGTTTATTGGTTTTAATAACTACGCTAGACCCGACCAGCTTCCAGCTGGTATGCTTGCTAATAGCTCTAATGGTAGACTTGGTAAAAACGGTGAGTGGCAGGTACGTCCAGGGATTGACTTTATCAAGGCTCCATTTGCTTCTGGTGACAATGTACTACGTCTTCCTACTGCAAGCGAAAGCACTGCTATTCCTCCAGTTGTTGGCTTACTGCCAACTACAATTACGTCAGCCTCTTTAACTACTAATGTAGTTACTATTGTGATTGATGACCCAGCCGTTGAGCCAGGTCACGTTTTCCTTGTTGGGGACGAGATTACGGTTGATGGCATTCCATTTGGGACAAATACAAATCCCAACGGAACTTTTATACTGACTTCCGTAACAGATAACGGCAGCACAAAATCTCTTACGTATGATTTAGTTGGAGCAAATGCAATATACACTTCGCTTACTTCTTCTTCTGTCATTGGATACAATATGATCCTTGATCAAGGTAACGTTTCGGCTGTTTACACAAGTACAACTTTCAGTGACCCTAATCAAGATAACAGCCAGTTCATTATACTGGCATCAAATATAAGTGCAGTAGCCACGGACCTACAGGATACGTCTACTAGCATTACGATGGCTTACCCATCAGGGGAAAACGTAACGCCTGATAGTAGTATGCTGCAGGCCTTTAACAGGATATTCATCTTTCGGGACGGGCAGGCTGCACTGGAGAATGACAAGTTATTTAGCCCTATTGCTATTGCATCAGCAAGTACTCCTGCTGCATCCAATGTAGTTACAGTGAATACCTCGGCTGATCACGGGTTAGTTATCGGGGACGCAATCACAATTGCTGGACTAGCTGGATTTCCTACAGGGGAAGATCCAAATGGAGGCTGGGTAATTAACACTGTACCTAGTAGTACTTCCTTTACCTATGACCTGCCAGTGGTCTACCAGACTGCCTCTACCTATACGGTGGACGTTAGCTCTATTATATCACCAGGGTTTAAACTGGTAGCAAGCGGGGAATACAGCCAGCCTAAGCAGCTGGCACCTACTAACGTAGATATTACTGACGGGAAAGCCGTTGCTACATTTGGGTCAATAGCGGCTATGAACGGCCTAAGTGTCGGAGATGTTTTTGAAATTGAAGCAGCTGGTAACAGCCTGTTAGTAGTCGGAGATGATTACGTAGTTGCAGAGCGAGATGACATTGCACTGACTATCTCTTTCTTCGTACAAAGTCCTGACGAAATAAATAGAACTAATGTTATTTTTCAGCAGCACGTATCTGTTGGCCTTGGGTTTACTCATATGCCTGCACCTGAATACGCAGCATATCACCAGCGCAGGCTGGTAATGCCATTCAAGTACAGCGTAGACGACACAGCAGGTGAATTTACTTCCCGTGGAATCCTTGACGAGATTATTGTCTCTGACATCTTGGACTCCGATACTTATGACCAGATATATGGGCAGTACCGATTTAATGCAGGTACAGCGGACTTCAATGTAGGGCTGCACTCCTTCTCAGACGACAAGCTACTTGTGTTCAATCGCAGCAGTATTCACTTAGTAAGCGGAGCTGGGGCATCTGCAAATGTACAGCTCATCACGAATGAAGTAGGTTGCGTTGCACGCAACAGCATTATCCAAGTGGGAAACAATGTACTGTTTCTTTCTGACAATGGCGTATACGGTGCTAACTTCCAGGACTTGTACAACCTTCGTGGTAATGAAGTACCACTGAGTTCACCGATTGATCCCTTAATTAAACGTATTAACCGTGCAGTATGGGACAAGAGCGTAGGCGTATACTTTGATAACAGGTATTACCTAGCGGTTCCACTTGACGGTAGCCAAGTTAATAATGCTATTTTAATCTTTAACTTTATTAACAAGCAGTGGGAAAGCATTGACACTACAGAAGATGCTAACTGGAACATTGCTAACCTTATAGTTGCAGGTAAAAAGGCTGACCGTGCTGTATACGCAGTAAATACACTGGGCGGCCTGCACAAGATAGATGCCCGTGTAGACGCAGTGGACCTCCTTGCTACTGAGATACCAATTCAAGGCGAAGAGGAAACGGTAGCGCACAGCATTCCAGCTTCCGTTACTACTCGTCAGTTTACACTAGGAAGAATTGACCGTAAACGTTGGAATAACTTTGAGTTGCACGTGCAGTCATCACCTGATAATGCCTCTGACTTGAGCATTAGCGCAGAGCTAGAAAACATTGACAGCATTGTAGATCTTGGTACATTAAGAGCTTGTAACTCAGGTACTACCCTGGCACCTAGCGAGGATGTATCCATACGTGGTAGAATAGGTAACAAACGAGCATACGGAATGCAGGTTACCCTTAATAATACAGTTGGCCGACCTCGCTTCCGATCAATTAAAGTCGCTGGCGCAGAAGCATTTAGATCAACAAACAAAGCAATTTAAATTATGTCTATTATAAATAAAGGAAAAACTTTCTCCAACGGAGAACAACTCACGGCGGAAAAGCTTAACGATTTAGTTGATCTAGCTGCCTTTGATCAGTCAGCGACTGACAGTGCCTCGACTACAGTTAATACCTCTGGTCAGATTGTAGTGAAAGACGGTGGTGTTAGCACACCTAAGATTGCAGATACGGCTGTTACAACTGCAAAGATCGCAGATGGTCAAGTCACCCCTGCTAAGCTGTCTACAGGTGCTCCTGAGTGGGGCACAAATGGTCAATTGTTTATCAACGGGGGTCAGATTGAAATTAACCCTGACCTTGTAGGGGATTCAGGTTCCTATATTGATTTCCACAGCACCTCAGCTTCCGAGCCTAACTACGACGCTCGTGTATCAAAAGACGAGGGCGAAGACAGTAATTTTCATATTACGAATGAAGGTAGCGGACAGCTTCGTCTAACCCAAAATGACCAAATTAAGTTTCGCACAAGCGGCGGCACCGAAGGGTACACCGCTCTCTACGGAGGAGGCACGGGAGCAGGACATGGTGCAAACATAGAGCTATATGGTGGCGCACACGTAACCGAACCTAACAATGCAAACTACGATGCTGACCGTCATCGGTTCCGTTCAGCTGCTGGAGGCATTAATCCATCTTATGTGGATATGAATATGACCGACGAGGGGGACGCTGAGTTGGTTATTCAAAGTGCTGACTCTACTGGCGAAGCTAACCTAAAGCTATCTTCGTTCACTCCTAGTATTATATTTGAGGATAGAACTGGTACTTCTTCTGACTTCCAGATTACAGCGAACGGGGGAGCCTTGAAGTTCCTTAATGGGCATACCAGCGGAGACGCTCCACTGACCAATGAAATTGTAAAGATTAAATCTACCGATGAAGTAGAAATAAAAGGTAATCTATTAATTAACAACGTAGTAGATAAGCCTGCGATTTTAATTGAAGATACTGCCTCTGGGACTGTAGACCGTGAAGGAGAAATGGCAGTTCCTGTTGGTGATGCATTTTCCTTGGGTTTCTGGGATGCAGCAGCTGCTGTTGGATCAAGGTTTATATCGAAGCTTAGGTTTAATAGCAGTTTGATTTACCTTCGGAGCAAACTGCGAATTGGCGGTACAACTGATGATGCAAGTGACCCTCTTGTTTATATAGATGGAATCCGAGAAGGTACTACAGACGAACTAAGGCTATCAGCAGACAGGCTGACATTTTATACTAATACTGACTATGCAACTAAAGCTATTGATGCAACAGGAACAAAGGTATCAATTGATCCACCTCTAGAAGTATCGACTATTTCTGGACCTGAGGACGCTAATGTGCTAACCCTAAAGGCTGATCCCGAATCACCTGATTCAAGTGAGGGTGGAGCGCAAATTGGTTTACACAGTTCGGATAGCAGTGTACCAAATCAAATCTACGCTAAATCTGCTTTTACTTATTTCCAGAATATGGCAGGGAATGTTGTTGCTTCCATTGGGTCATCTGGTCCAGTGGCTGATAAAGACTTAGCAACCAAAGAATATGTGGATAATGGTGTTGGCTTTACAACGATTAAAGCACACTGCGTTTGGGACCCTACATTAACTGGAACAAATGCTCCTATTAGTGGCTCTGGGGTAACAAGTGTAACTCGTAATGGTGCTGGAAACTGGACTATAAATTTATCGGTTACAGCCCCACTTAGTAACTTTGTTACCCTAGTAAGTTCTGATTCAACTGGAGGCACCATTAACGTTGCAATTGGGGCTTATTCAACTTCAACCACTACCGTTTCCGTAAGGAGATAAGGATCAAATGGTATTGGTTATGACGGAAGTAATCCAATATCTTTTGCTGCTATCTGGTAATATGAACTCCCTCCTGCAATCAGTTCAAATAGCGTTGCAAAACGCTGAACAGAAAGAAGCCATTGCCTTCATCGACAAGGTAGTGGACTTCTGCATTGAGAAGGAGAATGGCAAGGTACTGGACGGGTGGCCCCGTGACTTGATACAACTCCTTGTGGCTTACCATATGGCCAAGGATACCTTTATTGTAGAGCAAGACGCAGAGGGTAAAATACTAGGTGTCTTTATGTGGTATAATTGCGACGAGGACGATGACTGGTTCTTTGTTAAGAACTGGGAAGCGGACAAGCTAGATGGCAACGCCATCTTTATGGCCTTTTTATTCGCAACGGACAATCAAACTTTCAAACAAATGACACATAACTTCATTATTCAATGCCCTGAAGTTATGCAAAAGAAACTACTGGGCATACGATACAGGCAAGGTGCTCCCACTAAAGTGGTATACAGCACTGCATTATTCAATAAAATCTTAGGAATATAATATTATGGGAGGCGGAAAAGGAGGATCATCAGCACCACCACCAATTGACCCTGGAAAGTCAATGGGTGAATACTTATTTGGTAAGGGATTTAGTAGCCAATACCAAGGCATTACGGACCCTCTATTGCAGGAGCGATTAATCGGTGCAGAGCGGACGTACCGTCCGCAGTACACGGCCTTAGAACTGGCTGACATCGGCGTAATGGCAAGGGGCCTTGAAGCTGGTGCAGAGAACCCTGAGTACGCACGTTTAGAGGCAGAGCTTGCTGGCTTACAAGCTGGTCAAGAAGTCCAAGGGTCACGTACAAAGGCAGACCTTGAAGCTCAAGCTCAAAAACTTTACCCTAACAGGCGTGCGAAACTGTCAGGCCGTCAAAGCCAAAGCTCAAGACAAAATAGAACAAGATACAATAAAGGACAAGCAGCAAAGCGTGCCGCTTTTATAAAAGCCATTGGAGATCCAGGTCAAGATCGTGCTGCACGTATAGCACAGATCGAGACACAGATGCAGGGTATGTCTCCGACCCTTGATGCTACCCCAGGTTTGTTTGACCTCCTTGAGGAGCAGTCAACCCGTGCAGGAGCACTGCAACGCAAAGAATTAGAACTACAGCGTGCCTCAGATGTAGGCGCACTACAGGAGTTCGCACCGCAAGTCGTAGATGCTTACCGTGCCGCTGATCCCTACAGCACAGCACTAGCCGACGAGGCTACAGCCAGGGCAATGGACCCTCGCCTGATGGAGAAAGGTCAAGCCCTACTGAATGCAAAGATGCAAGCCGCCAGTGCAGCAGAAAGTGCCTTGCAGTCCAGTGGTTTAAAAAATATTAACGCTATACGTGAATCCGCTAGTGCAGCAGAAAGTTCATTGCAGTCCAGCGGGTTAGATAACGTCAACGCAAAGCGTGAAGCCGCAAGCGCAGCAGAGCAAGAGCTTAATAAGCTCGGTATGTCTTTATCCGACTTGAGTCCTACTGAGCAAGAAGCCATACTGTCTGGACGTGGAATGGAGTTTGCTGCATCTACTGGAGAACTTACTGCCCTCGAAAAGCGCAGAGCGCAGCAGTCCTCACGGCAAGCTTCTGTTTCTCGTGGAAGGGGAATGGATCAAAGTGCTATATATGGAGAGATGGAAGCTCGTATGGCCGAGGAGCTAAACAAGCAGGAGCGTGAGATTTCTCTGGGTGCAAGTTTATTAGGTCAACAGGCTGATATGCGTTTAAGTAGACTAGGTCAAGGAGCAAATATTCTTGCTCAAGCTGAAGATATGGATGCTCAACGCAGAGCAGAGCAGTTACAGCGTCAGCAATTTGGTGCTGGCTTACTTACTCAATCTGAAGCTATGAATGCCCAACGTAGGGCGGAACAACTCCAGCGTCAGCAATTTGGTTCTGATCAATTACGCACTTCAGAATCTATTGCAGCGCAAAAACGAGCTGAACAGTTACAACGCATACAACTAGGCTCAGGCTTAATTGGGCAGGCTGACCAGCAACTGCAAGGAGCATTTGGTATGAACCGCCAGCTAGCAGGTGACGTAGGTATGACCTTACTAGGTCGTACTTCATCTTCTATTGGCCTTGGCGGCCAAATGCTAGGGCAGGCACAGCAGGGCGCAGCAGGACCTATGGGACCTCAGTTGTTCGACCCTAATGTAGGTATCAATATGGCCTTGCAACAGCGAGGACAGGACGTTACGTTCCAAGGAATGCAGGCTCAGGCTAAGGCAGCTGGGCAGGCAGGTGCTATGGAAGCAGCGGGTTCAGTTGCATCAGCAGCATTACCATTAATGTTTTGCTGGGTAGCCCGTGAGGTCTACGGAATTGAAAGCAGCAAGTGGCTGCAGTTCCGTAAATGGATGCTTAACGATTCCCCAAGCTGGTTCCGTAAGCTGTACATCAAGTACGGCGAACGCTTCGCTAAGTTTATCTCCAATAAACCTCGTATCAAATCAATCATTCGCAACTGGATGAATACAAAGATTAAATAGTTATGGCATTTCAAACGGGAACACAGATTCGCCCAGAACTGGGCAACGCAGACTTCAGCGGCTTTGCAAGAGCCGCCGAGATACGAGGTCAGGCTTTTGCTAACCTTGGTTCACAGATCGGTGAAGGCATCGAAAAGTACAAGAAGAACAAGGAGGTCACTGCAGTTACTCTGGCCTCTATTGAAGGTACGCTTGCGCAAAACCCAGACCTTATTACTTCAGGTAAAGCACAGGGGGGTAAGATCGCAGGCCTATTTAATAAATTAGAAGAAGATGGTGTCCTAAATAAAAGCGAAGCACTTATGCTAAGGGGATTCCTAGATACTTCGATTGAAAGTAAACTGGCAGAGCAAGCAGCAGTTGATGCACAACTTCAACGTGAAAACCTTATTGCACGTACTGAAGCGGCTCGTAGATCAAATCGTCCACAAGCAGAAACTCCAATTTCTGCAGGTGCACTTTCTGGGATTACCGATGCAATGACAGAAGCTGGTATTGATTTTGATCCATCAACTGGTCAGTTCTTTAAGAAGGACTACGGCAGTCGGTTTAATCCCTTTGATACCACTCGAGTACCCGTTGACTTACCAGTGAAAGGATCTGAAGAATACCGTGAAATATACAGTGACCCTGGTGTTATTACGTTTGATCCAAATAAGTATAAGCTTTTATCAACTCAGTAAAATAAAATAATATGGCTGTATCTTCTGTTCTCGGGCCTGATGGAAAAACTTATACTCTTGAGCATCCAGATGGTGCATCGCAAGAGGAGATCTTTAAGTTTGTTCACCAATCTACTCAGGTTAAAACTAAACCTGAACCTACAAAGCCTGGGGTTATAGGTAACGTTGTTAGGGGTATACCTGCTGGAGCAGCTGCCGCTGGCTATGATGTCTTGGGAGCCATTGGTACAATGGCTTATGAGGGACTTGGTAAATATGCCAAGAGGGGGGCAGACCCTGAGTACGTAGAAAAGATTGATCAAGCTGTCAGGGGCGCACAGGAAAAGGTAGCTGAATATACTTTTGATATTGGTGCTACGGCAGGTGAAGCATTCGGCGTAGACGAAGGACGATTCAGTGCAGACGTTGGCCGTGGACTTGGTCAGCTCCCACTTATGGTTGTTACGGCGGGTATGGCTTCTGTACCAATGTCATTCGCTGAGGTTATTAAAGACGCAGAGCAGTCCCTGGGCGTTAAGTACTACGAAATGCCTGAAGAGGAAAAGGCTAAGGTTGCAGCAACTGGTGCTGCCTATGCTGCTTTTTCCTTAGCTGCAGATCGGATCGGCCTAAAGTATATGGGCCTCAGTAAGCTAGACAAATTCTTTGATGGTTCTGAAACCGTGAAGGGTAGTGTAGTTAAAGATGTCCTTACGGGTGCACTAGGTGAAGGCCTAACTGAAACATCTCAGGCGGTAGTAAAAGATCAACTAGCTAGGGTCTATGATGATGACCGAGAGTACAACTTAGACAGCGTAAAGGAATACCTGTATGAAGGTGCAGTTGGTGCTACAGTAGGTGGCATTGCTAGTACAGGCACAACAACCTTAAAACAATTCAGTGGAAAACCTGGAACGGCAACTACAGATACCAAAAAAGAAGACCTCAAGAAACCAGTAGAGGATCGTCCAGCATTAGATATCCCTCGAGATATTGAGGTTGAATACAAGGAACTTGATGGGCAGGTACGCATTGTGCCTATCGCTGTAGGCAAAGATGAAGACGTTATTGCTGTAGCTGAAGAAGCCTTGCGTGGCCGCTATGACGAGAAGTACGGGATTACTGTTACAGAGGTGACTGCACCTCAGCCCTTAGACGTAGTCATAAGTGAACCAGAGGTAGAGCCTGACGTTACCACAGAAGAAGTACCAGTAGAGCCTGAGGCTGCTGTAGAGCCAGTTGTAGAGCCAGTTGTAGAGCCTACACCAGAGGCAATAGAAGACGATGCATTTCCTGCATTCCCTGTTTTACCCGAGCAGTCAGTAAGAACTCAACTTGAGTTTGATCCTTTTGCGGATCCAGAACCAGAGCAGGCACCAGTAGAGGCACCAGTGAAGCGTAGCTTCAGCCTTCCTCAGAATTTAAAGAAGGGCAAACCTGGTTATCGACAAACTCAAGGTATCACCTTTGCCTCTGACTTGGAGCGTGCAGCATACAGCGCAACGACTACAACCCGTAGCGAACCAGGCAAGCGCAAGCGTGAAAGCTACCGCAAGATATTGCAGGATGCTGGTTACTCTACTACAGAGATTAACGAAATGGGCCGTGAAGTACGGTCGCAGATGCGTGACCAATATGATGGTCCAGGCTCTGAGTTATCTGTTGCTTTGCCGCAAGACGTAGTAGCCGAGGCGGCACCAGCAATGCCATTGGCGGGAAGTGTTAATTTAACACAAAAGGAAATACAATTCTTTGATAGTTTCTTGGGTAACAAAGCCAACCGTGAAGAACTTCTTGAGGAAGTTCCATCGCTACGTATTTCTGAAGGTCGTCTTTCCATTGACCCTTCGGATGTTAATAATCTTAATAACTTTGTAAGCGATGTAGGCGTAAGTGACGGTCTAGGTACTGTCCCTCCACGTCTTAAAACTTCTCAATTTTACAAACCATTCTTTAAACCAGGGGCCGAAGACGTAGTTGCTGAGGCGGCACCCGCTGGGCCTGTATCTACCCAGGCGGCTGTTGAAAAAATTGATCTTGAGCAGCTTGCACCACAAGCCAACGAAGATTTCTTTCAGTTCTGGGCCAGGGTTTTAGACAGCACTGGCACTCGGTTTAAGCCTTCATCTAGGAACTACGGAGCAGTGGCAAGGAAGGCGGTGTCTGACACCATGCAATTCTTTAAAGACAATCCAAAGTTTGCTACTTACTATGAGACAGACACGAAGCTGACTAAAAAGTATATTGAAAATGTAGTTGGACCTATTACGGATGCAGAGTTTAACTTATTTAGGATACTTGCTGGCCTTACTAGCCCGAGCACAAAACTTCCAGACAATATCATAGATACACTCCGTGTATTTAAGTTATATAAAGATAGGGGTGACTTTAATTTTATTATACCAACCAAATCCGAAACGGGAGCACGTACATATGATAAAGTAAAGACTGGGTTTCTCTTTAGATCTACTACTGGGGCAACAAAGGCTACATCAATTTTAGCTATCCAAAAAAAGATAGACGAGATCGGACTTGATGCCACTGTAAAATATCTTTTAGAGCCTGTTACAATGAAAGAGCTTGTTACCTCTAAGCGTAGCTTAGGGTATAAGGATGTAGGAAAAAAATTAGAAATTAAAAAAGTAGTCAAGCAGGCTACAGGTCAAGACAAGCTTATACCAAGAATGTTTATGTTCGGCCCCAAGGTTGGAGCCTATAGCATGAACACCTTGGGTAACACTGAGTATACTACCACGGACATTTGGGAATCTAGGTTTATTAGATCTTACTTCAGTGGTATGCTTGAGTCTGGTACTGGTCTACCCGAGAGTGCAAGCGAGCAAAAAATCTTTCAGGAGTTTTCTTCTGCATTTAATAAAGAGTTTGAAAAACAAACAGGACAAAAATTAGAACCTGCGAGCTTGCAAGCGATCAGATGGTTCTACATACTTAATGCCTTTAACAAAACAGGATACCAATATGCAAAAACAGACGACACCATCTCAGGATACACAGCAAAAGCTGCCCAAGAACTTTATGGAATTGATCCAACAAGTGGGGGACAAGGCACTAGCGCAAACGCAAGCCAAGTACCAGCAGGAAACCGCCTCTTCAGTCAGCCCCTCCAGGATGCTACGTCGGTATCGGAACGATACCAAAGGACTCAAGGAATACGTGGACAAGAACCTAGACAAGTTGTTGAGCTAGACAAGGAGCGTGCTGCGGTTATAGGCAAGGCCTATGACAAGATGAAGCATGACCCTAAGAACCCAGAGGTTGTCCGTGCATACAAAGCTTTAGTCGAAGAAACCTTAGCTCAATATGATGCTATCCTGGAAGAAGGATACGCCATGGAGTTGAACGATGCTGAGTACGACAACTCTAAAGACATGATTGAAGACGTACGCAACCGAAAGGTTATGCGTGTATTCTCAACTGAAGATGGATTCGGCAGTAAGGGTATTAGCGCAAAAGAAAGGCGTGAAAACCCTATGCTTGCAGATTCTGGGCGAACAGATAAGAACGGCAAACCCCTTCTGGTCAACGACATCTTTAGATTTGTCCACGACTTTTTTGGTCACGGCAAACTGGGCAACGGGTTTGGTCCACTGGGAGAAGAGAACGCATGGAACGTGCACTCACTTATGTTTTCTCCGTTGGCCCGAAGGGCCTTGACTACAGAGACTCGTGGTCAAAACTCTTGGGTAAACTTCTCTGGAGTAAACGACAAAGCTTTTGAAATACGTGATCAAGCAAGGAAAGCCCGTGCAGATGGTGACCTAAAAAAAGCCAAGCGTTTAGCTCAGAAAGCATACAGCAGTATGCAGTTTGCTGAACAGAAAATTGGCCTACTCCCTCAAGAGTTTGCTGAATCTGATTACCAAGAAGACGTAACAGCTCAGGCGGCACAGCCTGAAGTAGAGGACCGTGGTCCTCAGGATACTTTTGCTAACGGATCCCAGGTTATGGACTTCGTAGAGAGTACCTTCGATGCAATAGCTGATAAGATCGGCATAGCTATTCGTCCAGCAATGGGCGTCGGTTACACTGCACGTTACAATGCTACACAGCAAGTCATCGAGTATAACCCGATGGCATTGCTTAATCGCAGCAAGAGCGGAGTCAAGGCAGCTATGCGTGAAGAGATCATTCACGCTGCTATGCATCAGGTCCTAATGCAAAAGGCCACCAAGGGTGGCAAGAAGGTAGACTCTGGCAAGGTATGGGTAAACTTCTTTGATGCATTTGCTAAGACCCTTACAGCTCAAG
>Ga0228642_1000769_pt1 | contig 11921 bp, 7 predicted proteins | sample 53DmetaG_FD_190071 | JGI IMG/M metagenome (GOLD analysis project Ga0228642, IMG submission 190071) | Seawater microbial communities from Monterey Bay, California, United States - 53D | ecosystem: Environmental > Aquatic > Marine > Coastal | place: USA: California | collected 2016-09-29
GTTTTCGTAATATTTCGACCTCATTCATTTAATAAAGATAAGAAAGAGTACATGACAAAATGGAATTACAATAGCACTATACCGTTTGGAGATTGGATTATTACTTGAATAGTGTTTGGACTTACTAGTAAATAATAATTTCCGAATAGAAAAGGAGGAATACTGAATTGTATGCTTCTCTTCAATATTTAGTGATGGAATTTCTTTATCCTTTCATTCCATCTATAAACTCATTCAACGTATTACTTGGTCTCATCGCAGCGTAGGTCTTCTCTCCATATGTAGAGTAGCAGCCATCTATATTTACGATTACACCTTGTACAGATATGAGCTCGTCATTGATCTTTGCTTCGTTAGTAGTAAGGGCTTCTACGATCGGAGTAAAAATACTAGCTAATTTTATATCTTGAATTTCATCAGCTAATGTCTGAGCCCTTGCTAGTCGGTTATATGACTGCAGGAACCTTTGTTTTTATAGGTTTTATCTTTGGCAAGTAGATATTCTTTTCCTTTTTTTCCATTCGTGTTTTGGTGTAGTCATTGTATGTTCATTGTCAATAGTGATACAAAGGTTAACATAGCAAAAGACATCCTAATGTCAAGGGTTGATATTTTTTACTATTATCTTTTAATTTTTCTGTCGCAGACACTCTTTTATAACCCTTAATTCGTCGTATGTTTGCAACCTTATTTTAAAAATATACATGGCAGATATATCAGACACAGTTCAGGACAAAAGGAGTGATAAGGAGCTCTATAGTTACCAAAAAGGTGCTATTGACAGGATATTTCGGGCTTTTGAAGAGGCTCCGGATGATTATCACCTACTGTATCAATTGCCTACCGGTGGTGGTAAAACGGTAATATTTTCAGAGATAGTACGCCAGTATCTTAAGACGCACAAGAAAAAAGTGCTGGTCATGACGCACCGTGTAGAACTTTGTAAGCAAACTTCCAATATGCTTACGGAGTTTGGGGTTAAAAATAAAGTGGTCAATAGTACCGCTAATCTCGATGATCAGAATGATTATATGTGTTTCGTAGCGATGGTGGAAACACTTAATAATCGCTTATTAGATGATGTACTTGATGTTAGTGGGGTAGGTCTTGTAATTATCGATGAGGCTCATTACAATTCATTTACTAAGATATTTAAATTTTTCTCAAAGTCATTTCTTTTAGGAGTCACTGCTACGCCGCTTAGTTCTAATACTAAGTTACCAATGAATGAGAACTATAATGAGCTCATTGCAGGAGAGACTATACAGGCATTAATAGAAAATGAATTTTTAGCCAAAGCAAATATGTATGCCTACAATGTAGGGCTGACTTCGCTTACTATAGGTGCTAATGGTGATTATACAGTAAAATCTTCTGAAGACTTATATACTTCGACGGGTATGCTCACTAAGCTAATGCAAGCATACGATCAGCGAAGTAAGGGTAAAAAGACGCTTATATTCAATAATGGTATTAATACATCATTATACGTATATGAATCTTTTAAACAAGCAGGGTTGCCAATTATGCATTTGGATAATACGGCAAGCAAAAAACAGCGTGCATATATATTAGATTGGTTTAAGCATACTCCAGGAGCGATTTTGTCTTCAGTAAGTATATTGACAACTGGTTTTGATGAGCCTACAGTAGAATCTATTATTTTGAATAGAGCAACGAAGTCATTGACATTGTATTATCAGATGATTGGTCGTGGCTCTCGTATTTTAAAAGATAAAAGTGAATTTGATGTTATCGATTTGGGAAATAATTTTCTCCGATTTGGACCTTGGGGCGCAGATTTAGATTGGCAAAAGATATTTAGAAATCCAGATACATTTCTTGACAATCTTCTTGAAGACGAAGAAATAGAAAGTTTCTTTAAGTATGAAATGCCTGAAAAGCTAAGAGCAAAGTTTAGCAAGTCAAAAGATGTCTATTTTGATGTAAAAGCGGCATATGTCAGTGTGTTGAGATCTGATGCGCAATCAAAAGAAGTTTTGGTTAGATCTATGGATCAACACACACAGATAATTATTGAAAATAGTGAAGATGTTTATGATGCTTTAGAACTTGTAGATTTACTTAATGAGGATATTAATTTTCGACTTAAACAATATACAAAATGTATAAGTAAGAGTACTTACAGCTTTTTGTCTTGGTTGAAAACTGATTATCGAACGAGATTGAAATCTCATTTACGTAAAAATTTTAATACTTTATTTGAAGATGTTCATGGTCATCCGCCAGTAGAGGAAGAGTAGGGTATTCATGGCTGGCTAATTTTTGAAAGATAGGAAAATTTGTATTAATAGAATTTTGATCTATTATTTTATTACAGTAATGTCATTGGCGTAATTAATTTTATCGCCATTTTTACACACACCTTCTATCATATAAACATATACACCTGGTATACATTCATTGCCTTGAAACTTGCCATTCCAAAACGGATCTCTCTCTTTTGTTTCATAAATTCTATTTCCCCATCTATCAAAAATTATAAGCTTTTCGAAAGTTACAACTTCAGAAAAGGGTTGAAATATGTCATTAATACCGTCATTGTTAGGAGAAAATATATTCGGTATATAAGTCTTACAATTTTTAGTTCTACAAATTTCTTCAGACTCTAGTTCTACGTGTAATGTATATTCATAATTACATTCGTTTTCTATTTCTACTAAAAATGTATAAGTGCCAGGATTAAAAAATATTCCCAAATTATGCGTTATAGAATCTCCTTCGCATATTTTAGTCGACTCGTATACTTTCTCAGTTTCTAGTAGTATAAGGTTAGTATTTATTATGCTGTCACATCCATATGATGATGATAAAGTATCGACATAGACCCCTGGAGAAATATATAAACTCTCTCCTATATATAGTGTATCACCGTTACACAAATAAACCTCTTGATTAATCTCAGGATTATCGTGAAATTTTAAACTTGTATAGACTATACTGTCACATCCATATAATGTGGATAGAGTATCTACATAGATTCCTGGATTGCTATATATACTATTTCCTATTTGAACTGCGTCTCCAATACACAAATAAACCTCTTGATTAATCTCAGGATTATCGTAAAATTTTAAATCGGTATAAACTATACTGTCACATCCATATGATGTTGATAAAGTATCTACATAGATTCCTGGATTGCTATATACACTACCTCCTACTTGAACTGCATCTCCATTACACAAATAAATTTCCTGATTAATCTCAGGGTTATCGTAGAATTTTAAATCGGTATATACGATACTGTCACATCCACTAATACTTTGTAAAATATCAATATAATTTCCAGCTAGCGTGTAATTGTTGCTTCCCACTAACAATGAGTCACCATTACACAAATAAATTTCTTGTTTTAATTCAACTAGATCCAAAACTTGTATATCCAATTTAACTATACTATCACAGCCAGCAACGCTTTCCAAAGTATCAATATAAATACCTGTGTTAAAATAAAAATTATCTCCTACTATTATCGAATCGCCAAAACATAATAATTCGGAATATTCAATGTTTGGCAAATTCACTAATTCAACTTCTCCGAAACAATTAGCAGTTTGTCCACTATTATCCATTACTTCAAAAGTATATGTTCCTTCATTTAGGTTATCGAATAAACTAATATTTTGAAATTGTCCACCATTAATCGAGAAACTATACTGAGGAATTCCACCCAAAGGAAATACATTTATAGAGCCATTAATTATATCAACACAATCAAAGGGCATAGATGAAGTCTCGCAGGATAGACATTCAATAATAGATGGATCAATTACGAAATATAGCGTACTATCAAATCCAGTAATAGGATTTGAAATTATCAATTCGTAGGCCCCTTCAGAGAGCATATTAAACACATTTGATTCTTGAAATAATTGTCCAGGAAAAAGTTCAAACAGATAATTATTTGTACCATTTATAATATCAATAATCATGTATCCATCATTATTTCCAATACAACTGGGGCTAACTGTTTCTATTTCAATTTCTAAACAAGAGCCATTTAACTGATTTGAATTTATACTTGTTCCAATACCTTGACCTTGAGGAGCCAAAATCATTGGTACTCCACATTCATCTACAATATCATTTATAGTATTGTTATCTAGTAAATCATTATATGTTAAGTCTTCATCGCCCTCAACTGCATCTGGACAAAAATCATTATCTGAATCTAAATCGAGGTAATCTGGTATTCCATCTTCGTCAAAATCATTATTACAAACTAAACCAAATATTTGGCCATTAATATAAGTAGGGCCGAATATCTCTTGGTTAATAGTAATTGTATTAGATGTGATGGTATTCCATGTTACGTTATTTAACTGGGGATCTCCGGGTCGGATTATTAACTCTTCAAGTGTGGAATCTGTAAACCTTTTACCCAAGATAAGAATTTGACCATCAATACTAATTTTCAATCTAAAAATAGGATCTCCAAATTCTCCATTAATTTGCCAAATATTAGAATTACCACTTTGACCATGCATAGTTCCGTCAGAGCCAAATATCATATCAGAATGACTTGGTGTAGAAGCATTTGCTTGGAATTGGAATTGATCAATAACTAGATCAACATCGTTAACACTTATTGCAAAGCTATTATCTAAAGCATATAAATCGATAAAAACTCCAGTAGTAGCTGGAGAAAAAACAAATGTAGTTGACAGACCATTAGAAGATTGAAAAGATTCTTCAATAAGTTCTTGACATTCGTACAAGTCCAAAATTCCATCATTATCTGCGTCAGAATCTAATCCATTTATTATACCATCTTGGTCACAATCACCGGATGGAGAAGGATCAGTACATTGCGCATGCAATTCGCTAAAAGCTAAACTAGATAATACGAATAAAGAAATATAAAATTTTATCAGCATTAGATAAATAGATTTCAAAAATTATTTTTTGGTCTGCTGAAATTACGTTTTGAAGAAAAGCAAAACAAAAATATTGATCTTCGAAAATACAAATTATAACTTTAGAAATAAAAGATAGGTTAAAATGGGTGGTTATAAGGAATTAGATAATGCATTAAAAAATGATTAATTCAAGCATGGTTGTTTTAGACAGTTTACTGCTTGATTAGTATGAGTTAGGCGGTTGTAGTTTTTGTGGAGGTCACTTTCCAATACAAAACCGGGTGAATATAGATTCTAAAAGATCATCAGTATGAATCTCACCAGTTATTTCACCCAAGAAATGTAGAGACTGTCTGATATCCAAAGCTATAAAATCTCCTGTTATTCCTGTTTGTATTCCATTAAGTACTTTGGATAGGCTTTCGCAAGACTTATTTAATGCATCGTAGTGGCGAGTATTGCTTACTATGGTCTGATCCATCAGTTCTGGATGATCTATTACTGTATTATATAGATGTTCCTTGAGCGCTTCTATATTCATCTTATTAAGAGCAGAAGTAGTGATGATGTTTTTGGCAGAGATGAGTCCTTCTTTATAATATTTCTCTGGCTTGGTGTATGGATTGAGATCCATTTTATTGAGAATAATTACAAAACGTGTTCCTATAATTTTGAATGAATTTATATCACTCCAAACCATCTCAGGCGTCGTATCAGATATATCTACTACATGTAGTGCGACAGTACTCTTTTGTATCTCAGACATTGCCTTATCTACTCCAATAGATTCTATACTGTCTTGTGCTTTTCTAATACCTGCCGTATCTACAAAACGGAAGTTAATGCCATCAATATTTAGAGACTCTTCTATAGTGTCTCTAGTCGTACCGGCGATATCACTGACGATAGCTCTTTCTTCGTTGAGTAAGGCATTGAGTAGGGTAGACTTCCCTGCATTAGGTCTGCCCGCGATAACAGTGGCAACACCGTTTTTAATCACATTACCTAAGTGAAATGAATCTATCAACTTCTTGAGTACAACTTGTATCTTTTCTACCAGTTTTTCCAATCTTTCTCTATCTGCAAACTCTACATCTTCTTCACCGAAATCAAGCTCTAGTTCTATCAAAGCTGCAAAATCTATTAGCTCTTGACGCAATTCCTTGATTTCATCAGAGAATCCACCACGCATTTGCTTCATTGCGATGTCGTGACTACTTGCTGAGTCGGAGGCTATAAGGTCTGCTACTGCTTCGGCTTGGCTAAGATCCATTTGCCCATTGAGAAATGCTCTGAGGGTAAATTCTCCACGATTGGCAGATCTAACACCCTTACGGAGGAACAAATGAATGATCTGCTCTATGATATAACTAGATCCATGACAGCTGAGCTCCACTACATTTTCTTTAGTATACGACTTAGGTCCTCGAAATATAGTGGCAAGCACTTCGTCTAGTACCTTGCCTTCCTCATCTTTGATCTTTCCAAAATGTACAGTATATCCCTCCACTTGAGATAGGTCTTTACCGTGAAATACTTCATCTACTACTTCAATAGCTTTAGGCCCAGATAGTCTGATGACACCAATAGCTCCAGCACCTGGTGGAGTAGATAGGGCAATGATAGTGTCGGTAAGGTCGTGTGTCATGATAAATCTTATAAAAACACAACAAAGGTAATGATGATTAGTTTGTGATGGGTTCTCTAGCGAATATTTATAAACTGGATCATAATTAGTCGATAGATTTAATAATTGCCTCAGTCAATAGTTTTAATTGAAGACTAGATCCATGTAATAGCGAGTATATCACAATATATTGTTCAATTTTGTACACAAATAAAATAGCAAACAAAGAGAATATTAATTATGACTAGTCAATATGAATTTTCACTCCCCTCATTCTCCAGAGGCTATCATGTAATTACTGATTTGGTAATGAAGCATTTAGATGATCTTCCGGATGTCGGAATATTGAATTTATTCATCAAACATACTTCTGCAGCCGTCACTATTAATGAAAGTGCTGACCCTGATGTATTATCTGATTTCGAATCTATATTTAACCATATTATTCCAGAAAATTTGCCTTTTCTCAAGCATACTTTGGAGGGTGCTGATGATATGCCAGCACATATCAAGGCGGCTATGATTGGCTGTAGTATCCAGATTCCTATAACTAATGGTCGGCTCAACCTTGGTACATGGCAAGGAATCTACCTCTGTGAATTTCGAAATCTTGGCGGAGCTAGGAAGTTGGTGGCCACAGTGATTAGCTGATTATAATAATCAATTCTTAAAGTATAATCAGTAATTTACAATAGAAAAATAAAGTCCCCTATGAAAACAGATTCATAGGGGACTTTTATACTTTATGGAATTCTAAGATTACTTCTGCAATCCAGGATCTCTCTCTAAAAACTCATTATACAACAATGTATGTCTACTCTCCATTGGTACATCTCTACCTGAAATATACAGATGACTGATAGTTGTTTTCGGCTCAAAAGGATTTCCATCTGATACGAATAGATTCGCTACCTTACCTTCATCGAGGCTACCTAACATATCGGCGACACCAAATATTTCAGCAGGTGTCAATGTCACAGCTCTTAGGGCTGCTTCTGTACCCATGCCATAAGCTGCAGCAAATCCTGCATTGAATGGTAGATTACGTACGTTTTCAGTCTCTCTAGTTCTGATCGCAACTTTCACCCCTGCCTCGAGCATTTTTCCTGGATTTTTGTAGATCACATCATATCTATCAGACGATCTTCCTGGAAGCCCAAGTACTGGTCCGCAGATAACTGGAAGTCCAGCTTCCGCGATTTTATCCGCTACTTTCCAACCATCTCGTACACCCATAAGTGCAGCGTCAATTCCTTTTTCTTTAATCCATTTTAAAGCTGAAAGAATATCGTTTTCTTTATTGACCTCTACCAAAAGTTTCGCTTCTCCTCTTACAACAGGTAAGAGCGCATCCATTTGTGGGTTGTAATCATTACGCTTTTGATTGCCAGCGGCTGCAGCACTATCTATTTTTGCATAGAGCATTGCTTTATCCCAAATGTCATTGATTTTTTTATTCGCTTTTTCTGCATCTTTCTTTATGTCTTCTTCAGAGCGACGATCCCATCTTCCTCTTTTACCAGAGCTTGGAAAATTCATAATTACACCTTGATATCCTGCAGACATTTGTCCAGGAGTATAACCAATAAGATTAATCAATGCTGAAGTACCTGGAAATACTCCACCTGCTGGCATGGCCAATACAGTGGTCACTCCGTTGACTCTAGTCACTGGTATACTTACGGAATTAGGGTTTACTGCTGTGAGTGCTTTCATATGTGGTATGAAATCTCCCAATTCGTTATAATCATTAGTTAATGATACCGCGCCGATCTCTGATAGACCGAGTCTTGTGCCACCATCGATCATGCCGGGATAGACGTGCTTTCCTGTACAATCAACTGTGGTGGCTGTTGTACTCGATAAGTTATTGCCAATTGCCATGATCTTACCATTTTTGATATGTAGATCAGCTACTTTATCACCGGCACTTACAGTATGTAGTGTACCACCTTTGAGGATGACTTCAACTGTTTTTGCCTTTGTTACCATCTGTGCGTTGAGAGTAATACTAGCTACTAGCATGAGGGCTATATATATTATTTTATTTTTCATTATATATTATTTGTAGTTAGTGATTAGTGTTGGTGAGAATGGTTGTGTGTCTCTCCTAAGAAAAGCTCAGTAAACACATCTTGCATGCACTTATCTTCGTGGCCTTCCATATCTTCCATAAATGAAGAAATAGATTCTTCGGGATTGATATCTATTCTCATATCATCAGGCTGAGTATTGATATCAAATCTTACTATTCCATCTATTATTGTCTTTTGATTTACCGCATAAATAGATAATGGGTGATGACTAAAGATTGCTATATCTCCATCTTTACCTACTTCTAAAGAACCTACTCGATTATCTATTCCAAGTTGCTTTGCAGGGTTTATCGTTATCAGTCTTAGTGCTTCATTATCAGTAAGCCCACCATATTTTTGAGTTTTAGCTGCTTCATGATATAGATGACGGATAAGTCCTGCATCATCAGAATTGATAGAAGTTACTACACCATTTTTAGTAAGGATGGCTGCATTGTATGCTGTCGAGTAATATACTTCAAATTTGTATGCCCACCAATCAGAAAATACTGATGCACCAGCACCAAATGCAGCCAATTCAGGTGCTACTTTAAATCCTTCGTTTACGTGTTGGAAACATATTTTACTTACACCATAATCTTCTAGTACACTCATTAGCATGAGGATCTCATCTGCTCTGTACGAGTGACAGTGTATGATGATTTCTCCATTCATAATGTCCACAAGAGTCTCCATTCTAAGGCTATATTCGGGTAGTTCTTTCAGTTGGCCAGAGTTATAATCAGCCCAATCCTTTTTGTAAACCAAAGCATCTGCAAAAGCTTTACGAAAGACTTGCTCTATACCCATACGCGTACGCGGAGTGATGTCTCTACCTTCACCGTGTACTCTCATTGGATTTTCTCCAAGAGCGAATTTGATCGTTCGTGGAGCATCTTTCATTTTCATATCTTCAGGATCGATTACTCCGAATCTATGCTTAAGGGTTTCGCATTGTCCACCTATGGCATTAGCAGATCCATGCATAGCGTGAGATACTGTTGTTCCTCCCGCTATTGCTCTATAGATACCTATGTCATAAGGATTGACACAGTCTCCAGTAAAGACTTCTGCAGTCACAGGGTTAGTAGCTTCATTTACTACAGAAATACCTATATGCGAGTGTGCGTCTACTATGCCTGGCATTACAAATTGACCGGTAGCATCGACTGTAGTCACACCATCTTTAGCGGATAGATTTTTACCTATCTTTTTGATTTTACCATTTTGAATGAGAACGTCAGTATTTTCTTGGACGCCATCTGTGATGGTTATTACTGTACCGTTTTTGATAAGTACAGAGCCTGTCTCTTGAGCGGATAATGATACCGCCAAGAATAGACTCACTATTAGATTCATATATTTCATTGTATTCTTTTTGTGTTTGTAATTCCTCAGATATTTTTCGCTTCAGTAATTTTCACTTAAATATCTCGCATTTGGATTTTTATTTTCTTTAGCGTGGATCTCTACTTCCTTCTAATGGAAACGAACCAAATTGGCCAGCTTTCACCATTCCTTTCATAGTATTCTCCGCTATCTCTATATCATATGATAATTCCATTTGAAAGCCATCATAATCTATAGATAGATCGAAAGTCAAATTGCTATCGTCCAGAGAGACAGCAGTCGCTTCTTCAAAATCTTCTGGCGAATCAGTAGAACTTACTTCAATAGTTAATTCATCACCATCAGCAGTAATCTTGATTACACCACTTTGAGTCTGTCCGGGAATTTCAATGCTGTATTTCCATTCTCCTGCAAGAGCGGCTCCAGCACCTTTTTCTATGCCACCTTTCTTTTCATCCTTCTTTTTCATCTCATTCATTTGCCCATCTACAAATACGTATCTGATGGCAGATTTTTCTTCGAAGTATGGCTTATCTGTGATTACTAGGTTAGCTAATTTCCCTTTTTCTATAGTTCCAGCTATTTTACTGATCCCGAGCTGATCTGCAGCATTAGTAGTAAGTGCAGCGAGAGCAGCAGATTCTGATAATCCTGTATCCATCATACGCTTTAAATTTTTGCGGATGTCACCTGGTTTGGTAGAGATTCCGGTAAACGCAAATTTGATTCCTTTCTTCTCCATCATTGCGGCTTGCCCCTCATAGTCTTTGATAGACTTTTTCTTACGCTCTTTTCTTGCCATTTCTTCTTTTGTGTTAGCTTTTTCTAGTAGAGATAATTTGGCTTCTTCCTTTTTCTTCTTTTTCTCTTTCTTAGCCTTGGTAATGACAGCTTTCTCCTTCTCCTCTTCTGTCATTTTAAACTCGTCTTTCTCTTCTTTTTTCTCTTCTTTGATAGCCTTAGGTAGATTCATGGACAATAGAATGGGATATCTTCCTGCAGTTATTTTGCCAGCCATAGGCCAACCTTGTTCTACATCAGCTAGAACTAGGTTAAATCCTAGTTCTTTTTGTAGAGCAATAACTCTACTTACGTCCAATGCGTTTTTTGCTAAGAAGTAGACAGGTAGTTGCTTATTTACTACGGGTATGAATGCTTCTATCGCTGGCTCAGATTGCGCTCTACGCATACCAACTGGATTCATATTGTACTTGTTGCTATATTCGCTAGTAACTGCTGCATTACGGTATATATCACGGTACTTGGCCATTACGCCTATAGTCGTTCCTGGAGCTACTCGATTAGCAGATTTTAGTTGAGAGAACATACTAGCTTCTTTCTTGATTACAAGTTGAGCAGATTCGCCTTCTCCTAATGAGAATATTGCGCCCATTCCTGGTAACATACGACCTTGTGGTACTATATGAGCAATTCCGTATCCTTGGTCTCTGAGTTTTTTTACAGAACTCTCCTTAGATGAGTAGTCGTCATATACTGAGTGCTCTGGAGTGATACCGGCTACAGCATTTGGAGGATTCCCCGGGTCCTTTACATTTGGTCTTTCTTCTTTTTCTTTCTTTTTGAGGCCTACTTGAGATAGTGCATCTATAAATCCTGCATAGATGTACATACTGTCCATATCTATAATCTGAGCGTCATATGGGGCTATAATACTAGCACCAACTTGTTCAATCAATCCATCTCGTAGAAGTACAGATCCAAAAGTAGTTTGTCCTGGACGTGATATAATATGGGCATTAGTCAATAAATAAGTGGCTGTAACTTCCTTGGGCACGTTGCTGTTTTGAGCACTTATCTGTGTTGTCCAACCAGAGATTAGCGTAATAGCGATCAAGAATAGACCTTGTAAGGCATAGCGGTTGTTTATCATTTTTCAATTTTGGTTTAAAAATAAGTAAGTTAGAGCATGTCAATATAAGAATTTGTACTTGTATTTTGTTGGTAAGTATAATTACCGCTCTAAAA
>Ga0228642_1000799_pt1 | contig 11659 bp, 10 predicted proteins | sample 53DmetaG_FD_190071 | JGI IMG/M metagenome (GOLD analysis project Ga0228642, IMG submission 190071) | Seawater microbial communities from Monterey Bay, California, United States - 53D | ecosystem: Environmental > Aquatic > Marine > Coastal | place: USA: California | collected 2016-09-29
GAACAAATAAAAGACGGGTTAGTTTTGAAGAAAATAAATTAGTGTTAGGGGTTTTTCTAATTAGTTTAAATGTATAATTTGCTAAAAGAAAAAACAGGAAGACTATTGAGAGGCTGGTTAGGAATCCATAGGCATAATAAGCCTTAGCAAACACCGCATGATCTGCTCTATTTATGCCACCTGATAAGTCAGGAGTATTACCAACTTTTTGCCTTGCAAAACCCTCCCCTAAAAATAAATAAATGGGATTATTTAATACATGCCCAAAAGGCTCAATATAAGCGTCTATTCGTTCCGACTCTCTTACATCATCATAGGGGTTATTTAATGCCGCTTCGGTTCGGTTTACAATTCGTTCAAAGAAAAAATATTTAGAATCAAAACCAATAAAACTAAAACCTATATACCCACCTATTAGTAACACAAGAACAATGGATCTATATTTTCCTTTTTGAAAAAAAACAATACTTATTATAACTAAAATTAGAGCTAATATGGCCCCCCTTGAGTAGGTCATAATCACAGCTATAGGAACCAAAGCTATTGTAATGTATAATACATAATTCAAAATTCTTTTGGGTTTGTAAAAAGTAAACAGTAAGAATAATAATGGCCAAACTACATTTAAAAAAGCTCCACTTAAAATAGAAACCCCAATAAGAGAAGAACCTCTAATCCCTGAATCTGTAGCTTCTAGAATATTAGTTGAAAGTGATACCGCATCAGGGGTTAAAATTGGGTTTGATAGAATTTTAGTACTAAAACCTCTTGTCATTGGAAGTGATGTAGTAATAAGAAGTATCGTTGTAATAAAAGCACCAACCAAAGCATATTTAAGTATTGTAGTTAAATGCTCTGGTTTTCGTATAATTTTTGAAACAGTAAAAAATAAACTTACAGCCAAACTCATTCGAAACATTAAATAAATGGGTTGGATTAAGGTTCCAATACGCAGTCCGTTTAGAAGTTCATTTAGAAGAATCATAAAAAGTATGAACTGTACAAGATTTTTATAAGGGAGTTTATAAGGGAGTTTGGGTAAACTTCTCGCATAATACATCGTTAATAAAATAAAAATATCAATAAGGTATAATGGTATTGGCCCTAATTTGATATTAATTTTTGGAGCACCAAATAATAACAAAACTGTAATGCACAAAAACTTTAGCGCTTTAGCGTGATTCTTATTCATCATAAACTTCTTTGTACAGTTTTATATAATCTTTGATCATGGTATCTACCCCAAAATTTAGAGATCGAGCAAATGCTTTTTTACCCATTTCATGTCGAATATTTTTATTTTCAACAAGTTGTTTTAGTCTTTGGGTGATGATTTGTTCATCAGATGGAGCAACAAGAAAAGCATCTTCACCATCTTTTTTAATCAAATCCCCCAAACCAGGTACATTACTGATCACACAAGGTAAGCTGGCATTCATGGCTTCTACCGCTGCCAAACCATAACCCTCCCACCTAGATGGGACTAAAAAGATATCTGCTTTTTTTAAAAGGGAGGGAATATCAGAAACATAGCCTAAGAATTTAACTTTATTTTGTAATTTAAAGTTTTTAACTTGAGTTTTCAATTCTTCTTCCAATTCGCCTAGACCAGCAATCCAATATTCAAAATTTAAATCTTTAATTAAAGCTAATGCGTTAATAGCAGTTTGATGATTTTTTGATGGGTGTAATCTGCCAACAGACAATATGACTATTTTGACTGCGGAAGTTCTGGTTAAAAACTTTTTAAAAAATAAATGAGCGCCATTATTAATTATTTGAACTTTTCTAATTAAAAATGGATAACTTTTAATTAGACTATTAGCTGCTCCCTGGCTAATTCCAATAATTTTAGAATAAGATGAGTAGATAATCTTATCTAGTATTTTACCCCAAATTTTATTACGCCTACTGTTAGAAGTACTATGTTCTGTTAAAATTAATTTACAATTGGGAAGTAATCTGAATTTTTTAAGGATAGAAACATAAAAAATAGCAGGAAATAAATGTACATGTATTATGTCACCGATTTTTACTTCTTTTTTAAAATAACTAAATAATTTAAAAATAATTAATATTTTGTATGGGCTTTTATATTGCAAGGAACTAGCTCCTTCAATTTTGTAATTAGGGTCGTTGGAAAGTCCTAGTAGTTTTGATGATAATCCAGCTTGAAGACCGCCTTTGTGTATATCAATAGCAAGACGTTGAGCCCCTCCCAGGGATAAATTATAATCGTTAATTATGTGATGAATGGTCATACTCTTAGTAACGTATATAGGAAATCAAATATTTAATTTTTTTCTTTAATCCTCTTGGTAACCAATGATCTCCTTTTTGTTTAAAATTAACATCAGGTTTGAATTTATTCCAAGCAAGCGGTTTTATTTCCAATATGGGTTGATTCATCACTTCATTAAACACTTTAGCGTAAGCTGCTGCGGTTAATTCGGGTGTAAATCGTGAGCGCGCATCATTAGCAGCTAGCTTGCTTATTTTTCGAAGTAATTTACGATTCTCGTCTAATATTTTAATGTTTTTTGCTATATGCACACAATCACCGACATCGTGTAAGAATCCTGTTGCTCCTTCCTTCAATACATAGTCTGTAATTCCTTTAATCGTCCAAGCCATAGATACGCAACCAGCCATCATAGCTTCTAAAAGAGAGTTTGGGCAACCCTCAAAGTGAGAAGGAAATATATATATATCTGTTTTTGCCAGAAAATCTGGCACGTCTTCTATAGTTAAAGCACCAAGAAAGGAAATTTGCCCTGTATTAATCCAAGGTTCTAAGGCTTTTTCTAATTTCTCTCTGTCTGCACCTTTACCTGCAATACTTAAATGAAAGGGAATCTCAAGCGCATTTAACTTTTCAACCAAGTTTGGCAGGTGCATCACCCCTTTTTGATTATGTTCTAATCTTCCTAAAAAACCTAATTGTAGAATCTCATTTTGTCCTCGTTCTGTTTGGGAAGCCTTTTCAAAAGGTTTAGGATCAATTCCATTAGGTATAAGATGCATGATAGCAGGATTGGCATCGTATTTTTCTATCAAGTCCCCTTGAAGACGGGGTGTAATAGCGAATATGGCTTGCAAACGCTCTTTACCAGACAAGGTGATCCGATATCCATGATCAAAAGCATTGGCACATCTTGATACCACTTTAACATGTTTGGGTAAATGAGGAATCGAACTTAAGATAGCCTCAGAGTTGATTCCCATAACTATATCAATATTCACAGCCTCACACCATTTAACAAATACTTGTGCCTGCTTTTTTACATTGTAAGTATTTGCAGCTAATAAAACAGTGTTTTTATCGGCATAACTTTCCTCCCATAGCTCTGCTTGTTCTTTACCCACGGCAACACAATACATCGTAATATTGTAATTTTCAAGTGCTGGACGAATATTACGATAAAAGGTAAAGGTACCCCCGTCTTTTGGAACAGAACCAAAGGCGATGTTGATGTTATTTTTCAAATCTTAATAAGTTGTTTATTGAAATTAGAGCGATGCTGTTATACGAAGTAATACTGATATTAGTTTTATTTTAGAATATATGTTGGTCTTAAGTATTTAATCAAAAAGAAAGGTCTTTATTTAACAACTTTCCCAGTCTAAAAACATCCTCTTTATAAAAATCAATAAGCAATTTCTTTGTCGAATTTGATATATCAGATTTCTTCTTTTTCTGAAGAAAAAGAAGATAGAAAAAAGATCTAATTTTTATTCTGCTTGATTTAGAAAAAATGAGTTTTAAGGAACTCTTAATAAAACCTGAGGAATTAATAAAGAAAAACAACTTTTTCAATCTAATATTTCCTGTTTTTTGAGGAGTCAAATTATTAATTTTTGAAGGAAGTAAGTTTAACCAGTCATAAATTTCGCTTAATACTTTCTGCTGATCTTTTTCAAATTCTTCATATATAATAAACTTTACATTGTCTTCTCCAAAGATTTTAATCCAGTGTAATATAGAATCATTGTATAAGCCTTTAGCTAGCCTCGTTGGTTTTCCTAATTTAAACAACTTAAGATTGTCATTTACATATGAATCGAAATCTAATGTATTCTGTCCTTCAATTCTAGAATGATAAAGGTATTCTGAATACATTCTTTCAATTGGATTTCTCACAGATATAATTATTTTAGATTGTGATGATTCTTTTTTTATAATAGATGCTGTATCCGGAGAATATATGTAGTGGGAGGGTTCACCTCTGTATTTATAATTTCTCGAATTATCAAATAATGAAATATATTTATCTATGGTTCTATATTTACCCTTTTTCACATAACTATTTAAATCCTCTTCTAACTCTTTACTATATTTAGAGTATAATTTTTGTCTTTTCAATTCAGCATTAAAATAATAAGGTTCTTTACTTGATGACATATTGATATCATCATGTTGGTCTAACAACAAGTGTAAAGCGGTTGAGCCACATCGCATTCCACCTATTAAAAATAAATTTGGGTAATAATAATTCATATAAACTAACTTCTTTTACCAATTGATTTTGCAGGAACACCAACATAAATTTCATAAGGTTTGGTACTTTTGGTAACAACAGCATTAGCTCCAACAACAGTGCCTTTTGCAATAGTAACTCCATCTAAAATAGTTGCTTTTGCACCAATCCAAACATCATCTTCAATAATAATTCCTTTAGATTTTATACCTTGATGATGAATAGGTTTTGAAGAATCTTCAAATACATGAGAACCTGCCACGATTGCAGCACCAGAAGCAATTCTGACATAAGAACCAATGTTTATGTTACCGGGACCTGTTATTGAAACATATGGATGTATAGAGTTAAATGATCCAATAGTAATTTCGGCTTTGTATGTGAGAATTTGAGAAAATCTATAGATTTGGCAATCATCTCCTATTGTAACTGATCCTTTGGCCGCTTCGATTCTAGAATGTGATCCAATTCTTGTGTTATTTGAAATTAAAATATTTTTTTTTCCAACGAGTTGCGCGAGAGGAGAAATATAATTTTTTTTTCCACTTTTTTTTAAAATAAATTTTAAATAAAAAGAATAAATTATAAAAATGAGTTTGAATCTTCTGGATATATACATGTTAATTAATTTGGGTCTTAATTTTAAATAAATTGTTAATCAAATAAGGCATAATTATAATAAATTGTGTAATATACTTGAAGTAACTATGGTCTTTCAATAAAACTTCAATTGAGAAGACCAAAGAAATTAATACTATTGAAATTGGTATTGTTTTAATAAAGCTGTTGTAAATATCAACAAAACTAATTTTTAAAAGTTTGTTTAACGAATAAAAACCAACTAAACAAGCTGTTATAAGTCCAAAGATTAAAGAAACAGTAATACCATTAATACCCCATCTAGATGGTATAAGTGAGAATACTATAAATACAATAATGCTTACTAATTGTATGTGAAAAATTTTATCAAAGCTTTCTAATGTTGATAAAAATGTAGTAAATATTTTAAACATAAATCTAAAAAACTGTTTCTTATCTAAAACTAAAATATCTGATTTTTTCTTTTATCGGAGGAATACTATAAAAAAACTATTTGGGTAGTTTAAATATTTTTTTTACTATTAATTTTTGAATTTGAGGAAATTTATAACCATGTTTTAACAAAAACCTTTTTAATTGATTTTTAAATGAACGTTCATTAGATAAAGAATCGTGTAATTTTAGACATCTCACACCTAATTCGTACCAGCTGTTTGAACTTGAACGTAAACCCAAAGACAGTAATCTTGCCGAAAATTGATTTAAAATAACAGGACTGACAGATGGTTTTTCTTTGACATATATACCAATTCGTTCCTCACAAAAGATACGCCAACCTCGTCCTTCCTTTGATCTTAGCAAATCACTTATTCTAGCACTTCCTCCCCGTCGCGCACTAGCTAATACTTCTTTAATTGCAACTGCATATTTTGCATAAATAACAGCTCGTTCCATATATTCTCTATCCTCAAAACAAGTCATCTCTTCATTCCACCCATCAATAGCCTTAACTAAATCCGAACTCAAGGCAGCACGTAAGGTATTGGCCCAAAACTTGCCTTTTAGAATTAACTCAAATTGATCTTGATCTGGCTTCCCATAGTTTACACCAATTGTTTTTTTAGTTTCAGAATCGAAGCTATCGAAGCCGGTTTGAATAAAATCGGCTCCAGATTCACTAAAAACTTTAACTAGTTTTTCTAATCGGTCTGGGTGCATTAAATCGTCAGAATCAAAAAACTGAACATATTTGCCATTAATTTCTTTTATCCCTCTATTTCTTGCAGCAGAAGGGCCTTTGTTATTTTGATAAACATAATTTACACTAATTTGATCCTCAGAGCTCAATGACTTCCTCCACTGTTCAATAACTTTTGAGGTATGATCTGTAGAACCGTCATCTACGATGATTAGTTGTATAGGTCTGTATGTTTGCTTGTACAAAGAAGAAAGGGACTCGAGAATTAAATTTTCTCTATTGTAAATGGGCATTATAACTGAAAATTCTTGACTATTCATTTTAGGGTATTTTTATCATATGAAAAAAAATTGAAATCATTTCTGTACAGTGAATTAACTTTCTCTAACATTTGGTCATTCCAATAAATTTCGTCGTTGTATTTTTGTGATGAGTTTATCTTAGTCTGTAAATTAATTCCAGTTAAACTTGAAAGTTCATCAAGATCAGATTCCAATTTAATTAATACAAGATTGGAAAATGACCTATATATTCTTAGTTTTTTAATGAATCTAATCTTTTCAAAATAATAAAATCTCTTAGAATGAATTTGAGGTCTAGAATGTAAATCAAGGTTAATTATTTTAGGTAAGATATCGAGTACGAACTGTTCAAAGTTCACAGATAAAAGGAATTGTTTGAATTCAACTAAATTTAAATTTAACTTATCTTTAATCTTTTTATGAAAATCCTGCATTCTAAAATCATCCTTCATAGGAAGTTTTCTGAATTTATCTTTAAACAAAGATTCTACCCTGTTATATGGGTTACGACAAACCATATAATGATAATTGTTCCTTTTCTTTTTGTACTCAAGAAGTTCCCTAGATGAAATCTTAATAAAATTATCATTTCTATGAAATATAGAATATCCACATTTGAAACTTGATGTAATTATGAAGTTACTTTCTTTGCTTACGAAGTGTGGCATGGTAAATTAAAATTGTATAATGTTTTTAGATATTTATTTAACCGACGTTGTTGGTGATCCTTTGTTCCCAGAGTACTTGCATGGTCAACGGAGTAAATTAATGGCTGAGTAAAGTCGTAAGTTTTATTAATTCTCCATAAAAAATAATCTGCTACCATCATTTTCGAATCCATTTTATTAAAACTAAAAGTTTGATTTTTAATATAGCTCATTGCATTTTCAACTCCTTTGTTACTCAAAATATAAGCCGCCGCACTCCATTCTTTATTTGGCTCTCTATCCAATTTTCTATATTTGACATTTTTATTGAGTAATTTTAAATTTTGAAGAGTTTTGTAACTATGTATTTTTAAAACTTCAAAATCCTCAGGTGCCTCCTCAACAATTTCGTCTAATGTAATACCCCATTGGTTGATAAAACGTAAACTAACATCGTCTTCTATTACCAATGCATATTCGCATTTATCCTTTTGTATTTTATCTATAGTTTTCATGTGGGATAATAGACAGCCTATTACCGAGGACGAGATATTCTTATCATTTTTAAATTCTTCTAAATCATATTTGAATAAATTTGTTTTGTTCGTGAATAAACTATTTGTTATAGTTTTACCATCAACAGCTTCAATTCTATTATAATTTTTAAAATATTTTTTTAATTCAGGCAAAACACTTTTTTTTCTATCAATGGATCTGTCTAGATTTATAAAGTAAACTGGGATATTGCTTTTTGAAATGCTTTTTGGCTCTAATAGTTTTTTGTTTGATAACTTAAACTTTCTTATCTCAATTAAAACGAACAAATCGTAGAGTGTTTTTTTGATTTGTTTTATTAAGCTGTTTATTTTCATATTATTATGATAAAATACTATTCACCGCTGAAAGAAATTCAATTGGAATCTTATGTTTAAATTCACTGTTATCAACAAGAGAAATTGAATTCGGATAATCGAACTTGCTTCTAGCAATCTTTTCTAACGTTAAATCGTTGCAACTTTCAATTGCTTTAATCCAAAAATATGTCCCATTGAACCCGTAAATCGAATTAAAGTTTTGAGGCTTTGCCATTGCTCCTATATGATACACTTCGTTTATATCACCGTGAACATTAGCGTATGATTTAATATTGCTAAACGTTAATTGTTCAATGTGACCTAAAAGAAATATCACTCGAAGTGTATCGAAATATTCTTTATGAGGTTCAGGATATTTAATATTGTGCTTGTTAAATGTGGTAATTACCTTTTTTGGAAGTTTTTCAAGAGCATATATTCGTGTACTAACACTATACTTTTTTCTTATGTAATTAATATTATGAATATTAAAAAACATTAAAAACGTTTCTGGAATATCATAATTTGTGTTAGTCAGTTTTGATTCTATAAAATATTTTGAGGCTAATAATTCTGAATCCTTAATTTGCATGAGTTCGTCAATTACCTTCGAGTTCCTAACAAAACAATCATTATCAATAATACCAAAATTATTTTTCCAATATTTAAATAATATATTTAGAATAATATGGTGTCGAAGAACGGAATAACAAGTAAATATGGTATGAGTTCTTAACTCTTTTAGGTAGATATTCTCTTCTTTAGTTAATCCATTGGAAATAATAATCAGTTTATTATGTTTTGGGAAACTTTTCATAGCTATAAGCGAAACATGTAAACTTGCAGGCATTAATATCATAAAAAATACTTCATGTTTTTTATTTTTGAATTTTAAAACTTGAATCATAAAAGCAATTATTGATAATAATTTCTTTGTTAGCAATTTAAATCTGTTCATTTGATTTCTGGATTGTTTTGATTACTTAATACTTTATTCCCGCTCTTTAAAAATAAAATATAATAACTCTTGAGTAATTCTAATGGTGTTTATAGTTAAATGCCTTGAAAACTTATCATACGTTTAAACATTTTACTATTTTGTGATAGCTCCATATAAGTTCCAACTTTATGTATTTCACCATTTACCATAATTACAATTCGATCAGCATGTTTAATTGTAGACAAACGATGGGCTGCAACAACCATAGTTTTTCTCCCTTTCATCTTTTCTATACTCATTTGAATGAAACTTTCTGTTTCTGAATCGAGCGCGGAGGTAGCTTCATCCATAAATAAGAATTGAGAGTCTTTATATAACTCTCTGGCTATTGAAATACGCTGCCTTTGTCCTCCACTTAGATTGATACCATTATTGGCAAGAATAGTATCCTCCTTATCAACTAATTTATTTACAAATTCTAAAAGGTGTGATTTTTTAATTGAGTCATAAAACTTCTTTAAATTTTCTTCATTCTTTTCTTCAAAGAAAGTGACATTATTAAATACAGTATCATTAAAAATTATTGGCTCTTGAGTAATATAGCCAATATTTTTTTGAAATGATGTTTTTTCTAAATCGTCAATACTATCTTGATCTATTATTAATTCTCCGCTGTCAATAGGTAACAAAGCAGATAAAATATTAATGAGTGTAGATTTACCACTACCACTTTCTCCGACCAAAGCTAGAGTTTCATTTTTTTGAATACTTAAATTAATATCAGATAAAATAGTGGTATTGCCATAGCTAAAGTTGATATTTTTCAATCGAATAGCCTCACTGAATTTTGTGAATTTAACACTACCATTATTTTCTTTATTCTTGACTAATTCTTTTTGAAAATCCTGAATATTTAACAATGAACCTTGAAGAGCCAAAAAATTATTGTACTGTGATTGAAAAGCTAAGACAGACTGTAATGCTCTGTAAAAAAACAAAATAGACAATAAAATTAATTCTAAAGAGCCTTTTAAAATAACCACTTGAATAAACATAACAGCTACTAAAATTAATATCATCAGTGGTTCTCTAATTGATAATGATAGTGCGTTTAAAATTCCAATTTTTTTATTAGCGCTTTCAACGTCTAAAATCTGATTTTTAATTTTATCAGCGAAGACTAGTATTCTGCCAGAAACTTTCAGATATTTAAACATACTGACGTATTGAATAATCATACCTTGATAAAAACTGTTTTTTTTGACCAATATAGAAGAATGTTTTTTGGTGTTCTTATTAATGTATCTGTATATGAAATTTGTTAAAGCACCGCCAACAATAACTAATAAAGTAAATTCAGGATTCGACAAAAATGCAAGAACTATATAACAAATTATTAGTGCTAGAGACTCAATTCCTTTCAAATAAAACCTACATGCACTTGATACTCTGTCAACTTCAGTGGTAAATGTATTTTGAATTCTACCAACATCAGCAGTAGAAAAATACTTAAAATTAATTTTATTAAAACTGGAGATAGTTTTTAAACGTATATTTTTTATAAAACTCTGAAAAATATATACTTGATAAGAGCTAGAAATGAATTTCATAAAACCTTTAAAGGTAAATACAGCTGCCATTAAAATCAATACATTAGTAAAGTTAATAGTTATGCCTATTGTATTGATAAATTCATTTATAGGTGTTTGTGATTCACCAACAACCTTTTCAGGGTTTGCAACTAAGTCAAGTAAAGGCATAAAAATGGCTAAACCTAAACCATCCAACAGGCCAACACTAAAACTCAAAATTATTGTTAAAAGAATTTTGTATCTTAATTCCTTAAAAAAGAATACAAATGAACCTAAATACTTTTTAAGGTATTTTTTTATGATAACTATCATTTAATAATATTACTTAATGAATCTCTCCAAAATGGGATTTCAATTTGATAAACTTCTTTAATTTTATTTTTACTTAAGACCGAATAATAAGGTCTTTTTGCGGTTGTTGGATATTGGTTTGTTTCAATAGGATGTATTTTAATATCCAAACTACTTAACTCAAAAATAGCTTTGGCAAAATCATACCAACTACAGACACCTTCATTAGAATAGTGAAATAGCTCGACGCTTTCGTTATTTATATTTGGTAATATTCTTAAAATAGCATTGGCTAAGTCGGCTGCATTAGTAGGAGACCCTATTTGATCTGCAACTACAGAGATTTCATCTCTAGTTTCAGCTAAACGTAGCATCGTTTTTACAAAATTACTACCGAATTTTGAATACACCCATGATGTACGTATAATGATAGCATTTGCAGGATTAATTTTTTGCAGAGCTAACTCCCCATCTAATTTTGTTTGTCCATATACAGATTGTGGGTTTGGAACATCCGTTTCTATGTATGGTTTGTAGCTGGTGCCATCAAACACATAATCCGTTGAAATATGAATCAATTTAATAGTATTCTTCTTTGCGATTTGTGCAAAATTAGCGACTGCTAAATGATTGATATTATTCGCTAAGTCCTCTTGCCCTTCTGCTTTATCTACAGCAGTATAGGCTGCGCAGTTTATGATTGTGTTAATGCGGTGTGTATTTATAAATTCTTCAACTACTTTATGATTTGCAATATCCAATTCAGCTACATCAGTAAAGATAAAATTGTAATTGGCATATTTTAATGCTAAGACTT
>Ga0228642_1000805_pt1 | contig 11629 bp, 5 predicted proteins | sample 53DmetaG_FD_190071 | JGI IMG/M metagenome (GOLD analysis project Ga0228642, IMG submission 190071) | Seawater microbial communities from Monterey Bay, California, United States - 53D | ecosystem: Environmental > Aquatic > Marine > Coastal | place: USA: California | collected 2016-09-29
ATTCGAAAACACATCGACCGGATGAAGGTCACATTTCTAAGACTATTAAACAAGTGTATGCGAGTATGTGGAATTTTAGAGCCTATGAAGAAAGAGATTTTTATCGTGTAGATCATTTTATGGCAGCAATGGGAGTTTTATGTCATCCAAATTTTGATGGTGAAAAATCAAATGGTGTTGGTATAAGTATTGATCCTATTTATGAAACAGAAGATGCATTTTATTTAAATACACAAGTAGGAGAATCGTTAATTACGAACCCAGATCCTAATTCTGTTCCTGAAGAAATTCTGCTGTATGAAGATCCTAATCAAGGAGGTGGTTACCTTGTTTTGAGGCTATCCAACCTAGTGGAACCAGGAGAGCTAGTTATGGACCCAGTTTATCTTAATCAAATGAGAGAATATCTTTCAACTATACATAATGAATTTGCTATATTATATGATGTAGTTGACGCAGAAGGATTTGGAGTCGATATAGAATATAAAATTGATGCTCAAGATCAATTGGTTATTAAACAGGCTAGACCCTGGGTTTCATTTTGGGCAAATATTAATGGTGACTTTGATTTAGGGGTTACCGCAATTACCGACCCTGAATCTTCCTCTAACTTGGGAAGCAATGAGTTGGTAACAACAACCATTAGCAATCACGGTTTAAACGATATGAGTAATTTTGATATTGAGTTGGTTGTAGACGGCCAATCAATGGAAACGATTACAATTTCTCAAACAATTGAACCTTTTAGCGAAGCTGATTTTCAATTTTCAGTACCACAAGATTTCTCAATTATTGGAGATTATAATGTTACGGTAAACCTAAGTCATGCGAACGATCAATATGAAAACAATGATGCTTTAAGCGTAACATTAAGTAATATTAACGAGTTAGATGGAGCAATTTCAGTTGGAGAAGTATCAGTAGTTTGTGATAACGAGGTTGAAGCCACTGCAATTATTTCGAACCAAGGCGAGACAACTATAACTGAAGTGACCATTGAGGTTGTAGTAAACGGTCAAATAGTCGATACTATTAGTACTTCAGTAGATATACTTTCACAAGATCAAGGCACGGTTTCATTTACCATTAGTGATAATCTTCAACTAAATAACACCATTGTTCTAAATTTACTTAACGTAAACGACCAAGTAGACAATAATTTAGTAAATAATTCTGTATCTACGACAACTACTCTAGATTCAGATTATGACTATATTACCCTAATTATAAACGCTGATGATTATGCTCAAGAGACGTCTTGGAAGCTGTTAAATGAAGCGAACGAAATTGTATCTTCAGGTGCTTTATCATCTAGTGATTCAGGTCAAGTCTACACTGAAGATATTTGTGTAGATTATACATCTTGTTATACATTATATTTCTACGATTCGTATGGAGACGGGATTTGCTGTACCTATGGCGAAGGAAATTTTCAAGTTTTAGATTCCTCAGGAAATACAATTGCTACAAATGATGGAGATTTTGAGAATTTCGCTGCAGAAGTATTTTGCCTCAATGAGTCTGGATGTGAAATTACAGCTGATATAAGCATATTACATGCAACTTCACCATCAGAAAATGATGGAGTAATTACAATTAACACTAACTCTGGTCTTAGTCCATTTCAATATAGCATAGATGGCGGACAAACATTTGCAGACTCTAAAACTTTTAATAATTTATCTCCAGACACTTATAACGTATTTGTTATGGGCGCTTCCGGGCTTTGTACATTTGAGGAGTCTGTTTTAGTAGAAGCTTGTAGCTTTACTTCAGTCGACATCGAATTAACTGCAGTTTCTTCTGTTGTTTCAACTGATGGTTCAATTGTCATAACGCCAACATCAGGAGTTGGTCCTTATCAATATAGTATTGACGGCGGACAAAATTTTGTAACTACAAATTCGTTTCTCAACCTTCCTCTAGGAGATTATAACGTTGTTGTGAAAGATGCTTCGCAAATTTGTCTCTATGAGGCAAACGCTTCTGTCCAACTTCAAAGCCAGATAGTAGATGAAGGAATTGTTATAAATGAAATTAATTACAAATCGATTGACTCTTTCAACGCAGATGATTGGGTTGAGTTATACAATTCAAATTCTACTGCCATAGATATTTCAAATTGGAAAATTAAAGATGATGATGACACTCATATTTTTATAATTCCTGAGGGTACTCAAATTGAAGCAAATGGCTACATGGTATTTGTAAAAGATGAATCGGATTTTATCAGTGTATTTCCAGGTATTCCTCATATTGGTGAGTTAGGTTTTGGATTTGGAGGATCTGATGCCGTTAGACTATACAATTTAGCTGATGAGCTTGTTGATCAAGTTTTTTATTCTAAAGATGCTCCCTGGCCAACTTGTGCGGATGAAACTGGAAACACATTAGAATTGATAAACCCAGACTTAGACAATGCATTGCCAGAAAGTTGGGATTGTATTAATGAATATGGAAGTCCAAATGCCGCTAATAATGAAGAACTTTCTATTGAAGATATTGATTCTAATTCCATAACACTGTATCCAAATCCTGTAAAAGATAGACTTTACATCTCAGGAAATTCAGAAAGTTATGACATTGAATTGTTTTCGTTGCTTGGACAGCGAGTTATGACTTTTTCTAATGTTAATGAAATAGATGTAACTTTACTAAATAAAGGAGTTTATTTGATACGCATAAGCAATGAAACTTCAATGACTGTAAAACGCATGGTCAAGTTTTGATAAAATACTAGGCCGCACAAGCGTATCATACATCTTATAAAGAAGTAAACAAGTCATATGTTAAAATACAACCCTTACAGCAATGTAGGGGTTTTCTTAAACGGGTTGAATCAATTATAAGTATAGATGCGTACTTCATGGATCTGTCCTTCACAAGAACTTATAGCAAGTTCGCTTAAAGAAGCTTCCGATGAGTTTTCAATGATTAGCGTTTCGGAAGACTGAATGCTTGTATTTCCTACGTTATGTATAGCCATTCCAGAGTTATCAATTAAAAAAGCTTGTGTACAATCTGTATTACACCAATCATTAACATCTACTTCTATCCTTTGAATGCCTTGTATACTTTGTAAATCTACCGATAATCTTGATGGATAAAGCCAAACAAATGTGGGTTCTACTCCAAAAGTAGAATTTCCTGAACCACAATCCTCTGAAGCGGTATTCACAAAACTAAGATTTATATTTTCTTCTGTCCAAACCTCATTAGTACCAAGAATAGAAGAAACATTGTCTAGAGTTATTACAATAGTTTGCCCTGTTTCCTCATTTAAAGAATCATCTTTTGAACAGGCGAAGATGAATAAAAAGGATAATAAAATAAGTTTTTTCATAATAAATGGAATTGTTACAGGTATAAATTTAGTCAAATTTTGGTAGATAATCATAAAAATGGAGCCAAAGGGTCAAAATCGAACGATTTCCGTTCTGATTTAGCTGTTTTTAGAAAAAATTATTCCCAAGGATAAAAAATTATTCTTGGGAATAAAAAGTGGAGACGCCGAGAATAACTGGTGGTTTTTCTCTAACCTCCCGCTTAGGAAATGCCCTGGCACTGTCCTTGAAGTCCAGAGGTCTTAAAATAAAAAATCTGCTCAAGCAAGCTTGGCAGATTTTTTGTTTTTAATCCCTGGTTGCGCCAGGTCGCTTCATCGTGGAGCCAAGAGGAGTAAAGTCGAACTATTTTAGAGATGATTTAAAATCAACTTTTTAGTCAATTTTTGTTTTGAATTAAAAATAACAACATTATATATACCAGTATTAGTATTTAATTTTAGAAGGTTTTCTCCAATATTTAATGAGGCTTGAATTACTTTTTGCCCTAACATATTATAAACAATTAGTGTTGAATTATCCCAACTTTCAGGGACGTTAATCGTTAAATTATCATTTTTAGATAAAGGGTTAGGGTATAAACTTGGTTTATTTATTAATTCATTATCGGGTATTGATAAAGTGTTATTGTTATTTGATAGGATAAACTGATAAAAAGAATTAATATAAAGTCCATTAGAAAAAGAAATTTGCGCAGTTGCTCCATTGGCTCCTGTTATAGCATCTGCATTATCTAAAATAGTTCCCCAGGTATTACCAAAAGCATTGCTATCTCTTTTATATAAATTGTAATCATTTGCATTAGTAATAGTATATGCTGCATTATCTGTAAAAGAAATAGATGTTAAAGGGGTAAAAGTTTGATTGGTGCCGTAATTATTAATAATAGTATACGAGCTAAAGTCTTGTAAGGTATCAGGCAAAGTATCAGGATTAATACTTCCTTTTGAAACCCAAATATCTCCATCAGGGTAGGTTCCATTTGCAAAAGTGATGGATAAACCTGTTGTACTAAAGTCTTTTACTCCAGCAGAGTTTACATTTATCTTTTGGCTAATTCCATCAAAAACAGAAACAGAAGAGGGGTTATGGTTAGATCCACTTGTTCCATTATAGGTAATATGACTGGTATTTGCCATTTTATTAATAGATAAATTACCACTACTTTCATTAAATTGATAATAAGCAACCAAATCGTTAGTAATAGGGTCATTAGCATTGCTTTTTGTTAAATGTCTCCATTGTCTAATTTCATCTATTGTTAATGCTCTATCCCAAATGCAAACTTCATCTAATTCAAGATTTGTGTATCGATCTGAATATCCTCTTCCATAGCGACCAATATCTAGTGCTATAACTGCTTCTGCTGGAAGTGCAGTATTGTTTAAACTTTCTTCACCGTTTACATAAATTTTCACATTGGTTCCATTACTTACTAAAGCTACATGTGACCATTGGTTGGGTGGGGCTTGTAATCCTGAAGACCACCACCAAGTTGGGTGAAAACCAATGGTGTTATCACCGTTTAAAAAATTTAAAGCAAAAGAATCATTATTATCTTGCGTGTTAAATATGGCACTATAATCTTGTTGTATTCCGTTTGGTTTAATCCAACATGAAAATGAAAATGTATTTTTGGTTACATTCAAATCATCCACTTTCAAATAATCTCCATTACCAGCTCCGGATAATTGTGCTAAATTTCCAGGTATTGTTTCTGGTGTTGAAGATCCACATTGACTTGATACTTCAATAAAATTAGTTAATGTTTGGCTGCTTGTACCATACGCATCGGTAACCGTTAGTGTAACATCATAAAATCCATCAGCAGCACCTGTGTAAGAAATTTCTGGGTTTTCGTCTGAAGAAGTAGTAGGTGTGCCACCAGGAAAACTCCATGACCAAGTTGCAGTAGCGTTTCTTACTACCGAATAATCTTTAAATTGCACATTCTCTACTGCAGGGCATGTTACTTTTTTTGTATTTGCAGAAATTAACGCATTAGTAGGACTTATTTCATATAAGTCATGCATAAAAGCTCCTCTAGATGTACCTATTTTTAACGTATTCTCATTATAATTAATAAACATAAATCTAATATCTGCTTGGGGCAATCCATTACCTAAAGCAGTCCAATTACTCATGGAATTATTTTTATAATAAATACCACTTTTATTACCTACATATACACCACCATTAGAACCTCTTTGAAATACAATTTTTGTCATTGGGAAATCAGACAATATTGGCTGTGTTAAATTAGTCCAACTAGAACCGTTATTCGTTGATTTTAGTATTTTACAAGTAGATTGTACTCCACTGTAAGTTAACCAAACTTCGCTAGAATTTTCGTCGCTTACAGCAACGTCTGATATATTTGTTTGTCCAGATGATTCTGCTGAACTTGGTGTAACATCTGTCCAAGTAGCTCCAGCATCGTCTGTATACCATAATTTATTATTAGTTAATCCTTCAATAACATACATGTGGTCTGGGTTTTTCATTGAAATTTTTTCTCTAAAAACCTGATTCGTGAATGTTTTTACAATAGAAATACTATTTCCGTTATCTTCTGTTTTTATTAATGATCTTTTCCAAAGGTTTAAGTTTGTATTTCCTGTCGGGTATTGCCCTGCATGATGTGTGATAATAGTATAGTAATTGTTAGGATGAAACTCTATAGAATTAAAATACGAATATATACCACCTAAATCTAAAAAGTTAGACTCATTAATCAAGGTATGTGGTCCTGTTCTGAAATATCTATAATTACTATATCCATTACTATAAATGTATCTGTCATCTAGAGGGTTTACATCTGTGTTTCCTTGATCGGCTCCTGTTCCATTATACCAATCGAAACCATTGTGGGTTTCTTTTATCATTACTGGTCCATGATTGTTACCAGATGCAACTAAATTAGATTTAAAAGCACTACCAAATCCCCATAACTCATGATTACTAATGCTATTTGTTAAGGTTGTCATTGTTGCCCCATTATCTGAAGAAGAAATAGTTTCTCCATCAGACCCCACTAAGTGTAATCCACCAATAAGGTCTATTGATCTAATATCTGAATGCGTCTTAGCTGTTGATAAGGCAAATGAATCACCATTATTTGATGAGATGTGTATTTTTTTATTCCCGTACGAACCATAAACAATTTTATTTTCATCATTTCTGTCCATTACAATATCTCCATGATGTAAAACAGGATCATGATCATAAGCATCTCCAATACCAGTAATCATATTTGTTTTGGTGTTTTCTATAGCACCTGTGGTGGCATCAATTTTATATAAATGAGCAGCTTGATGTGCATAAGGGTTATTTCCACTACCCACTGCAACATAAATAGAAGAACTGTTTGTGGTAGGTAACATTAATTTTGCCCACCCTACAACTTGGCCATTAGCAGATCCACTTAATGTTAATGTTGCTATTTCAGAAAAACTAGCACCAGAATTACCAGATCTGTGGACAGTAAGGCTATTGTTATGGCTTGTACTTAAGGAGTATACAACACTATTGTTTGTTGTGCTCCAATCTAGCATCTCACTATGTACTGAGCTATCCCATATTTGATGGTTGGGTAAACCTGTAAGTACGGAATTCCAGTTTGTACCACCATCAGTTGTTCTGTATATTTTGTTGCCCCATCTTGCCACTACAATATCCGGGTTTGTAGGTGAAACTGCAATGTCATATGCATTTCCAGAATATGAAGCGCTTGTTAAATTGGTAGAAGTCCAATTTAAACCTCCATCAGTTGATTTTATTACTTGACTGTCACTTACAGCATATACAACAGACGAGTTGGAAAGGACAACATCTAAATCCAAGTATTTTTCATCGGGTAGGTTGGAGTCCACTAAAGTCCAATTAGTTCCACTATCACTAGTCATCCATAAACCACCTGTGACAAAGGAAACAAAACGTTTAGCAGTGTTAGTTGGATCTATTCTATTTAAAAAAACATATCCTCCATGATTTCCAGACCCAGAATAACTTGTTTCTGCACTATTAACAGGACCTAATAAATTCCATGACCCAATTTGTGTGGTAGAACTTACACTGCTAGATGTATTTAAAGGGGTGTTGTAAGTAGATACTTTTACGTTTTTTGGTTCAGGTTGTACAAAACCATTTGCATCTAAATAATATAATTTTGATTTTAACCAAGTTTCGCCTAAGGTTCTTGGTTTACTTTTTTCCCATTGCTTGTCACCAAAATATAAGTCATAATTTTTTTTAACCTCAAAATAGTTTGCACCATCTTTCATGTTTGCAAACCAAGTTTGACTTTTATGCCTTATTTCATATTCATAGTCTTCTTTGTCTTTTTCAAGTTTTTGTGCATAGATATTTGTGATTAAAAAAAGTAATACAGTAGTGATTTTAAATTTCATGTGAAATAAATTTCAGTTTTTTAATTAAAGTTAATGGATGGATAAAGACAATTGTCTTTATCCAAATTATATTTACTTGTTAAGTCTGATAAAATACTAAAAGTATTAAAATTACTTAGCCTATTAAAAATACTTGATGAAATTCTATCTTACTAGAAAAATTATTAGATGTTTTTCCTGAATTATAATATTTAAATATAATCAAAAAAATATTCCTAAGAATAAAAAATTATTCTTGGGAATAAAAAGTTGAGAAGAGGGGAGTAAAATCGAACTATTTCCGTTCTGATTTAGCTGTTTTTAGAAAAAAATATTCCCAAGAAAAAAAAATATTCTTGGAAATAAATAGTGGAGCCAAGAGGAGTAAAGTCGAACTATTTTGGGTAGGATTTAATCAAAATACTTAAGTAAAAAATCTTCTGAGAAATAGGAATAATTAAGTTTTTTACTCAAGCTTTGATACCTAATTTTAATTTTCTTTTTATTAGAATTTGTTGTTGTACTATTATACAGATAAATAAGATGTATTAGACTTATAAATTCTTTATAGCTATCCCTGCATTCACTTAGTTTAAAAGATTTTATAAATTTAGTTTCATTTTCTAGATCTCCGGTTAACTTGTAATAAAATAGGCACATTAAGAAGAACGAATTCAAATGAGTTTTTTGATAATAAAATTCAACTTTTAAAGTAATTCGACTTATTATAAATGACATGATCTCAATGTTTTTTAGAAGAATCGAAGTTGTAAATAATTCATAATAATGGCTTGTTATATTACCTTTTATCAAAAGAGATGTATGATGGGTATCTAATATTCCTAATCTTTTTTTTGGGTCAGCACTTAGCAACTTTAAGCTCAATAATCGACCACTTAAAATTGGATGGAGAGGTTTTGTTTTAGATGCCTTAAAAGTTATTTTATTGACGTTTTTATTATTAAGAAAATTTCTAAATTCAAGTAATGCTAGTGAAAATACAGTAATATCATATTTTATATTATTTTTTTTGATGATTTTTAGCGAATCCCCATAATATGTATTCAAGCTTGAATAGTCTACGAAAATTAAAAATACACATTCTAAAAAATTAATATTATTTAAAAAGATCGGTTCTAGTTTTGATTTTTTTCGAATTAATAATCCAATAGAATTTCCAAGTTTAAGCACTTCATAATAGGAAAATGAATTAAAATTAAGTGCTTTTAATCTGAATATTTTGTTTATTAAATTATAATTTTCATTATGCCATAATTCACGTATTAAAATTATAATCATACTTATAAAATCTTCAGAACTATTCTTTGTTTTATTTACAAGGTTGAAGATTTCTTCTGAATCGTTTTCTGAAACTGTTTTGTAAATAATATCAGTTAGATCAATTTTTTGTTTGTAACTGTAATTTTGAGAAAAATGAATATAATTTTTATAGCCTATAAATTTGGATAATGTATTTAATGTTTTGTTATTTGGTTTTGTCTCATTAACAAGTCCGTATAATCGCCTAATGGTACTATAACTAATTTCTTCCTCAAGAGTCTCTAAAATAACATTTGAGACCAATTCACAATCTCCTCTATTGGTTATTTTTTTTCCAATTTTTTTTTCAATTTCCTTTTTTAAAATATCAATCAAAATAAATACTATAAATGAACCAATTATGAACCAAATATAAGCTTTTAAATCTATAAATTGTTGTCATTAAAAAAATTAACAATATAACTCTAGTGCAAAAAACACTTGAGGTTATTCAATTGACTTAAATAAACAAATAAAAATGGCAAGAGATTATTCAAAGTATAACGTTAGTGGTTTAGGAGAAAAATTTAACAAAAGACAATTAGTATTAAAAATAGTTCAGGACTATGTTCAGAAAAACAATCCTTCTTATGATCAATTAAAAAAGGTGTTTCCGGACGATTTACAAGGTTCAAAAGGAATGATTAGAAATGTAGGCTCTGATAAATACGATGCAAATCGATTTTTTTATAATGATCAAATTAAAGTTAATGATCAAACTTGTGTAGTTTCAAATCAATGGGGAACTGAAAACACTCAAAGGTTTATAGATTATGCTACAAATCTTGGATATTCAATTGAAAAAGTAGAGTTAGAAAAGTCAAATATAACTAAATCATCAAGTCAAAACTTAAGTGTTGATATAGAACTTAGAAGAGACAATCAAGAACTTATATGTTCTATCAAGAATTTTAAAGTTAATAGAGAGGGTTCAGAGATAAAAAACATGTATGATTCTTTACTGGATAATTTTTACTCTGGTGATTTTAGTACTCTAACCACTTATCATTTATTTGAAAAGTTTGAAAGAGAAATATATCATGAATTTCTCACAAACTCACACCCTTCTGGCGATGAATATGGAATCACCATAGAGGATATGAAGCAAGACGATTTTGATTGGTGGGAAATTTGTCCTCATCTAGTTGTAACAAGGATAGGAGAAATTGATCTTAATCCAATCGTAAATTTGGATGAGGATGATGAAGTTATGTTGAATAAGTGTTGTGAAATGTTGGATATAAATGAAGATGATAAAGATGATTGGGAAGATTATATTTCAGATTATATGGTAGATTCAAGATTCAGTGTAACTGATGATTTATTTAAAGAGGTAAACGAGGAATTATAAACCCAAACTATGAAATCATACACCTACATTAAAACATTCAATAATGAAAATAGCGGAGAAGACTATAAAATCTGTAATTCTATTGTTGCGCAAACAAATGGGAAATACACTCTTTCTTTTCATTTAGATACCGATGGAGACGGGGTTATTGATACCTATCGCTTTTGTGATATCAAAACTAATGTTAGAGGTTCAAACGGATCACCTTGGGATTTTGAGGAATTTACAGACGATGAGGGTGAATGGATAGAAAAATATGAATCATTTGAGGATTTTGGTTATGATTCCAATGAAATTTCAGAAACGCTATATAATATGAGAATAGAGTTTGTCAAAAAGTATCTTAATGAGGCGTCTGAAGAAAACCTGCTGTATGAAGCTGCAGTTCCTTTTAATAAAAAAGATATATTAAAAGAAGAAATTAAACATGATGGTGTAGACTATTTTACTGGAAATTTAGTTTTTGAAGAAGGGGATAAAAGTATACTTCCTGAATAACTTTAATAGCCAAAAAAAGGATAAAAACGGAAATCCTAGAAATATAAATAGAAGCTTTTCATTTTAGAAAAAAAACAATATAATTTATTATAATTCATGGTGTCCAAGTTCGAATAAGCCACCAGAAAAAAATTCATCAAATAGAAAAAAAAATTAATTTAAAAATAAAAAACAATTAAAATTTTAAAAAATGGCAAGAGATTATACTAAATACATAGTAAAAGGAATAGGAGAAAACCTTAATAAAAGACAACTAGTTTTTGAAATTGTCAAAGATTATGTCGAGAAAAAAAAGCCTTCTTTTGATAAACTGAATTCTGTATTTAAAGATGAAATTCAGGGTAGTAAAGGATTTATCAGAAAAGCCGCTAAAGTTGAGGACCCAAAACGATTTAACACTAAGATGCCAATAAAAATTAAGTTTGGTGTTGAAGTAGTGGTTTCTAATCAATGGGGTACAAAAAACATTGCCGATTTTTTAGTGTTAGCAAAAAAACTAAGATACAAAGTTGAAGCCGTTGAAGCCGTTGAAGCCGTTGAAGCCATAGTAAATAAAAAAGCAGCCACACCAGCAAAAAGTCCTTTAACCGAGGAGCAAATTGCAGAATATAAAGAGCGTGAAAAAGACGATATTGCGGGAAATTATGACGAAAACTCTTACTATGCTTTAAGAATTCATGATGATTTAATAGAAGATGGTGATATTTCCTGGGCAGATACTATTTTAC
>Ga0228642_1000845_pt1 | contig 11307 bp, 14 predicted proteins | sample 53DmetaG_FD_190071 | JGI IMG/M metagenome (GOLD analysis project Ga0228642, IMG submission 190071) | Seawater microbial communities from Monterey Bay, California, United States - 53D | ecosystem: Environmental > Aquatic > Marine > Coastal | place: USA: California | collected 2016-09-29
ATTACTTCTATTACTTCCATTACTTCCATTACTTCCATTACTTCCATTACTTTGCATATTGTAACTTTCATTACTTCCATTACTTTGCATATTGTAACTTTCATTACCTAGAATATCGTAACTTCCATTACTTCCATTACTTCCATTACTTCTATTACTTCTATTACTTCCATTACTTCCATTACTTCCATTACTTTGCATATTGTAACTTTCATTACCTAGAATATCGTAACTTCCATTACTTCCATTACTTCCATTACTTTGCATATTGTAACTTTCATTACTTCCATTACTTAGCATATTGTAACTTCCATTACTTCCATTACTTAGCATATTGTAACTTCCATTACTTCCATTACTTAGCATATCGTAACTTCCATTACTTCCATTACTTCCATTACTTCCATTACTTCCATTACTTCCATTACTTTGCATATTGTAACTTTCATTACTTCCATTACTTTGCATATTGTAACTTTCATTACCTAGAATATCGTAACTTCCATTACTTAGCATATCGTAACTTCCATTACTTCCATTACTTCCATTACTTCCATTACTTAGCATATCGTAACTTCCATTACTTAGCATATTGTAACTTTCATTACTTCCATTACTTAGCATATCATTAAAAGGATTAGAATATATCATACTATCATTTGAGTTTAAATTTTCCCCACCAAGTAATTTTAAATATTCTGAAATATTTGTGTTACATTTATAATTAATAGTTTTTTTATTAGTTCTAAAATCAATAGGTGCATAAATAGAATTTTCAAAACCAGTAAGTTCCATATTATAGTATTATATAATATAAAATTTTTATGATTAATATAATAAATGAGGGAGGAAATTATTAATATAGTTGTATTACAAGAAAAAGGACATATAATTGAAGAAAAAATTAATATGGATAAGGATAAAAATGAATTAGGAATTTATTTACAAGATAAAATTTCATTTATAGGACAGATAATACGGGAAGATGATAATAAAAACAATAAAAGTAATATAATTTTAATTAAAAGTTTAAATGGCAAAAACAACGGGAAACAAATTAATAAATGTAAGTTACCAATGCCATTTGATAAGGAAGAAATTTATGGAGATATTATACTTTTACCGATGAATAGTAATATTAAACCTGAAAATATATTTATAAATGAATATTACGATTTATTTACATAATATAATATATTATTTATTATTATGATAATTATAAATAATAATAAAATAGATAGAAATAAATTATTAAAATTATTTGAAAAAAATAATATTAATTGTTCTAATAAGAAAATTTATATATTTATATACGATTATATAGATATTTTAAGTTTATTGTTTATAAATGATATAAATAATTTACTATGTAATATAAGTAATAATGAAGACAATATAATAATAATTTATCAAGATACTAAAAAAAATAATGAATTTGAATGTACTTATGAAAAATTATATATGGAATTATTAGATTTAATTAAAAAAAAATATTCTATGATAAAATTTGTTTTATATACATAAATTATACGGACTAGTTATTTAAGTTATAATTTAAATAAAATAGATAATTCATATAATAAAGTAAATTATTGAAGCATAACAATAATTTTAGAATTTTGGAGAATAATCACCAAAACCGAATGTTTATTGAATTTCTGATGAAAAATATAAAAAATCTATAAATCTTGATTCACTATTTACTCTATTAAATTCTTCATATGAATTTGAAGAATAATATTTTATATAAAACATATATAAAGTAGCAAATAGTATAGTTATTGCTAAATTATTATACAAAAAATTATTAATCTTAAAAGAAAATATTTATGTATATTAATTTTAATTTTAATATAAATTTTTAATAAAATCCAATCCAATTAATAATATTAATTGTTGTATGGTAACTAAAATTCTTGCTATATGTGTTGTAGGATGTATATCAGAAAATCCTACTTTAGATTGAATTCCTATTGAAAAATATAAAAAATCCATAAAACTTGAGCAACTATTAACTCCTTTAAACTCCCTATTAGGATACTTAGATAATTTAGATTTAACATAAAACATATATATAATAGCAAATACTATAGCAATTCCTAAGTGTGTTTTAAATATTTTATAAATTTCCATTATATACTTATATTATAATAAAAATTATGATTTACATATTATTAAATACTGAGTACAATTCTTTGTTATAATTAAGATTTTTTCATTTATAGTAATTTTTTTTAAATAAATGACTTTGAAATCCAGTACATAACATAAAAATACTACATACTTGTTTATAGTAATTAGCTCTTTCTATACACCCACGTTCAGTTACTAAAATAAATTTTTGATCTTGATGTTTAAGATTTTTTCTAATAGTATCTATATAATCTATTTCTTTTTCGTCCAATGTTTCAATATCTATTGAATCTTCATCAAATAATTCTTCATTAAAAATAAAATCATCAAATTCATCTAAAGATAATTTAAATGGTTTAGATTTTAATTGTATATTTTCAGGAATTTGATTTATAATATTTTTTTTTCCTAATTTAACTATATCATCTGCATCAAATGTGGTTAAAGGTTTCATAGATATCGCAAGTTCTTCTAATGTTTTAAAATTATACGTATCATAGTATTCTTTAAATTTTTCTAATTTAACACCTTTATTATATTTATCATATTCACACCATTGAAAAGACATAGTATTTATTAATAATATTATTTTTAAATTAAATTTATTACGAATTAATAATAATTATTTATACTAAAACATAATTATAATTTTAAATAATGAAATCTTATTGATTTTTAACAATTTCTGATATATTTTAAATTTGTAAAAATGTAATAAAACATTTTTACTTATTAATATTTTGCATAATAATTTTATTTAAAGTTATAGAACTGTATAATGATGATAAAGATAATAAAAATAATATCATAATTAAGATAATAAATATATATAAAAGTATTATTAATGGATAAATATATTTTATAAATTTTTTTTTTAATGGTTCATAAAACTTTTTATTTAGTAATTCAATATTATTTTCATTAAATAAATCATTTTTAATTTTATTTATAATAATTTCACTAATTTGACTCATAATATAAACTTATAAAATTTATTGTAGAATAAAACATAATAATTCTAAATATAATTAAAATAAAATTGATTTAAAATATAATATATATATAAATATAATGTTAACTATATTTTGTGAAAGTTGTGATAATCTTATGGATATTAAATGGCATAATGAAGATCCACATAATGAAACAAATAATGAAAAATATATGATATTATATTGTAATAAATGCGGTAATACAGACATATTAAAAAAACAAGACTTTTATGAAGTAGGAGTAGAAGAACAAGAGATAAATGTAGAAATACAAGAAAAAAAATATAGTCCATTAATTTATAAAAAAAATTATGAAAATTCACAAATAGATTCAAGACTATTTAATAATGAGTTTATAATACATGATAAAACTTTACCGTTTGTAAATGATGTAAAAATAAAATGTCCTAAATGTTCTACACAAGAAAGAATCGTATATCAAATTTATGATAGTGATAATATGAAATTTTTATATACATGTACAAACGAAAATTGTAAGACAAGTTGGACTATAAATTAATTTAATAAGTTATAATTATATTTTTTTAAAGTTGTATTTAATATATGTTTTTAATAGAAAAAAATAATAAAAAAAAAAAATCTAAAAATAATATTAAAAAATCAAGAAAATCCAAACCAAAAAGAAAATCTAAAAATAATATTAAAAAATCAAGAAAATCAAAAAAATATAGAACAAAAATAATATATAAAAGCAATAGTAAAAAAATAAATATAATTTTTAATGATGAAAATAAAAATATTTTACTAAATAAAATTAAATTAGATTTAAAAAATAATCGTAGTAAAATTATAGAAGAAAAAAATCCTGACTTTTTAGAATCGAATGAGTGTTCTAACCAAAAAAAAATAAATTTTGAAATTAGTCCTATTTACAAAAAGGTTTATAATAAAAAAGATTGTAGTTTTTTAGAATCAAAAAGTAATTTATACCAAAACAATATAGATTTTGCTACTAGTCCCTGGACTGAGAAAATAACTAATAAAATAAATGAAAATAATAGTTCAAGGGAAAATATTACAATATTTTGTAATATATGTAAAAAACATATTGAAGAGATTAATATTATTCTTGGTGTTAAAGATAAATTAACTTGTTCTTTATGTCAAAATATTCTCGAAAGCAATACAATTCAATTAACAGATATATTATAATTTATAAAAATATTTTTATATTAAGCAACATATATATAGATAATTCATATTAATTTAAACTAATAAGAAATATTTAGGTAAAATATATACACTTTTATAATAATTAAAATTTAAAGTTGTAAATTAATTATATTTAGGTAAAATATATACACTTTTATAATAATTAAAATTTAAAGTTGTAAATTAATTATATTTAGGTAAAATATATACACTTTTATAATAATTAAAATTTAAAGTTGTAAATTAATTATATTTTTAAATTTTATTATATTATATTAATATAATATGATAGGGTATGTTATATATACAATATTTATACTTTTTTTAATATATTTTATTAATAAATTTATTAAATTTATTTTAAATAAAACTAATAATAATTTACTATTAAAAAAAGATTTATTAGAACATAGAGAAAATTATAAAAAACAAATAAACCAATTTAATAAATTATTCAATGATATTAAAATTTTAACAGAAGAAAATAATAAATTAGAAAATGACTATATAAAATTAAGACAAAATAATTATGAAATAGATAAATACTGTAATACTCTTAAAAATACCTTAGGAGACGTTGATAAAGATATAATAGAGTTGTATAAAGAGCAAATTATACCTATTTATTCCAATCATACACCTGCTAAATTAACAGTTGATGAAACATCGTTAGATAAAAATAAAAAAATCACACTAGAATATTATAAAAATTTACGACGAAGTTAAATCTACAGTTTAAACTTGCTGTAAATCTAGGTGGGGGTAATGATAAAACGTGTAATAGTTAATCATTAAAATATTATAAAAAATATACGTTTGTGTAGTAACAACTAGACAAAAAATTACTAAAATTTAAATAAGTGTTAAATTTAATTTATAAATAAATATTTTTTTTAATTTTAATAATTTTAAACAACTAATATATATGGATTATTTAAATTATAATCTAAAATGTCCTATATATTAAATATTTTGGTAATCCAAAAATACTAAAATGTGATCATAGTTTTTTGTAATTATTGTTAATAGTAATTTTTGCTAATATGTTATTTATGTAGTACTAAAAGTATTTCAATATTATTTATAAATTATACTCTAAATAATACTACTGATTTATTTAGAATATTAAAAAATTTAAACTTATATTTAAATGATAATAGTTATGATATTAATAGATGTATTGATACTGATAATAATAATATACTTGTTATTATAGTTTAGATGATAATAGTAGTAAGGATATTGAAAATACGTGTAAAACTAAAACTAAAAAAAAAATGAGAGATATAGTAATTGTTCAAGAGTGTATTATAGTTATTGTACTTATTCATTACATCGTGATTAATACAAATAAAATTTATTATATAAATTCAAAATATAACCAATTTATGTAATTTGTTTATAGATATATAAGAATATTTATAATAAATAATATGAAAATTCAAGAATATATTAAATATATAAATTTATATAATTTTGAAATTTATATAGATTTATATATTAAAATAAAAGAAGATATTTTTAATGAAATACTTTATACTAATTTTGTAAATACAAAAGAAACTTATACTAAACAAATTGAAGAAATTAAATTTAATAAAAATACTATATCAGATTTTTTTAATTTTATTAGGCACGTATTTTTATATAAATTTATAATAGTTAATTTAACTTTTAATAGTAATTTAAATAAAATATTTGATGATAGAATTAAAAATAATTTAATTAATAAAGATAAAATTGTACAATTAATTTATGTAATAAATAATAAATCTAATGATTCATTATCACTTGATAAAACGTGTATATTAAAAAAAAAAAAATATATTATTTTAAATAGTAAATTATGTAGTTTTTTCAATATATTAAATAATAAATATAAAATTTCAAAGAAATCTTCAGAGAATATATATATATACTATAATAGTGGTAATATTAGTAAATTTCATTTTAAGTATATAAATGAAGAAATAAATATTAATAATTCAAATCAAAAGGATATTAAATATATTATAAAATTTAATAGAATAATAATAAAAAATTATAATATTATTATAAAATTAGATTTTGATTTAATTATTTATTACAATATTAATAATATTAATAACATCAACACTATATTATATAGTAATGATTATTATATTTTTCCACATATATTATGTAAAATAAAATATATAGATGAATTTTCTAATAATTATTTGAATTTAATTCATAATAATTTTATATTACACAATATACCTAATTATATTTCCAAATTAATAATATCAAATTTTTTTATTAAAGAAATTGATTATAATAATTGGTTTAGAGATAATTATAATTTACATTTTATGGAAGATAATATTATTATAAATAATAAATTAATAACTGAAAATAATAATTTTGAAAGTAATAATTTTGAAAATAATGATTTTGAAAATAATAATTTTGAAAATAATAATAATTATAAAAATATAAAAAACAAAATTTACATTTTATATTTTTTACTTTTTGTTATTATATGTATTCAAATTATACAAATCATACAAAATAATATTATAATATATAAAATTGATTTATAAAACAAAACCACTATATATATGGCATCGGAATTAACTAAGAAGTACGTTAATAAAGTAATAGAATTATTATCTGTTATATTACAAACAAATAAAATAAATGATTTATCTCCTGAAAATTTAAAAAGAATAATTTATAATAGTAATATATTAGATACTAAACTTAAAATTACTAATAAAAAAAGAATTAGTGGTTGGCATGCTTACGTTTCAAAACATAGAAAAAACCTATCAATGGTTGATATGGCTGAAAAATGGAAAAATACTACACAAGAAGAAAGAAAATATTATAATCAAATAGCGTTTAATATGAGAGAATCTAATAAAGAAATATCTAATAAAGAAATATCTAATAAAGAAATATATAATAAAGAAATATCTAATAAAGAAATATCTAATAAAGAAATATCTAATAAAGAAATATCTAATAAAGAAGTATCTAATAAAGAAATATCTAATAAAGAAATATCTAATAAAGAAATATCTAATAAAGAAATATCTAATAAAGAAATATCTAATAAAGAAATATCTAATAAAGAAATATCTAATAAAGAAATATCTAATAAAGAAATATATAATAAAGAAATATATAATAAAGCAATATCTAATAAAGAAATATATAATAAAGAAATATATAATAAAATTAATAAAAATATACGAATTCAACAAAATGGCACAAATATATATTCAATAAATAGTACTAAGTGGAATATATTTAAAAAAAATGAAATTAAGTTAGGTAATACTAATCTAAATATTATTAAAAATAAATTTTCAACTTTAACACAAGAAGAAATAGATAAATTATAAATATATAATAAATTTATCAATTTTATCCATTGACAAAATAAATTTTATATTCAATTTATCCAATTGTTCCAATATATTTTTTTTTGTAATATTAGACCAATCTTCATTATAATTAGTATTAAAAAGTCTTAAATCATCTATTATAATAATACCTTTATTTTTAAAATACTTATTTATTACTTTAAGTTCTTCTAAAAGAGGAACATCTTTTTCACTTCTTGATGTTTCACTTCCTGAATAATGCGCATCTAAGAAAAATATAATATTTTTATTATTTCCTTTTAAAATATTTTCTAATTCAATAATAGAATTACCTTGTATACAATTTATATTATAATCATTTTTAAATTTTTCTTTACAAAATTTGTGTAAATTTTCATTTAATTCAATTGTATTAATTTCATTAAAATTACTTTTTATATTATCAATAGTACTACCCATATAAGAACCACTTTCTATGAAACATTCATATATATTATATCCATACAAGTATTGAATTTCTTGTAATTCATCTAAATTTAGAGAAGGCATATTTATATTATATAAATTCAATTTTATACTAAATTATTTAATATATAATTTATATAAAACTGAAAAAAATATATATCATTATATTATAAATGAGTTTAGTAGAATTATTTGATTCACTTACTTTTAATAATTTACGAGGTGGTGAGAACGCAATAAACAGTGGTGAAGAACAGAATGACCAGAGTAGTGGAGGTCTTCTTTATATATTTGGAAATGTATTTAATGGAAGTATGAATACATTTGGTTATATGGGAGGAATATCTTTATGGTTCTTCTTATTATTACTTACAGTACTTACAATGGGTTTTACAATATATAGAATAACGACAGTATGTAAATTTCATATAATGGTAAAAGTTATATTAGTTTTAGTTGTTTTATTTGTTCCAATTCCTTTTAAAACATTACTAATATTAGGCACAACATATTTTTTACAAAATTGTAAAACACTTATATAATTCATTTCTTTTATATTTATAATATATTATATAGTATAAATATTTAAATAAGTAGGTGTTATTTTTACGACCCTAAAGAACCAGAACCTAAAGAACCAGAACCTAAAGAAGCGGAAATTTCCAAAGTATTATTTTCATTATTCTCATTATTTTCATTAATTTTTATAAACATATTATTTATTGTACTACTATCATCGTCATCAGTATCAGTTTCTTCATCATCATCATCATCATCATCATCATCATCATCATCATCATCATCATTTTCATCATTTTCATCATTTTCATCATTTTCATCATCATTATCATCACCATCATCATCATTTTCATAATTATCATAATTATCATCATCATTTTCATAATTATTTAAACTAAGATAATTAGTATCAGTTTCTTCATCCGAAAAATTATCTATATAATTAATAATATCTACATTATTATCATATTCTAATGTACTATTAATTTTAATTGAATTTAAATAATTTATATATTTACATTTAATTTTATTTATATTTTTTTCTATTAATTCATATTTATTTACATCTAATAAGTATGTATAAATAAATAATATATTATTACCTATAATATTATTATTCATAATATACTTAAGGGAATTAATGTAATTTTTATTAATAAAATTATGATAGGTTTTATTAATAAAATTAGTAGGTATTTTAATATCTAATAATTGTTTTAAAATACTATATTTTTTTTTTAAATTTATAATATAATTATTATTTAGGATATTAGCAATTGTTTTAATAACTTCTGAATTTAAAGTAAATTTTTTAGCAAGTACTTGAATATAAATATTATCACCAATATTTAATTTACTTACATTAATACTTTGATTATGTTTAGATATAATTATTGATAATGGACTAATATTATCATCTGTTACGACATTTGCTATTATACCAATTTTATTAATACCAATAATTTTTGATAAATATATATTATTTTTAATAGGGTTGCATATTTTAGCACTACATAAAACATTAAAATATATTTTATGATTAAATGTGATTGGATTGTGATATCCTACTGAACGTTTTAGTATTTTAATTGAATTTTTTTTTACAAATCCTATCGAATTACATTTATTTTCAAATTTATTTAAAATACTTAATAATAAAATTTTATCAATATAATCTTTCGTAAATGTATTTATTTTATCTGGTTCTATTTCTATTTTTGTTTTAAAATAATACTTATCGTAAACAAATTCCATTTATTAATATACTAAACAAAAATCAATTTTAAATAGTTTATTTTATTTTATTTTATATATATATATGAATAATAAAAGTACTTTATTAGATGTATTTAATAATTTTAAAAGTAAATTAAATAGTAATTCACAATTATTTAAAAATAATACTTTTATGAAGACCTATATATTACCTTATTTATCACGTGGGAATATTGTAAAGTTTATATTATTTTTACTAGGTGTATGGATTATATCTGCATGGTTTCATCAATATATTTGGGAACGTACTAGTGATGATTTCAAAAAAAAAACTAAAATAAATATATATAAATTTATAAATTTTATATCATCTATTTTTCATTTTGTTCGTAAAGTAGTAGCACCTTTTACTATTCTACTAATACTACTTGGTTTATATATATTCAGAAATACTACACTAAAAATATTACAAATACCTTCCGATTTATTTATTTTTATTTTAAGTTTAATAAGTATTAAAAATATAATTAAATGTTTATTAATTATTATAGTATTAACATTATTATGTTTTCTTGGTAAATTTATGCTAAATAGAATAAATATTATAAATACAGAACAAGATATTATAAAATCTTTAGCATATAATAAAACGGATGAATTAAATAATATAGATAATATTAACAAAGATATTGTGAAAAAGAATTATGATATAAAAGAATATGGTCTATTTATAAAAAAAAATTTATATGATTGGTATGATATGAAAAGTAAGTGTAACCAAAATAAAAAAGTATTAGCAAAAGAACTTAGTAATACCATGTTATTAATACCATCTATATTTAAAAGTAATATTGATACTTACAATATTAAAAATCTTACTGGAAATCAAATAGAACAAAATACACATAAAAAATTAAAAGAACTAGAAAAATTAAAACAATCAAGAGATTACTCTATACAAAAATTAAGAGCAGAAACTGTATATAAACAACTTGATGAATATAAAAAAAAACAAGAACAAGAAACCCAAATAGCTAAAGAACAAGAAATATTAGATGCACGAAAAAGAATAAAACAAACACTTAACGATATTACAGACCCACCCTAAAGGACAAGTTCCTCCATGAGAATATGAACAAGCTTGCACCCTTCAGGCTGTGAATGGCTCCCTGGCGCTCTACGTAAAAAGGATGAGTGATGAAGAACACAAAAATTTTCTTTCAGAATTAAAAGACACTTTCAGTGAATTTTGAATCAGTACTAATTCTCAAAATAATGTTTATAAACTGTTCGAAATGAAATTAGGTCCTTTAAAAATTACGAGTGGTGAACTACTGTAGTATTACTTTTTATACTTGATAGACAGTGTATAATTTATATATCATTAATTGGTAATCAAAATGGTCATAGAACCATCCGTATATAATTAAAAACATTCAATTAAAAACATTCAATTAATT
>Ga0228642_1000853_pt1 | contig 11225 bp, 9 predicted proteins | sample 53DmetaG_FD_190071 | JGI IMG/M metagenome (GOLD analysis project Ga0228642, IMG submission 190071) | Seawater microbial communities from Monterey Bay, California, United States - 53D | ecosystem: Environmental > Aquatic > Marine > Coastal | place: USA: California | collected 2016-09-29
TCAGATGGAGGGCTGTAATAACTTTCAGGATATCCTAAAGCATCAGCGCTTATATCGTATCCATTTTGTCTTGTGTTGTAATTAGAATTCCTACTTGGATTTAATCCTCTTCCTCCCAATCCTAATTGGATTCCTGCTCCGTCACTCTCCCAAATATTTATTCCTGGTATTTTGGAATAGATCTGTCTACTTTGGTTGGTTGCTTTATTAGCATCCAAAGACTCAACTGAAATAGCTTCACTTTTTTTACCTTGAGTAATCATTACACCTTCAATAGCTCGTAATTTTCTTATGTTGAATTCTTCTTCCTGTTTTATTTCGTATTCTTCTAAATCATAACTTAATTCTTCAAGAACAACTTTCGACAGATTTAGGTAGGGTTGATCTAAAGTTATAGTATCGTTTTTTTTGGTAAAACCAGTTAAATAATAACTAATTACATATTTTCCATAATTGAGTTTTGGAATGGTGAAGAACCCAAGATTATTGGTGTAAAAAACTTTATTTATTTTTTCTAGATATATTGTGGTAAATGCAAGTGGTTCGTTATTTGAATGGGTGACATATCCAGATATTTTCCCTTTTTGGGAAAAGCTTTTAAAAGACAAAAATAGTAGTAATCCAAGTAGTTTAATCTTCATAATCAAGTATCCATTCTTTATTGCCAAATCCTCTTTTTGTCTCAGAAAGATTCTTTTCTGAATCTATAAATTTTCTACTACCTTTATTAAATAGACTAACTGTTATATCTGCAGTTACTTTTGGGTTTGCCCCCATATTTATAATCTCTCCGTTGGACTCCACAATAGAAGAATCTTTAAAAGTCTTAGAAAGAAAATGAGCATATTGTAGAATCATATCGGGTTGAGTAGACATCATTTTTTCTTGTTGTGGGGTCAAATAATCTCTATTTTGAATTAGCATTTTTCTATCCATTTTTGGTTCGTGAATATAAAATTGAGAATAACCAGCTTTCTCAATGAGCATTACTCTCCAACTAAATCTGTAGCCTTGTTCTGTCCAAAATAATTTTCCTGGGTAAAGTATAAATCTTAAAGGAAGAAAGATTTGAAGGGTGAAGAATCCAATTAAAAAAACTTTTAGTATACTATTAGTTTTATTTTGATAATTTGTTTTATCATCAAAAAACTCCCTTCTTTTTAGCAAACTATATTTAGAAATAAAGCCTATTGTTTTCTTGTGAAAATTATCGTTAAAAAAGATTAATGTACTTGCAATCATTACATATGGAAAAACACCAATAGGAAACATAATAGCAGTCATAATATGAAAAATAAAAGCTACAAAGTAGCTAATCAATCTGCTTCTTTTATTAATAAGTAAAAAGAATATGAAGATGTCAAATATTGCACTTACCCAACTAAACAAATAGGCTGTAAAATCATAAAGTAATAATTTTCCAATTATTGGAAAATCTGATTGGTGTTTTAGCCAATTTATTAGAGGTTGTGCTTCAAAAATCCAGTGGTAATTTAGTTTAGAAATTCCAGCAAAGAAATACACCAAACCAATTTGAAGTTTAACTATATTTATTTGCCAAGCTTTTATGGTTTTTTTTCTTTTACAAATACCAAAGTAGGTATCTAGAGAAAAATAGCTATTAGCTGGTAATAAAATTAGCAGCAGACTAATTAACGAGATGAAATAATAATGATTAAGATAATTGGTTTTATCAATTAGCTCTATGTAGGTAAAAATTAAAAAAAATAATACTGTATTTGTTCTGTAGAATAATCCAAATATTATGAAAATACAAGCAATTAAAAGAAGTATGAAAAGTACATACATAAATGGGGAAGGTAAGGGGCTCACCCAATCAAATCCATAGTAGGTAAAAAAGTAAGTTGGTACTTCATAAAGATCATGCACCCAGCCTTTTAAGATAAATCTTAAAGTACTGAAAAACATCAATATTCCGAATATAATTCGAAATACTACGAGTGGAAAAATGCTAACGTGATTTTTAGTTAAATGGCTTATCCACTTATTAATCCCCGTCATTGTCTTGATAGGTAATTAAAACACCTAATGCAGATGTCATATCTACTTTCATATATGGAACTAATTGTTGTAATTCTTGATAAGTTTGAGTTATCTGTGATTTATTATTTATAATCTCTTCGCTAAGAGGACCATTAATATTATTTAACTCTTCTAATATAGTAAGAAATTGATTGTCTATTACTGTTGATAACTGCTGACTATTTTGCTCTGCATTAACAAAATCCATATAGTCGTCTAATCCTAGACCATTGTCGTTATTTAAATAACTTGAACCAGTAACATACTTTCTTAAAGAATTTACGGATCTGACTAAGTTTTGAGTTGATTTTCCTGAATAATAACATTCGACAAGTTCGGGAAGTTCTAGTTGTGAAAATCCATTAAATACACCTAATGGAAGACCAACTTTTCCTCTTCTAACATAAAATTCATAGTGCAAACAGAGTGCATTTATAATGTTGCTAATAGAACTACCTTGTGAATTGGTAGACAAATTTGATGTTGTAACCTCAAAATCATTTATAAAATCTTCTCTGTATGTTATCCATTCATTAGTAACATAATTTATATTTTGGTTTAGGTCTTCAGTCAAAGCTTTGAGATAGTTCCTAGCGTTTTCATTATTTTGAAAATAAGTAATTAATTCGTTATCTGTGTGTCCAGGTTTAAAAAGAAGGTAGTCTAGCGCTTGAAGTCCTTTGGAGTCATAACTACTAACATATCCTAAATTCCAGTCTGCTAATGTTATAGAGTTATTCAACTCTGTAGTATCAATTGGAAATGTATTGGTTTGTTTTCTTAATAATATATATTCAGATGGTCCAAAGTCTAAAAAACCTATGTCTTGCCAATTGAGTAATGCATCTTCCCAATTAGTTCTTATTAGTGTTAGATTTGAAATACTTGGGTTTGTAATAAACGAATCTACATGAATGTTTAAGGTGACAATCTTGCTTTTGTAAGCATCTAAGGATGGAATAATATAGTTGTCGGCTAAGTTGGTAAGTAAAGATAATTTGTCATAATCTTCGTAAAGACAGCTATTGTCATCTTTTTGCGCATCTATGTTATAGTTTAATGCTTCTGGGTCAGTACACCCACTTTTTTTACAGCTCTGAATGATTAAGAGAGCTGTAAAAACATATATCAATTTAAGAAATTTTGTATTCATATTTTTGTCAAAAGTACCAACCAAACAAACACCCAAGAGTATTTGTTGAGTGTTTGTTTTTGATTGGCAATTGTTTAATTAATTAACTTTAAAACCATAAAATAAAATATATTGCTTCTCTAAAAGTCGTCTTTTTTATCAGTTAAACCAGTTGCAGCAGCTACTTGGTCTATCACTTGATTAATCTCAATAATATCCATTGAAAAACCTGTAACATCCGGTGCTATTTGGTTTACTAAAGCCATAACATCAGTACTTGACATATCTGGACTGTCAGTAACAAATTGAATACCAAAAATAAAAGCTAAAGCTTCCGACATACTATGATTGATGCTTGATTGTGCACTACCAGATGCAATTTGTGATTTTACATCATTTAAATAATGCAAAGCCATTCCAGCAACCATTTGCTTGACCTCAGTTTCTAAAATTCCTACTTGGACCAGAGCTGCATCAGTATCACCTGCGCTAATTGCTGCTCTTCCAGTTCTAAATGCTAAAGAAATATCTGTTGCAGAACCTATATTATCTTCTAAGTAAGACTTATTAGCATACTTTCCCCAAAATCTATTAGTTCCATTGGTTGGATAATCTGGAGCGTCAGTAAAGTATCCATAGGCTTCATCCCAATGGTGCTCCATTTCTGTGTAATATTTCCCAGCAGCAGGGTCAACAGCAACCGTATTATCATCAGTACTGATGCCTGCTAGGTAGTTAGAAGTCATTTGACTTGCAAAACAAGCTCCCATCAAACCTTTTTCAATCATTTGAGTCCATTCAATACCTGTGGCAGCTTGAAGATAAGCCCCAGTTACATCTGGACTAGCAGCAGCTGCATCATTCATCCAACCTTCAAACATTGCTTGAATACCAGCATCATTAAGTGCGGTTTTACTTTTTAATTGTTTTCCGTTATCAATTAAATTAGTATCAGACCACCCTGTGTAAGAATTGTCATACATAGATAATAAAGTAGCAGCATCCAATGTTGCTGGTGTTGGATTACTACCGTTAGCAGATTTTAAGTAAGTTACCATTTCAGAAAGCATATCCATTCTTGCTGTTTGTCCGCCGTAAGAAACAGTATTATTACCATCAGCATCTGTAAATATATAATCGTCAGGAACAACAAGAGCTGGTGCATACTCGCAACCATCATCATCTTTTGTTGCATCAGCATTGTAGTTTAAAGCAAGCGGATCTGTACAGCCTTTTTTGGCACAACTTGCAAATATTAAAAGTACAACACAGGTGAAAAGTAGTCTAAAGTTTAATTTGTTCATTTTATGAATTTTAAATAATTTATGAGACAAAATTACTATTCAACCAATTATTGACAATACCTTTTTTGTGGTATTTTAGAATGATTCTAAATAAGAACCTTTAAATTGAGTTTTTAAATATTTGTTGTAGGTAGTTATAATAAATCTTATTAGTTTTTTAGAAATAATAGCTCATTATTTCTTTTTCAATGCATTTAGAATTAGTTCTGCATTTCTTTTTAATTCAACGATATTATTTTGAATTTTCTCCTCCTTAATTTCCTTAAAGACATCTTCAATTAAACAATGTCTTATTATTTTTCCATTATCCATGAAAATAATTTCATCAGCAATTTCTAAAGCATCTATAATATCATGAGTAATGAAGACAGATGAAATACCTATTTTTTTAATTATATCTCTTAACTCTTGTCTAATTTTTGATTTCAGTTGGGTATCTAAACTGCTAAATGGTTCGTCCAATAATAAGAGTTCTGGGTCCATTGCAAGAGATCGAGCTAGGGATACTCTCTGTTGTTGTCCTCCACTTAATTCGTTGGGATATCTATTAGGAAAATTTTCCATTTTTATAGTTTCTAATAATTCTCCAACCTTTTTTTCTTTATCTTTCTTTAGACCAAATTCAATATTTTCTTTTACAGTTAAATGTGGAAATAGTGAAAAGTCTTGAAATACCAGTCCTACATTTCTGTCTTTAATGTCTCTTATAAATTTATCACTACTCATTAAAGTTCCATTTATTCTAATGGTTCCTTTATCTGGTCTTTCTAGTCCAGCAATAAGTCTAAACAATGTAGTTTTACCACTTCCACTTTCCCCTACAATGGCACATATTTTACCAGATTCAATATTAAAAGTACAATCAGAAACCACTTCAAATTTTGATTCAAAAGATTTAGATAGGTTTTCAATTTCTAATATTTTCATAATAATAATGTATTAACCAAATTTTACTTATTGTTTATTTTCTCTCAGCTTATAATTTAATAATGTAATCATAGTTCCAATTAAAAATATTAATAATAATGCTGGTAGAGCAGCTTCAGCTACTCTTTCATCTTCTGCGTATTCGTAGGCTCTTACTGCTAGTGTACTTAAGTTATAAGGTTTTAAAATCAGAGTAAGAGGCAACTCTTTCATTACATCTATTAGTACCAATATAAAAGAACTTAGCAGAGCACTTCTTAATAAAGGAAAATCTATTTTAAAAAAAGTTTTAATTTTTCCGTAGCCTAGTAAATAGGAAGACTCTGAAAGGTTATTACCAATCTTTAGAGTATTTCCCTCAATAGAGTTGTAAGCTACTGCGATAAATCTAAATAGATATGCATAAATGAGCACTAAAATACTATTGTAAACAAGGTGTCCAATTTCAAAATCGAATTGGAAACTAAATAAATCTGTCAAAGATTTACTTGTCCTTATAATTCCAACTCCAATAATTGCTCCTGGAATAACATAACCCAGGGTTGCAATTTTTGAAAAAATATTGAATCGTTTCAAATAATTCCATTTTGAAAGGTAGATTAATAAACAGGCAAGAAAAACAACAAGAAGAGCGGTGGAAAGACCTAACGATAAGCTTTCTAATCCTAAAATAATCAAATCGTTATTAAACATAGAATCAAAGGTTTGTATTCCCCAAATTACAAGTTGAATTAAAGGAAGAATAAAACCAAACAGTATAGGAATTAGAAGAATTCCCAAATAGAGAATTTTTTTTAACCCACTAATTTTTACTCTGTTGTCGGTACTCTTTTGGTTGGTATTGGTTTGAGTTAAATTATAGGACCTTCTTCCTCTTAACCATTTTACTATGAGAACTAAAATAAATACTAAAATTACCAGAATTGCTGATAAGTAAATTGATGATTGTAAATCCTCTAGTGCTGTCCATGTTCTAAATATTCCAGTAGTGAATGTACTAACACCATAATATTTTGCAGCTCCATAATCATTTAAAACTTCCATAAATACTAAAAACAAACCACCAATTATTGCTGGAGATGCTAGTGGAAGAGCTACTGAGAAAAAATATTTTTTATTAGAAACGCCAAGTAAAGATGCTGTATGTTTAAGTTGTGAAGGATAGCTTTGAAAAATAGTTCTTGTTCCAGCATAAACATATGGATATAGAGAAAAACTTAAAACCCAAATTAAACCATAAATATTCATCATCTCAACTCTTATTACAGAGAAGCCAAAATCCCTCAAAATCTCAATGAATGTACCTCCATTTCCAATTAAACCAACATAGGTATATGCAACTATGTAAGAAGGAATTGCTAATGGCATAAATAATAACCATTCAATAATTTTCTTATATCTAAAAGTATATCTAGAGATAATCCAGGCGGAAGAAGTCCCTATTGTAAATGTCAATAATCCAGTACCAAAAATTAAGATTATAGAATTTTTAATATAATCAAAAAGAAAATATGTGGTGATATGTTCCCACATTTCGCCATTTCCTCTAAAAAGACTTATTAAGATTGAAAAAAAAGGTATTGCTAAAAATAAACTTACAGCTACTATGAGAACCGTCCATTTATTAAAGTCTCTTTTAAAATGTTTTATTTTTAAAAACATCTTTTTATTTAAGGTTTAGCTTAAGGCCATTTAACCTCATCGAAAAGAATTACTGCTTTCTTATTTAATTCACCAAGCCTTGTTAAAGATAAGTTATCTTCTTTAAATTCCCCCCATGATTTTAATAATTCAGAAGATTGTGCGTCCTTGTTAACAGGGTATTCGTAATTCGCTTTTGCAAAAATCTCTTGAATATCTTTACTAATTAAAAATTCAATGAATTTAATTGCATTTTCTTTGTTTTTTGAACTTTTCGCAACACCAATACCACTAACATTTATGTGTGTTCCTCTGTTCTCTTGATTTGGAAAAAATATACCCACTGCATTTCCAGCAGCTACTTCATTGGAGTCTTTCGAATTAATAAGTTTACCTAAATAATATGTATTGATAATTGCAAGATCTCCTTCATTTGCTAAAATTGCTTTCACTTGGTCTCTATCGTTTCCTTTTGGTGTTCTTGCAAAATTATTTACTATCCCTTTAGCCCATTTTCTTGCTGAATCCTCACCATTGTTGGCAATAATTGATGCCATAAGAGATTGATTGTAAATATTATTTGAGGAACGAATTAAGATTTTATTATTCCACCTGTCATTTACTAAATCTTCATAATCAGTTAAATCAGATGGCTTAACAGTGTTTTTGTTATATACTATTACTCTAGCTCTTTTGGTTAAACCAAACCAGTAATTGCTAGAATCTTTGAGATGGGTTGGAATAGTAGTATTTAAAATATCAGAACTAGAAGATTGAAGAAGATCTTTATTTTTAGCTCTTACCAAACGACCGGCGTCTACAGTTAGTAATAAATCTGCTGGCGATTGATTGCCTTCAGTTTCCATTTTTTGAATTAATTCATCTGCACTTGCTTTAACAACATTTATTTTAATACCAGTTTTTTCTTCAAATTTTTTAAATATTAACTTATCTGAATCGTAATGTCTGTGAGTGTAAAGTGTTAAAGATTCTTTTTCCTTTATCTGCTCTGGAATTCCCCCTTCTTTGTTGTTTGTACAAGAAATAGCAAATAAGACGGCAAATAGCAAGGTGTATGTTCTAATCATGGTGGGTATAAATAATTTTTTTTTGCAAATATATTTATTTAGAATAAATCTAAATAAGGTTTTTTTTATTTTTTTTAAATATTTAAAAATCCATCAATAATTTTCATTTTTTAATACCAAGAAAAACTAAAATCCATCCTATAATTATCAAACTTCCTCCAATAGGAGTGATAGGGATCATAAATGTTTTAATCCAATGTTGAGGGTTAAGAAAAACATTTGTTAAAGAAATTATATATAATGAGAAAGAAAAAAAAATAATTCCTATTGTAAGAAGATAAAACGGCAAATCATTTTTTTTAATTAACTCAATTTTTCTCAGAGTCAGTAAAATCAATAATCCCATAGAATTAGAAATTTGATAAAATATTCCTTTATTCCATATATCCATTTCATAAGTTGAAAATAAATCTTTAAGTGAATGAGCACCAAATGCTCCAAATAATGTGGCAATTGCTATTCCAAGTATTGAAAATGATAAAAATAACCGATCTGTTTTCATATATTGTGAGCAAATATAAATTCTATTCTATCAAAACAAAAAATGATTGGTTAGCATTTATAAAAAATAAATATGAAAAAAATATTGGTCATAGGTTCGGGAAGATCCTCCACTTCTCTTATTAAATATTTGTTAGATAATTCAGAACTAGAAAAGTGGACGATCACTGTGGTAGACTTTAATTTAAAGTTGGCGGAGAGCAAGATAGATAATCATCCAAATGGTTTTTCTTTTCAGCTAGATGCAAATAACGATGTCAAAAGAAGAGAATTTATACAATCTTCAGATGTTGTGATATCTATGCTCCCAGCACACATGCACTTTAGGGTGTTAAAAGACTCGGTAGATTGTGGTGTTCATGTTATTACACCAAGTTATATTACAGATGAAATTAGGACCTTAAACGAGGATGCTTTAAAAAATAATGTTTTAGTATTAAACGAACTTGGATTAGATCCAGGTATTGATCATATGTCTGCAAAAAAACTTATTGACCAAGTTAAGGCTAAAGGCGGAGAAGTTAAAGGTTTTGAATCCTACACTGGTGGATTAGTTGCTCCTGAAAGTGACAATAACCCTTGGAATTATAAGTTTACATGGAATCCAAGAAATGTTGTTTTGGCTGGTCAAGGTGGAAGTGCTAAATTTATAAAAGAGGGAAAGTATAAGTATATACCTTATCATAAGCTTTTTAGAAGGACAGATATCATTGATGTTCCAGGATATGGAAAGTTCGAAGGTTATCCAAATAGAGATTCATTGAAATACAGGTCTATTTACGAATTGGATAATATTTCTACAATGTATAGAGGTACTTTAAGAAAAGTAGGTTTTTGCAGAGCTTGGAATATTTTTGTTCAACTTGGTGCAACAGATGATTCTTACATTATTGAAGGATCAGAAAACATGACCAATAGAGAGTTTATAAATTCATTTCTCAAGTTTAATACTCACGATTCTGTGGAACTAAAGCTTCGTCATTATCTTAGAATAGAGCAAGACGATTATATGTGGGAAAAATTAGTTTGGTTAGGTATTTTTGAAGATAGAAAAATAGGTCTTAAAGATGCATCTCCTGCTCAAATATTACAAAAAATACTTCAGGACAAATGGACCTTAAGTCCTCAAGACAAAGACATGATTGTAATGTGGCACAGAGTTACTTATAAACTTGATAAAATTGAAAAGAGATTAATATCTCATATGGCTTACATCGGAAAAGACTCCAATCTTACTGCTATGAGCGATACTGTTGGATTGCCGCTTGGTATTGCCACTAAAATGTTGCTTAATGGAAGTATTAAAACTAGAGGTGTAGTATTGCCTTTAGATAAAGAAATCTATGATCCAGTTTTAAAAGAACTAAAACTATATGGAGTAGATTTTGTAGAACAAGAAAAATAATCGTAAAGTAATAATATGTTCATAATAATGTTGATTATGAATTTTACTAAGGAAAATATAGTTGATTTTTTCCCTAAATTTACTAGAAAATTGGCCTTATGAGTTTTAAAGCTGTTACTTTCGATAGAAAAAAAAGTGTTTTTGTTAAAACTCTTAAAAAAAGAGTAGATAATTATTTTAAGGATAATAAAATATCTAAATATGCTAATTTCAACATGTTTCTTAAGACCATACTTTTAATTTTACTTTATTTCGGGTCTTATTCTCTACTTTATATATTCAATGCTTCTTACTTTTCACTTATTTTATGGTTTATCATGGGATTTGGAATGGCAGGAATTGGAATGTCAGTAATGCACGATGCCAATCATGGTGCTTATTCGAAAAACAAAAAAGTAAATAATTTCTTTGGTTTTTTTATCACTTTTTTAGGTGGTAATTATATTAACTGGAGAATACAACACAATGTATTACATCACACTTACACCAATATATCTTCTATGGATGAAGATTTAGATTCAGGGGCGCTCTTTAGATTTTCACCAGATCAAAAATTAAAAAAACACCATAAATACCAACATCTATATGCTTGGTTTCTTTATGGTCTTATGACCATACAATGGTCTTTTGAAAAAGATTTTCTGCAGCTAATAAGATACCATAAAAATGGTCTTTTAAAGATTCAAAAAAGAAATTTCAGCAATCAAATGGCACTTCTTATTTTTTATAAAATCATATACTATTCTTATGCTTTGGTTCTGCCTCTTATTTTTTTAGATAAATGGTGGTTGGTACTGTTAGGGTATTTCATAATGCACTACACTGCTGGTCTCATTTTGTCTATTGTATTTCAATGTGCTCATGTTATGGAGCCCAACGATTTTAATTCTCCCAATGAGAGCAGAGTAGTAGATAAAAACTGGTTTATTCACCAATTAAATACTACTTGTAATTTTGCTATGAACTCTAAACTGCTTTCTTGGTTCATTGGTGGTTTAAATTTCCAAATAGAACACCATCTATTCCCCAATATTTGCCATATACACTACAAAAAAATCAGTAAAATTGTTCAGTCTACAGCTCAGGAGTTCAATGTGCCTTACAAGTCATATAAAAATATGTTTTCAGCTGTTCATAGCCATTATAAATTTTTAAAATATTTAGGTTCTTACAATACTGCATAA
>Ga0228642_1000883_pt1 | contig 11055 bp, 7 predicted proteins | sample 53DmetaG_FD_190071 | JGI IMG/M metagenome (GOLD analysis project Ga0228642, IMG submission 190071) | Seawater microbial communities from Monterey Bay, California, United States - 53D | ecosystem: Environmental > Aquatic > Marine > Coastal | place: USA: California | collected 2016-09-29
CTTTCCACCACCTCTTTTAGCACCTTTATTGCCAGCTTCCATAATCCCAGGTCCGCCACCAGTTATCACGCCGAATTTTTTTTGAGTAAGTTGAAAAGCCAATTCTTCTGCCAGCGAATAATATTTACTATCTAGATTTGTTCTCGCAGAACCAAAAATGGATACACAAGGGCCAATCCTTGACAACCTTTCAAAACCTTCAACAAATTCACCCATGATTTTGAAAATCTCCCAACTATCGTGAGATTTTATGTCGTTCCAATCTTTCATTTTATTAAGTTAGGAATTATATTCTAATCCTAAAAATTCTCCAGTGTAGCTTTTTTTATTATTTATGAGTTTATCAAGAGTTCCTTCATAAACAATTTCTCCACCCTTATTTCCTCCTTCAGGTCCTAAATCAATTATATAATCAGATTCAATTATAACATCCATATTATGTTCAATAATAAGAACACTATTCCCAATTTTTATAAGTCTCCTTATAACATCTAAAAGTAAGTTAATATCTTCATGGTGCAGACCTGTGGTTGGTTCGTCCAAAATATAGAAAGTATTTCCTGTTTGTTTTTTTCCTAGTTCGGCTGCTAGTTTTATTCTCTGTGCTTCTCCTCCAGAAAGCGTAGTTGAGGATTGACCTAATTGAACGTATCCCAATCCAACATCATATAAAACTTTGATTCGTTCGTATATATAGTTGATGTCTTTAAAGAAAACTATTGCTTCGCTTATAGTCATATTTAACACATCGTTAATAGATTTTCCTTTGAATTTTACTTCTAAAGTTTCTCTGTTATACCTTTTTCCAAAACATTTATCACATTTTACATAAACATCAGGTAAAAAGTTCATTTCTATTAACTTCATTCCAGCACCTACACAAGTTTCACATCTTCCACCTTTTACGTTAAAGGAAAATCTTCCAGGTTTGTATCCTCTTATTTTAGCTTCAGGAAGTTGAGAAAATAAATCTCTTATAAAGTTGAAAATTCCAGTATATGTTGCAGGGTTCGAACGAGGTGTTCTACCAATAGGAGACTGGTTAATTCCTATGACCTTGTCTATATTTTCTAATCCCTTAATTTTCTCAAATGGCAAAGGTGTTTTAACAGATTTATAAAAATATTGGTTTAGAATTGGGTATAAAGTTTCGTTAATAAGAGTTGATTTTCCACTACCAGATACACCAGTGACACAAACAAGACAATTTAAGGGAATTGTAATGTTAACTTCTTTTAGATTATTTCCTGAAGCCTTACTTATCCTTAAAGTATTATCTGCTTTTAAGGATATTTTTTTGGTGATAGGTTTTTTATTTTTTTTAGCTAAATATTTAGCAGTAATTGATTTTTTTGTATCAAGCTTATTAGGTTTGTTTTGAGCTATTATCTCGCCTCCTAATTTCCCTGCACCTGGTCCAATATCAATAATTAAATCTGCTTCTTTCATGATATCTTTATCATGTTCAACTACAATAACTGAATTCCCTTTGTCTCTCAAGCTTTTAAGGGATGCAATTAATTTATGGTTGTCTCTTTGGTGTAATCCAATTGAAGGCTCATCTAGAATATATAATACGCCTGTTAATTCAGAGCCTATTTGAGATGCTAATCTTATTCTTTGTCCCTCTCCACCAGAAAGTGTTGCTGCAGGAAGATTAAGGTTTAAATATTCTAGTCCAACATTAATTAAAAATCCAATTCTGTTAGAAAGTTCTTTTAAAACATCTTTAGCTATTAATTTTTGATTTTTATTAAAATTTGATAACAGATTATCAATCCAGTTTTTGAGTTCTATTATATCCATTTTAACTACATCACCAATATTTTTATTTTGAATTTGATAATATTTATAGTGTTCTTTTAGTCTGGCTCCTTGGCAAACTTCACATACTTTTTTGTCCATGAAATTAGATGCCCATCTTTTTATTTTATTTCCCCCATCTTTGTATTGTCTTTGAATAAAATTCCCAACACCTTCGTATCCATTTAAAACTTGGTGAACACCATTATCTCCAAGAACTTTGATTAATTCATTCGTTCCATAGAGAATCTGGTTTATGCATTCGTCGTTAATTTTTTCTATCGGGGTTTCTAATTCAAATCCATGGTGTTTTAAAAGTAGATTTATCTGTTTAAAAGTCCAATTATTTTCAAAAGCACCCAGAGGTTCAATACCTCCTTTTTTAATAGATTTCTTTTTATTTGGTATGATTTTGTGCAATTCAATTTTATGAATAAATCCCAATCCGTTGCAAACTTCACATGCGCCTTTTGGAGAGTTAAAAGAAAAAAGATTTGGCTCTGGGTAGGGTAATGAAACTCCGCTTTCTGAACACATTAATAATTTACTGAAGTTTATTTTTTGCTCATTTTCTATTATTTGAACTTCATCTTTACCTTTTTTTAAGGCCAAATAGATACTTTTTTGAAGCCTTGATTTGTTATTCTCATTTATTAAAATTCTATCAATAATTAATGAAATATCGTGGGTTTTATATCGGTCTAGACGGTGTCCAAGTCCAATATTTTGAATTTCTCCATCCACATATGCCTTGGTAAAACCTTGTTTTATAATTTGATCGAATAGTTCTCGGTAGTGTCCTTTTCTCGACTTAACTAAGGGTGCAGCAATTAATATTTTTTTATTTTGATATTTTTTAATTATTAAATTAATTATTTCTTTTTCTGAGTAACTAACCATAGGTTTCTGAGTAACAGGAGAAATTGGAGTAGATACTCTAGCAAATAACAATCTTAAAAAGTCGTAGATTTCAGTAATTGTTCCAACGGTTGATCTTGGGTTTTTAGAAACAGTTTTTTGTTCAATTGCAATTACTGGACTTAGACCTGAAATATGATCAACATCAGGTTTTGTTAGTTGCCCTACAAACTGTCTAGCGTATGCATTGTAAGTTTCAAGATAACGTCTTTGACCTTCTGCAAATATAGTATCAAAGGCAAGTGAAGATTTTCCACTTCCACTGAGTCCCGTAATTACAACTAGCTTGTTGTGTGGAATATTTAATGAAATATTTTTTAGATTGTGCGTTCTTGCACCTTCAATTATTATACTGTTCATTGATAAAGAATGTATTCAAAAGTATAATCTATTCTCTTAACTCTTTATTTTGTTGAGTAGTTATAAATAAAGTAATAAAAACACCCAAGAAATATATTATGTATAATATTACTTGGATATAAGACCATTCATTGATAAATCTGTAGATGATTGCCGCAATTAAAGAAGAAAGAAAAGCTAACCCAGAAAATATGAAAATTATTTGAGTGTTATTAAATCCAAGAAAAGATAGATGATGAGTTGTATGGTCTTTCCCTCCAACAAATGGAGATTGCCCTCTCGAAATACGATTTATAAAAACACTAGTTGTATCAATTATCGGAAGAATGAAAACTAAAATCACTATCATAACCTGTTTGCTAGGAAGCATTTCTTTACTAATATAAGTTGAAGAATTCCAAAAATATTTAATCCCGAGAATTGCAACTAAAAGGCCAAGAAATTGACTTCCAGAATCACCCATATAAATTTTTGCTGGATTCCAATTGTAAAATAAAAAACTAATTAGGGATGCTAATACCCCAATAATCACCATAAAATCAAAATGTTCATAACCATTTTCAAAACCTATAAAAAATAAGGTAGTTATTAATATAAAAATAGTGGTTACAGTAGTAATTCCGTCCATATTGTCCAACATGTTAATGGAATTCATAATACCAATAATCCATAGGATTGTTATTATATAATTAAGAACTTCAGTTTCAAATATTTGAATGATAAAATTCTGACCATTTATAACTTTTAACGATCCAAAAATTAGAATCAATCCACACGCAATTTGAACAAAAAATTTCAACCATGGTTTTGTATTGTAAGCATCATCTGCCAGACCCATTACAAACGCCAAACACAATGCTCCAATCATGCTAATAATTTCTCCATTTTTGAAAAGTTCATTATGGTCGAATAATATTCCATAACAGCCAGTACTAACAAGAAATGCCATAAAGAACGTTATTCCACCTAAAGCGGGCTTTGATATAGGGTTCCATCTAACCATTGTATTTTCTTTATCTCTTATTCCTAAAGTTTTTGAAAATTTTAGTAGAATAGTATTTATCACAAGACCAAATAAAGTTATACATACAAAGAACTCTGCATATACAATAAAAGTGTAATTTAAGTTGTTCATTTTTTAAAATGGAGATACAAAAGAACTAAATTTTTTTGCATTTTCATCTTTTTTAGATAAAATAGGATTAGGGTTGGGCCATTTTATGTTTAAAGTACTATCATTCCAAACAATAGAGTCTTCAGATTCTTTGTGATAGAAATCAGAGCATTTATAACTAAAAATGGTATTATCTTCTATAGTTAGAAAGCCATGAGCCATTCCCTTAGGAAGAAATATTTGACGGTTGTTGTATTCGCTAAGCTCTTCCATAATATATTTCCCAAATGTTCTGGATTCTTTTCTTATGTCTACTACTACATCCAATACAGCCCCTTTAATAACACTTACTAATTTTGCTTGAGCATGAGGAGGTTTTTGAAAATGTAAACCTCTTAAAACTCCTTTAGAGGAACTGGATTTATTGTCCTGAACAAAGTTGATATTAGGAGCTATATTTTTTTGAAAAATTTCTTTGTTAAAAGATTCAAAAAAAACACCTCGATTATCTTTAAATACCTTAGGTTCAATTAAATATACGCCTTTAATATTAGTAGAATTTATTTTCAACTTTTAAAATAGGATTTTATTTTAGCAAATATAGTTTTTTCTTTTTTTGATTCTTTTTCAATGTAATAGGAATTATCAGATCCATAACCGTATCCATAACCGTATCCATAACCATAGCCATAACCGTATCCATAACCATAACCATAGCCATAGCCATAGCCATACTTATTACTATACTCATTTCTTTTGGAGTCTACCGCATTAAGAACTACAGAAAGTTTTTTCAAGTTATTTTCTCTTATTAGTTTCTCTACATTTTGTACAAAGTTTTTTCTTGAATAGTTTGCTTTAAATATATAAATTGGATAATCTGCTCTCTGTAAAACAGGAATTCCGTCTGTAACTAGACCCACTGGGGGATTATCAATAATAATAATATCATATATTTTTTTAAGCTTTTCTAATGTATTATCGAAGACTTCGCTTACTATTAACTCCGAAGGGTTTGGAGGAAGAGTTCCTGCGGTAATAAAATCTAAATTATTAAGTGAACTTTTATTTATACAATCTTCAATTTTATTTTTTTTGGATAGAATTTCACTCATCCCTTCTAGATTTTTAGTACTTAATGCTAAATGAATTTTAGGCTTTCTCATGTCTAGATCAATAACAACTACTTTTTTTCCTGTAAAAGCAATTATTCCCCCTAAATTTATAGCTACAAAAGTTTTTCCTTCACCTGAAATTGTGCTACTAACTGCAATTATTTTTGATTTTTCATCATTATTTATAAACTGAAGATTGGTTCTAATGGCTCTAAAAGACTCGGTAAGCATGGATTTCGGACTTTTATCTACAATTAGTTGCGAAACATCCATTTTGTTTTTCACAAATGGTATCATCCCCAAAGTAGAAATTTCAATTTTTGAATACTTGTTAATTTCATGAATAGCTGTGATTTTATCATGAAGTAAATAATTTATTAGAACTATAATTATTGAGATAAAAACGCCTACACTGATGAATATTAAATATACCAATACTTTATTAGGAGATATTGGAGTGTCGTTTAGAGGTGCATTTTGAAGAACTTCATTGTAAGTTGTTATTCCAGCCTTAGAAAGTTCATATTCAGTTTCTTTTTCTAAAAGTTGGGTATAATACTTGTTATTTATTTCCTTTACTTGTTCTAGTTTCAATAATTCTAATTCTTTCTCTGGTATGGCAAAGTTTTCAGAACTAATTATAGAAAGTTCATTTTTTATCTTTTTTCTTTTAACGAAATGATTTTTTTTAAGAAGGACTACAGCTTTTTTGATGTATACTATTTTTTCTTCAATTTGTCCATTTAAAATAATTACTTTTTTATTGCTTGGAGTTACTTCTTTAAGGAATTGATCTCTCTTCAAAACATCAATCTGTAATTGAGTAATCATGGATTTAATAATTAGATCGTCGTAAAAAATACTGGTTAAAAGAGTTATATTTTTAATTGAACTTCCATCAATTTCAGAAGATAAATTGTTGTTAAACATTAAATCAAATTGACTTAATAGTTCAATGTTGTTTTCTACAGATGATAATTCTTCTTTGATTTCCTCAATTTTATTTGAAGTTTCTTCAATTAATTTCTCTTCATTTTTATATTTATTTTTCTTTCTGAATTTTCTGATTTTCTTTTCACTGTCTATTAATCTTTTTTTAACACTGTCTTTTTGGATATTTATAAATTTCACAACCTTAGCAGAACTTAATTGTTTTTTTTCTAAGTCATAATCCATATATATTTCTACTAGTCCATTACAAATATCTTTTGAGAAGTTAGCATTGGTATGCTGATGACTAATACCAATTGTCTGTGCTGAGGGATTTTCAATATTAATTACTAAATCAGAAATTATTTCAGATTTAATTTCTTTAGTTGTAGGAATAACAAAAAAACTTTTATTAGATGGTGAATTTGCTTTAAGTTGTTTAGTACTTTCTTTAGAACTAATAACTCCAGACAAATACTTAGAGGAAAAAAACTTATTGGGCTCTATATATTCTGCATAAATTTTTTCTTTTTTTTCATCAGTTAATGTAATGTAATTGCCTTCAAAATTAAGATATATTTTTTGCGAAATTATGGTAGTATCTTTTACAGAGTGATTTTCAAGTTTAAAGGAGGATGAATTGTATAAAAATCTTGTTAAAATTTCTCCTTCGGAAAAATAAAATATATTTAAATCTAATTTTTGAATCAATCTAGAGATTGATTTTTGAGACTTTATTAATTCAATTTCTGCGTTGAGATTGGTAGAAGAGTTAAACGAGTTTGAATATATTTCGCTGAGTTCGGATGGTTGATCTTTAATGGCAACTTGTAATAATGCTTGAGTTTTATATATTTCAGGAGTGTATCTTAAATATGTTAAAGCCCCAAACGTGAATAACAATATTATACCAATTATTATCCATTTTATTTTATTTAACAGGTAAAGAAATAAACCAAGTTCAAATTGTTGACTTAAGCTTGCAAGATTCTCTTTATACCTTTGAAAATTCTCTTCCGTTTGTTTAAAATCTTCTGGATTCATTACTGATTTATTTGAGAGATGGTTAGCCATACTAAGGATATGGTTGAAATAAAGGAAAATACTGAGTTGATATCTTGAACAATTTCACTTCCTAAATTAAAGTTTGGTGTTATATAAACAATATCATGAGATTGCATAATCATATTTCCTTGACTAATTCCATCAATCGTAGACAGATCTGCATTAAATATCTTAATTCCTTGGTTGGTTTTTCTAATAATTTTTATTTTTTTTGAACTATTGGTATTGCTTATTCCTCCAGCTGAAGCTAAAACTTCGAATAGAGTCATGTTGTTATAAAGTAAATTTACTACTCTTGCTTCTCCACCACTTGCGCCATTAAATAAAAAAATTCTTTTGGTAGATACCCCTAAAACTATAAATGGGTCTACATAAAACTCGGATAATAAGCTTTCTAAATATAATTCTGCTTCTTTAATTGTTTTACCTACAATATTTAAATCGCCAATTATCGGAAACTCTACCAAACTGTCTTGCCTTACGAGATATAGTGATCCATTTCCAGCCCCTACATTATTCTGCTGCATTATTCTTTGGGACTGATTATTCCCAATATTATCAGCACTAAACATGTCAATTAATTGAAACCCATTGTTGGTATAAAGCTGAAATGTTAGTTGGTCATTAATATCAATTTTATATTCAATGTTGTTTAATTCATTTTCAATTTCATCAAAATTATAATCCTTAGGTGTTCTTAGCATCCTGTTAGAATTTATTGTACACGAATAGATTAAAGTAAGACAAATAACAAGTGTTATGTATTTATAAATAAATTTCATGGCACAAAAGTAATTTTTTTTTTTGAAAAGCAAAGAACTTTGCAATTCAAAGTTAATTTTCATATAAGTTCTTTATATTATTTACTAATTGGTCGTAGTGAAAATCTTTTGATTTTTCTAATCCGAATTTGGATAATAATTTTCTTTTATTAGAATCATTTACCAAGCTCAGTAAGTTTTTAGAAAAATTTTGTAAATCATTTTTTTCCGACAGAAGTGCCGTTTTATTTTCCAAAACAATATTTTCTATACCTCCTGTTTTGGTACTTACTATCGGTTTGCCACTCGCTTGTGCTTCAATTAAACTAACAGGTGTTCCCTCGTTAAGAGAAGTCAAACATATAATATCCATCCCGGAATTTACTCTGTCAATTTCTTTAATCCAAGAAGTTAATTGGAATCTTGCTGGAGTATAATCTAGACTGAAGTCTAAATTTTTATTCTTTATATAATTAACAATATTTTGTTTTTCTTCACCATCTCCAACAATAAATGCTCTTACAGGGAATTCACTTTTTTTTAATACTTCTTGAATTGCGTCTATGAAAAACACATGATTTTTTATAGGTACTAATCTTCCAATTATTCCAATAGCTATTTCATTTTCTTTTAAGTTCCATTTTTTTCGAAATTCTTTTCTTTTAGAATCTTTATCAGTATTAAATCTTTCTAAATCAAATCCCAGAGGAATTACTTCAATCTTTTTTTCTGGACATATTTTATGAATTTTACTTAATTCTCTTTTTTGAATCTCACTAATGGCAATTATTTTAGTACTTTTTTTTGCTAAATTCTTTTCTATCTCTTTAAAAATTCTCGTTTTAAAACTTCCAAAATAAGAATGGAATACGTGTCCATGAAATGTATGGTAAATTTGTTTTACTCCCATTTTGTAAGCAGCTCTTCTACCTAAAGCTCCAGCCTTTGCTGCATGTGTATGCACAATATCTGGTTTAAATTCTTTTATAATATTTTGAATTTTTTTAAACGCTATTTGGTCTTTGTATGGATTTAGAGATCTTTGCATTTCAGGGATTATAATAGGTTTCAAACCTAAATTGTCTAAAATGTGCATAGAACTCTTTTCACTTTCGTCATGTTGTCCACCAATTAGTAAAGTTTCATATTCTGGTTCTAAATATTTAGTCAGATATGCTGCATTATAAGTGGGGCCACCTAAATTAAAACGATTGATTATTCTAAGAATTTTCTTCATTTTATTTGAAAATCATAATTTAAATCTCCTAATCTAATTTTAATTAAAAATAAATTTATCTTTTTAGCTAATTTACCCATTGGATTCGATAATGGTTATATCTTGTAGAGTAGTTATGAATAAGAGATTTTTAATATTTATTTTTCAAGTTTTATTAATAGTTAATTCCTATTCTCAAAATTTAATATCTACCACATTATCTAAATTTTTAAAAAGCAATGAGCTTAGAAATTCATTTGTTAGTTTAAAATTACAAGACCAATCTGGCAAGGTATTATTAAGTCATAATTCTGAAAAATTATTGGTTCCAGCTTCACTACAAAAGCTTTTCACAACCTCCTATGTTTTAAACCATTTGTCAAAAGACTTTGTTTACAATACTTATATTTTGACCTCAGGAATTCTTGATACGAATTCTAAAACTTTAAATGGGAATTTGATAATAATTACATCTGGTGATCCTAGCTTAGAAAGCAGGTTTTTTCCCTCAAAAAGTTTTATTAACGAATTGAAATCAAAATTACTAGAATTAAATATTAAATCAATCAATGGAAAAATTAAAATCTATCCAGATTTTGATACTTACCAAGTAAATAACCAGTGGCTTTGGAGTGATTTGGGAAATTATTATGGGTCAGGATATAGTTTACATTCTTTTAAAGATAATTATGTGGAAGTCTCTTTTAATTCTGGTAATGAAATTGGTTCTGTAACTAAAATTGTAAAAATTGATCCATTGGTAGATTCTTTTTTTCTCGAAAATTATGTTATGGTTGGTAAATCTAATAGAGATTTATCCTATGCCTTTGGTGCTCCAATGCAAAACCAAAGAACCCTAACTGGGACTATCCCAAGAAACAAGAAAAATTATGTTGTAAAAATATCTATGCATGATCCAAAAATATTTTTAAAACAAGCTGTAGAAAATGCCTGTAATGAATTAGGTATTTTAACTAGCAACCTTTCACTTAAAAGCAACCGGAATCTACATTTAGATACTTTACTTGTTTATACCTCTCCATCTCTAATTGACTTAGTTAAATGTGTGAATTTTAAAAGCAATAATAATTATGCAGAACATCTTTTAATAAAATCAGTATCCTTAAATCATAACGATATTGATATTAATCAAGCTCCAGCTTATTTACAATTATTTTGGGAAGATAGGTTAGGATTAAAAGAAATGATTTTTAAAGATGGTTGCGGCCTTTCAAGACTGAATTTATGTTCTGCGAATGCCTTTAACGATCTTTTACTTTATGAATTGGAAAGAAAAATTTCTGATGGAGAAGAAAGTTTTTTTAAATCTTTACCAATTTCAGGTAAATCGGGAACTCTTAAATATTTTGGAGATGAATCTGTATTTGAAGAAGAATTTTTTGGCAAAAGTGGTTCAATGGGAGGAGTAAGGTGTTATTCTGGTTATTTGCGTAAAAATTCCAAATACTATCCTTTTACAATTATGGTAAATAATTTTACTTCTAATGACTATTTAGTCAGAAAAAAAATTGAGGAGTTGGTAGCAAATATTTACAACAGTATTTAGGGAAACTTTGGGTATTTCTTAAAATCAGGATCTCTTTTTTCTAAAAAAGCATTACGACCTTCTTCGGCTTCATCAGTTCCATAAGCAAGTCTAGTAGCCTCTCCTGCATAAACTTGCTGTCCTACTAATCCATCGTCAATTAAATTAAAACCAAATTTTAGCATTTTAATTGCAGTTGGACTTTTCTTAATTATTTCTTGTGCCCA
>Ga0228642_1000885_pt1 | contig 11047 bp, 8 predicted proteins | sample 53DmetaG_FD_190071 | JGI IMG/M metagenome (GOLD analysis project Ga0228642, IMG submission 190071) | Seawater microbial communities from Monterey Bay, California, United States - 53D | ecosystem: Environmental > Aquatic > Marine > Coastal | place: USA: California | collected 2016-09-29
AGATAGATTTAAAATGCCCGACAAATTCTCTCCTATTCCTACTGCTGAGAGTTGGCAATTATCTAATGCTCCTGTTCTGGCCATGGCTGTTCATAGAGCATCTGTAGATTTATTTAATGAAGTGGGGATGGAAAAACTTAGAAATAAAAGTATATCACTAACCAACTATCTAGAGTTTATTATAAATCAAATCAATGCAATAAAGGAATCTTATTTAGAAATTATAACCCCAAGTAATTCCAATGAAAGAGGTTGTCAACTTTCTATTATTGCTCACGGAAACGGAAAAGAATTATTTCAAGAGCTTTCTAAAAACCATATTGTTGTAGACTGGAGAGAACCCAACGTTATAAGAGTTGCACCTGTTCCTTTTTACAATAGTTTTCTAGATGTTTATGAGTTTGGAAGAGTTCTAAATAATTATTTAAAATAATTGTGAATCCTGAGGTAAAAATATCTTTTCTAGCAATAATGACAGTTGTTTTTGGATTAGTGGTATGGAGAATTTCAAATAAAGTTTTTTCAGCAAATAAAAGAATCCAAAATAGTAAATTTGAAAAATCTGAATATAGAAAAAGATGGAAAAGAAGGTAATAATTGTAGGGGCAGGTTTAGTAGGCTCTTTATGGGCTGTTTATATGCAAAAAGCTGGGTTTCAAGTAGTAATTTACGAGAGACGATCAGACATTAGAAAAGCAGAAATTAGTGCTGGTAAATCTATAAATCTAGCACTTTCTGAACGCGGATGGAATTCATTAAAAACAGCAGGTGTGGAAAAAGAAATTGAAAAAATTGCCATTCCAATGAGCGGAAGAATAATGCATAGCATTAAGGGAGATTTGACTTACCAAGCATATGGAAAAAAAGACGAAGCAATATATTCTGTTTCAAGAGGCCATCTTAATGCAATCATGATGGATCTTGCAGAAAGTAAAGGAAATACCAAAATTTATTATCAGCACCAATGCTTAGATGCTAATTTAGAAAAAGGCCATATCACTTTAAAAAACCTGAATACTCAAGAAATATTTGAAGACAAAGCAGACGTTATTTTTGCTGCCGACGGTGCTTTTTCTGCAGTTCGATACAACTCTATGCAAAAGGTAGATAGATTTAATTTTAGCCAATTTTACATTGAGGACGGTTACAAAGAATTACTTTTGCCAGCAGATAAAAATGGAAATTATCAAATCGAAAAAAACGCCTTACATATCTGGCCTAGAGGACGTTTTATGCTGATTGCTTTACCGAATGAAGACGGCTCTTTTACTTGTACTTTATTTATGCCTTTTGAAAATGACAAGTATGCATTTAAACAATTAGATAGCGATGATAAAATTGAGAATTTTGTCAAAGAAGTATTTCCAGATTTTTATGAAATGATTCCAAATCTGATTGAAAACTGGCATCAAAATCCGCTATCTTCTATGTCTATAACAAGATGTTTCCCCTGGACGGTTGGAAAGTTTGCTCTTATGGGAGACTCTGCACATTCAACTGTTCCTTTTTATGGACAAGGTATGAATGCTGGATTTGAAGATTGTTTCGTAATGTGGGAGCTTTTCAATAAGCATAAAAACTGGGACAATACATTTAAAGAATATCAAGAAATTAGAAAGCCAGATGGTGACGCTCTACAAGACCTTTCGCTAGATAATTATTATGTAATGAGAGATCATGTTGCAGATGAAAAATTCTTACTTCAGAAAAAAATTGAAGCCAAAATTCATGAGCGCCATCCAAATAAATGGATTCCATTATATAGCCAAGTATCATTTAGTAACATAAGATATTCTGATGCTTACAAGCAAGGAAAAATTCAAGAAGAGATAATGCGAAAAGTTATGAGCTCTCCAACAATTGAAAAAAATTGGGACTCAGAAGAAGTTGAAAATCAAATATTATCAATGATTCAATAATTATGCGGAATTGTCTATTTCTTATAATGATAATTATTTCAGTAATTGGAAACAGTCAGATGAAAATGCATCAGAGAAAGAATATTCCTTTAGTAGAATTTAATGGCACTTTTCAATTACAAAATTTTTATTTAAGTCCTGGACTTACTTACATGTTACCAAATACAATACCAAATGTTCTTACAAATTCTAATAATGAAATAAACGCCAATGGAAGATTAGCATACACTATTGATGCCGGAGCTTATCGAATTTTTGAAAAAGGAGGAAATATTTTTAATTATTTAGACTATGGAATTGGTTTTAAAAAACTTTCCGGCAGTGAGCAAATGAATGAAAGTAAGTCCATCTTTAAGCAAAGGTTTTTAACAGGTAGTCTTAATTTAAATAATATTTGGCAACTATCTGACAGAAAATTTATACAAACTAGCATAGGGTCCAATATGGATTTTAAGTTATATGAAGAAGGAACCCCATCCCCAAATAACACAGATAAATTAATTTTGGCATTTCATTTAAAAATTGGCTACGGATTTAAAGTGAAAAAAACTTTATTTATAATTCCAACAATGGAGTCCCCTTTTTTATCGTTAAAGAAATGGGAACAAGGAAAATCTACATATGGGATTTTCAACAGCAGGTATAGACCCTTAATATTTAAAGTAAGATTTATATGGTTAAAAAGACTTGGAAAAGGAAAGTGTCCTGAAGCACTTACAAGCCCAGAAGACAAAGCTAGATACGAAAGAAATTATATGCAATAATGAAAAATTCTCAAAAAAAAGCAACAGAATCCTTAGCGGTTCAAACAAAAATGGTTTTACCCAACGATACCAATCCATTAAATACACTTTTTGGAGGAAGGCTATTGGAGTGGATGGATGAAATAGCAAGTATTTCAGCTCACAAACACTGTGGTCGTGTAGTAGTAACAGCATCGATTAATAATGTTTCATTTGACGAACCTATATTCGCAGGAGAAATTGTATCATTACATGCAAAAGTAAGTAGAGCATTTAACTCTTCCATGGAGGTCTTTATAGACGTCTTTGTAGAAAACACAGATGGTAGCCGAAGAAAATGCAACGAAGCTATTTATAATTTTGTAGCAATTGATCAAAACAGAAACCCGATAAGTGTTCCAACTTTAATTCCAGAAACACAAATTGACAAACAAAGATTTGATTCTGCATTAAGAAGAAAACAACTTAGTTTAGTACTGGCTGGAAAATTAAAACCTGAAGATGCTACAGAACTTAAAAATGCTTTATTCCCTAAACTAAAATGAAAGCAAAAACTTGTAACGATATTTTTGAAAAAGTAATTGACTATTACCACATTAATAATACGGTTGATGGGTCCTATCTTAACCCATTTGAAAAAGAAACATTGGAATTTTTACTTTTTGAAAAATGCTGGATAGATACTGTTCAATGGCATTTAGAAGACCTAATTCGAAATCCTAATTTAAATCCAAAAAATGGATTAGCTTTAAAACACAGAATCGATTCTTCAAACCAAAAAAGAACTGATATTGTTGAAAAAATTGACGATTATTATTTCCATGTTTTTAAAGAAAGATCAAATTCCGAGAGCAGAATAAATACGGAAAGCCCTGGATGGGTTGTGGACAGACTTTCTATTTTAAATTTGAAGATATTCCACATGAACGAACAAACAGAGAGGAAAGATGTTAACCAAGGACACATCTTAAATTGCAATGAAAAATTAAATATTTTAAAACAACAAAAAATTGATTTGAGCCTTTCTTTTGACCAACTTTTAGAAGAATACAAAAGTGGAGTCAAAAAAATGAAAGTCTACAGGCAAATGAAAATGTACAACGACTCAACTTTAAATCCTGAACTCTATCAAAAAAACAATAGCTAAAAATATATTGATTATACGATTTTCGGCACTTGGAGATGTAATACTTTTAAGACCAATACTTCAACTATTTCTCAAAACATATCCCGATGTTAGAATCTGGATGGTTTCTAATATAAATAATAAGTCAATTTTTGATTTTGACGAAAGATTAAAATTTATTGGTATAGATTTTAATTCAAAAGAAAAAAAAATATTTCAAATAGCTAAAAAAGTTAAAGTAGTTTCAGGAAATATAAATTTTAATGGAATTTATGACCTCCACGATGTTATTCGTTCAAAAATACTTTGCTTGATGCTTTCTTCAAAAACAGATGTTACTAGAGTTTTCGAAAAACAAAGGAATTTAAAAAATAAAATTATAAGTAAAAAAATCACTTTACATAAACTCAAAACATCAAGTGAGCGTTATTTAATTTGTTTAAAAAAAGATTTTGAAAAACTTGATTTTTCTAATATTAGTAAGTCTTTAAAGGGTAGGAATACTAAAAAAAACATTATTGGAATTGCCCCTTTTTCTGCGCATAAAAGTAAGATATGGCCTTTATCAAACTATCAAAAAATAATAAATCATTTTAACAACTTTAAGTTTGTGATTTTTGCTTTTGGAAGTCAAGAGATAGAATATTCAAAAACTTACTTTTTAAAAAACTCAAACTGTAGTGTAATTGATGGGAATCTAGACCTAAATGAACAAATGGAATTAATTAACAGTTTCAAAGTATTTATTTCTATGGATAGTGCCAATATGCATTTGGCAAGTCTTACGAGTACTAAGGTTGTGTCTATATGGGGTCCAACACATCCTTTTTTAGGATTTAGACCTTTATTTAATGAAGAGTTTATTGTTCAGTTAAGTAATGAAGAATTTAATGATAGACCAATTAGTATTTATGGAAAAATAAGAAAGACAGATATGGTAAAAGCTGAACAGTCTATGTCTAGAATTGATGCGGAAAGAGTAATTGAAAAAATTAATTTAGCTATTAATCAATAATTAAGATGGACTCAAAGTGAAAGTAAAGCTTTCCATTATTTGATTACATAAAAGTTTTTTACAGGCATCCTCAACAATTTTTTTTGCAGAATCCTCATCACTAGTTTCCACATATAATGTTATATGTTTTCCAATTCTAACATTACTGATTTCAGTAAGACTTAAATTGTCCATACTTTGGGTAACTGCCTTGCCTTGTGGATCTAGTAATGCTTCAAGTGGCATAATATCAATACTGGCTTTAAATCTCATGTTATAAAATTATTAATTAAAGAAAACAATAAATACAAAAATAGAACAATAGGTAAAATAAGAAAGGTATTTCCAAATATTATTAAAAAAACAAGACAAATTATAGATGAAAACACCCACATATAAATAAGCTTGTTTGTCTTAAAATTTAAGTTCTTTATTTTCAATGATATAAAATTCCATTTACTTACCATTAGAAAGCTTATTAAAAGAATAGTTATGGGTAAAAAAACTTGGTAATTAGAAATATTTACTATCCAGCTGCTATACTCAAGATAAGTCAAGGTCAAACTAACGGTAATTAATGCAAAAGCAGGAATTGGAAGGCCTATGAAAAAAGAACTTTCATTTACTGCAGTATTAAATTTTGCAAGTCGTATTGCTCCAATTAGTGGGATAAGACCAAGAATTATAAAAAGCCAAAATTCTACTTCCTTTTCAACAAAAAACAAAGATAAGGTGCTCACGGAATAAACAATAATAGCAGGTGCAATCCCAAAAGTTATTAAATCTGCAAAAGAATCTAATTGAGCACCTAAGGCAGATTGAACATTTAATTTTCTTGCTGCAAATCCATCTAAGTAATCAAAGAGTGAGGCAAATAATATTAACCCTACAGACCAATATATTTCACCTAAAAATGCAAAATAAATTGAAGTCCATCCTAACAGAAAATTGATTGAGGTGATTATATTAGGAATATTTTTTTTCATATATGTGAACTAAATTACTGTAAACTTCGTTTCTTAATAAACAAAAAACCAATATTTAGTTTTTACTTTGCTAAATATATTTAAATTATACTGTGAAAAATTACTATTTGTTTCTATTGCTATTTATTAATTATTCAATTTCTGGACAAATAAATTCTCCGAAATATAGTAATGAATTTCTTAATATTGGTGTTGGAGCTCGATCCTTGGCAATGTCTAACTCAGTAATCACCAGTACCAATAGTGCTATGTCTGGTTTCTGGAATCCAGCAAATCTATCCAGAATTAATAACGACATCCAAGTAGGATTAATGCACGCAGAATATTTTGCTGGAATTGCAAAGTATGATTTTGGCAGTGTTGCAAAAAAAATTGATGAAAAAAGTGGTTTTGGATTTTCTTTTTTAAGGTTTGGAGTTGACAATATACCTAACACCTCAGAGCTTATTGATGCACAAGGAAATGTAAACTACGACAGGATTTCCTATTTCAGCGCTGCAGATATTGCATTTATTGGTAGTTATGGAAGAAAAATAAACGACAATCTTTCGGTCGGAGGTTCAGCTAAAGTAATTAATAGAACTGCCGGAGACTTTGCCTCAGCTTGGGGTTTTGGAATTGACATTTCATCCACATATATTAAAAATGACTGGGCAGTTGCTCTAGTTGCTAAAGATGTAACATCCACTTTCAATGTCTGGAGATACCAGTTATCTAGTGAAATGATTAACACATTTTATTCTACTGACAATGAAATTCCGGAAAATGGTCTGGAACTTACTTTACCTAGATTAATAGTAGGGTTAAGTAAAAATTATGAATTTGAAAAAAATGTTCATTTACTAATAGAATTTAATGCAGATATCACTACTGATGGTAATAGAAATGTATTATTATCAGGGAATCCTTTTTCTGTAGACCCTCACATAGGAAGTGAGTTTAATATAAAAGATATTGTTTTCATAAGAGGAGGAATTGGCAATGTTCAAAAAACACCTGACTTAACAGGTAAAATGATTTACACCATTCAACCAAATTTAGGAATTGGAATTAATATTAAAGGAGTTGAAATTGAATATGCTTTAACAGATATTGGTGATGTTTCAATTGCTGAATACAGCAATATTTTTTCATTAAAATTCAACTTAAATCCAAAAACAAATTGAAAATTATAAAGATAAAAATAGCTTTTTTATTTTTTTTATTAGGGTTTCATCAAAGTAATTTTTCCCAGTCTTTAGGAAATGAATGGATTAATTATAACCAGCAATACTTTCATTTTCCAATTGTTGAAACTGGTATCTACAGATTAAATTATGAGACTATTAATAATCATTTAATTAGTTTAGGAGTAAATATTAATAATATTCCGCATAATAATTTTCAAGTCTTTGGGAAAGAAAAAGAAGTTTCTCTTCTTATAAAAGATAACAATAACAATGGGTTTTTAGACCCCTTGGAATATATTGAATTTTATGCTGAAAAAAATGATGGATGGCTAGATACTTTAGTCTACGATTCTACGCATTTTATGCCTGATAAGTACTACAGTCTTTTTAACGATACCATTAGATATTATTTTTCATGGAATAATAACTCTAATAATAAAAGAACTACTGTAGAAGTAGACACAAATTACAGCATCTATAATCCTGTAAATTATTGTTGGAAAACACAGGTTTTAAAGTTTGCAACCAATTATAATGTTGGTTATCAAATTGATGGTATTTCAAGTCCAAAATATGAAAAAGCTGAAGGATGGGCAGGGGCAACTTTGCAAAAAAATAATTCAAATATTGAGCAAATAAGTTCAATAAATTGTGTTGGAAGTGGCCCAAATGCATTTGGAGAAATAAATCTTTTTTCTGCAAATTCCTCCACCAATAACTCAAATGGAAACAATCATAATACCAAGTTATTTATCAATAATAATCTAATTTTTGATTCTTCATATTTTAATTACCAAACCCTTCATGTAAAATATAGTCTTAGTAGTAATAACGTCTCCAATATTACTAATTTTAAGCACGAGATTTCAGATATTGGACAAGGAACAGATTATCAAAACATAGCTTCAATTAGTTTATCCTATCCTCACTCTACAGATTTTTCTTCCTACGAAAAATTACATTTTGGACTTCCCTTTTCCTTGAATCAAAAACAAAGGCTTACTATTACCAATAATGTAAATTCGTTGGGCTCCACAATACTTTATATTTTAGGCGATGACCATAAAACAATTCCATTAATAACCAATAATTCTAATTTAGAAGCAGTTATTCCAATTGCTCAAACCGATTCTATAATTTGCTATTTATTAACCGACTCGAATGTTAATCATGTAAAAAAAATTCACACTGTCAATAGCCAAGGATATTTCAATAATTTTAATTCTTTACAAATTGACAGTGCATTTGTTATAATTACTAATAAGAATCTACTTTCTTCATCAAGAAGCTATGCAGCATACAGAGCACCCAATGTAGATACATTAGTTGTGGATATCGAAGAACTTTACCACCAATTTTCTGCAGGAATATTCAAAAATCCTTTAGCAATAAAAAGATTTTTAAAATTTAGTATGGTTAATTGGCCCAGTTGGCCTTCACATATTTTTTTAATTGGAAAATCAGTAAGATTTAATAATGAAACAACTCCTGGCTCAAGAAATGACACCATCTCTTACAAATTAAACTTAGTTCCTTCATGGGGATACCCTAGTTCAGACAATCATTTTGCAGTTGGCTTAGAAAATAATAAAAGAAGTTATTCTCTTCCAATAGGCAGATTGAGTGTAAACAACAACTCCTCTGTGCTTAACTATTTAAATAAAGTAATTGAGTTAGAATCTCAACAAGGAAATAACAGTAATTATACTTTAGAAAATAAGGCATGGCAAAAAAATATTGCTCATTTTTCAGGTGGAAGCGATAGCTCCGAACAAGCTTATATGAATAATTATTTGGAGCAATTTCAAAATATAATTGAAGACACCTTGTTTGGTGGTCAGGTTAAAAAATTTGGTAAAAACCCTTTTACTTCAACAATAGATCCTTTAGAGTTTCAAATTGTTCAAAATTATTTAGAAGAAGGCATTTCATTGATGACTTTTTTTGGACATGCATCTTCCGGCTATGGGTTTAGTCAAAATATTGACCAACCTGAAAACTGGAATAATCAAGGAAAGTACCCGATGGTAATTGGTTTAGGTTGTTATTCTGGCGATGTACATAATCCAGATACCAATAGCTTTTCAGAACAAATTATTCGTCCTGTAAATAGTGGTGCAATTGGATTCATTTCTACTGTTAAGCAAGGATTCACACCCTTTATAAATTTTTACAGCAAGATGCTATACAAAATGATTGGAAAATATGGCTATAATAAATCTATAGGTCAGCAGATGGTTATGACTGTAGATTCTCTAGACCAAAGTAATTCTTTAGTAACTTGGGAACCAAAATTTGAAAGTAATTACAATGGGATGTCTCTTCAGGGAGATCCTGCTGTGAAAATTAATTCCCATAACTTACCAGAATTAATGCTCTCTGAACAAGATGTATGGACAGAGCCAAGTGTGGTAGATCTTTCAAAATCAAATTTTGACTTAAAATTTAAAGTATACAATTTGGGAAGAGCTTTTAGAGATTCTGTTTTTGTAGAACTAAAACAAGAACTTCCCGACGGATCAGACACTATTTACTCCAAATTTGTTCCTGGAATATTAAATGAAGACACCATAACTTTTAGAATAATTAATCAACCTGAAAATAGTGTTGGACAGAATATTTTTACAATTTCAATTGATTTACCAATTTCCACCATTGGAGAGGCCTACGACGAAAGCGGAAATAATAGAATTCAATATTTAATGAATATTTCTTCGAATTCAATAATTCCAGTTTGGCCATATGATTTAAGTATTGTTGGAACCCCAACTGATACTCTAAGAGTTTCAACTATTAATCCATTAGAGTCTTCCAATACTTATTATTTTGAAATAGACACCAATATTCAATTTAGTTCTCCATTTTTAAAAACTCAGTCTATTGTGTCTAACGGAGGAGTTATTGAAGCAATTCCAGGAAATTGGTCTAATAGCATCACCAATTTAAATGATTCGTTATTTTTCGAAGACAGTGTCGTATATTATTGGCGTTCTAGGCCAGACAGCTCTATAGTTGATTGGAAAGTAAGGTCATTTCAATACATTCCAAATAAATGGGGCTGGAGCCAATCACATATTGATCAGTTTAAGGAAAATGAATATTTAAATATTGTACTTGACAGCTTAAATAATATTTTCAATTTTGCTCCAACATTAAAAAGCATAACGTGTAAAAATTATATTCAACATGTTGCTCTAGGTTCAGAATGGTCTGGTACTTACTGGGAAGTAAGTGGTGAGATTGCAGATTACGGAGGGCATATAGATCCTGCAATTATGGTTGGAATAGTTGATCCTAATACTTTAAATTATTGGAAAACTCCCTTTATAGATAATTCTACAACACCTTCTAGTATTCTTAATCCAAATAATTGTTTTGGTCAATACAACGGAGATCCTGGTGTCTGTGGAAATACATCTTTAATTGGAAGAGCAAGAGAGCATGGTTATTTTATGTTTAAAAACAATAGTCCTTCACAATTGGATTCTTTAGCAAGTATGTTAAGTAGTAAAATTCCAGATGGTTATTATATAATAGTGTATAGCTATATTCCTAATAATTATGGTGGAACTTTGCTTTACAATAGCCCTTTGTACGCCAACTGGCCTACCAATTTATTCTCTACTTTTCAAAATTTAGGAGCAACTGGATTTACCAATTCTAACCAACCAGACGATGGATTTATATTCTTTTGTAAAAAAGGCGATCCTAATACTGCTATTGAAGTAAGGTCTGACACAATTTCTCCTGGCTTTGTTCCATCACAACTATTAGAATTTAGCACAACCGTGACTAGTTCGCTAGAAAGTGGAAAAATGTTATCTGGAATTATTGGTCCATCTAACAATTGGAAAAATATATATTGGGAACAAAGTGCACTAGAAAATCCATCTGCAGATTCTACAAGGTTAAAAGTTTATGGCTTAAACTCTTTATCTTCCAACCTAAAAACTTTAATTATTGACACTAGTTTTACAATTAAAGATTCTATTACCAATTTACAATCAATTGACAGTTCCTTTAATTATCTACAACTGGAAATGGAAACTTCTGATGATTCTTTATTAACTCCAAGTCAGATAGTAAACTGGCTAGTTACCTACGATCCGC
>Ga0228642_1000898_pt1 | contig 10946 bp, 10 predicted proteins | sample 53DmetaG_FD_190071 | JGI IMG/M metagenome (GOLD analysis project Ga0228642, IMG submission 190071) | Seawater microbial communities from Monterey Bay, California, United States - 53D | ecosystem: Environmental > Aquatic > Marine > Coastal | place: USA: California | collected 2016-09-29
TTTTTTGCCAAGGTGTCAGATTGCCCCATATCATAAGCTGCTCCCCATCCACCGGCAAAGAAAATTACATCATATTTTGTGAAATCAACTTCCTCTATGGGAATGGAGTTTTTTACCTTTGTTTGAAAAATGTCATCCCTGAGGTATCGCTCATCTGCTTCACAGCGAATATATCGCCTCATAGAAACTGGATCAACGGGAATCTGACCACCTCTGATGCTAGCAACATGTACTTCCATATTGGCATCTAAAAACTCATAATAAGGTGCAGTCATTTCTGATGCAGCGACTCCTGTAGCCTTGCCGTCTGTTTCGCCTGGTTTATTAAGTACACCATGGCTAGTTGTTACAATTAAGGCTTTTTTTCCTTCTAAATTGTATTTATTTCCCTCAAAATCAGGATTTAATCCTCTTGATTCTAAAATTGATTTGCACCCGGATAGACCAATGATCGAACTGGCGATTACTAATACAATTAATGCAATCTTATTCATATTAATCATTTAATTTTTTGTTTCTAGAATGGTAATTCACAAAATTAGATTGTCTATAAGAAAGACTTCTCAACATATGTTGAAAATCAAAGCAGAGTCAATTTTTATGCGACTCTAATTTATTTTTAGCTAGTTCTTCTGAGATGAATGGTAAAGATAAGTGAAGAGAGAAGTAGTGGTTTCTATTATTAATCGATACTGGAGCTTTAAATATATCACCAAACCCCTGATAATATCTGAATTGTAAGAAAAGTCCTTTTCCTTTTCTTGCAGTTCCTAATTCGTAAGATAGAATAGACAGTAATCCATAATCTAGATTGTTGACTTCATGTTTCATGTCATAATCAAAAACGCCAAAATCATTGTCTATTTTCAAATCAGCACCCTTTAGGAAAGAAACCTGTGGAGCAATCCCAACTCTAAACTTGTTTATTTGATAAAATATTGGAATATTAACATCTATATAATCAAGTGAAATTTCTGCTTTTTGGTCAATAAATTCTTGATCTAATGAGTTGTTACCAGAGTTTAAGGAATAATTTGATAATTTTAATTTCCTTCCTGAGCTGAAGAAAACAGTTGGACTCAAATAAAATTGAGCAGAAAGTTTAATGTTTCCAGCCATGCCGAAATTCGTTTCTATCGCTCTTTGATGCGTCTGGAAGTTAGTTATCCCCGAGTAGTTTACGCCAAACTCCAAACTCAAATTAAAGTCTTCACTGGCTATCTTGTCTCCAAAAATCAACCCTAGCAAAGCTGCTTGAGCGTTTCCTTGTATAGGGGTAAAGAAAAGAGTACATAATATTACTAAAAGTGATAAGTTCTTCATATTAATTTAAATTGAAGAGCAAATCTAGACAAGCATATATGTGATTAACTCAACAAATGTTGAGAAATGAATCAGTAGGAGAATTATTTTTTATTGCGGACTCTACTCAACTGGGTAGGCGTAATTCCAATCATAGAAGCAATAAAGCGCAAGGGGAACTTTTTTAATAATTCTGGTTTGTTTTCAAGGATAAATTGATACCGTTCTTTTGCAGTTCCTGTAAGAAATAGATATTGACTATTTGCCATTTCTAACAGCTGTTCTTTTTGGTGCTTGCGAACCACAATATTAAATGCAAGGTTGGTTTCCAGTAATTTTTGAACTTTTTCTACAGAGGCAATGAGTAAAGTCAGATCTTCTAAACATTCTATCCCAAGCGGAGAACTGTCTGTTCCTTTTAATCGAAAAGGGTCTACTATAAATGAGCCATCTTGTCGAATACGAGCAGTTATTTCATCACCATTTTCTTTATGAATTATTAGTCTCACAGCTCCTTTAGATAAAAAAGCAACATGGTTTGATGTTTTAAATGGTTCTTTAAAGAACTCTCCTTTTTTAAATTGTTTTTCTTCAAAAAGAGCAAGTATATCATTTATCTCTTCTTCTTTTGGAGAAGTGACTTGGTCTATTATATATGATTTTAATGCTTCTTTCATTCTTTAATTGCAGCTAACGTAGGGATAAAGTTACATCTTTATTTTTCCTTTGTGATGGCTTGCTATAACTACATTTCCTCGAGGGCTCTAGACTCTATTCTATTTCTAGATACTCAAACACTTCAACAAACCCTAGTTTTAAATCCGACAATTCGATGATTCTGTCTACTAAAGACGAGTCATCGGTATTTTTTATCGGTGAGTCTTTTTTTGACCCTCTGTATCCTTTATCATGTAGAAAGTTATAACCTTTTTAAGTTTAATATTCAGATTAAGTTTGTTTTAACATTATCTTAATGTTACTTTAATCTAAAATAGGATTAATACCATTTAATTTGGAGTTCATAAATGTTGTAACCAATGAAGTCCATTATTTCAAAGTCTATTCTTATTGTGGATGACGATAAAGATATTTTAGAGTTTCTGAGTTATAATATTCGTCAAGAAGGTTACAAAGTCTTCACAGCTTTAAATGGTGAAGAAGGCCTTTCACTTGTAAAAAAAATTGAACCCTCAATGGTTTTGTTGGATGTTATGATGCCTGTGATGGATGGTATTGAATCTTGCAGGGAAATTCGATTGATGCCACTGAGTGAGCAACCTATTATTGCAATACTATCCTCACGTTCTGAGGAATATTCACAAATAGCCGGTTTAGAAGCAGGAGCAGATGACTACATTACCAAGCCAATAAAACCACGACTACTATTAAAAAAAATCGAGTCATTATTTCGAAGAATAGAACACGGAAAATCAAGTGCCATTAAAGTCAGTAAAAATGGAATTAATATTGATCGAGAAAGGTATAAGGCTTCAAAAGATGGAATGGATATTTACTTGCCAAAAAAGGAATTTGAACTTTTAGACCTACTTATGAGTAAACCAGGAAAAGTATTTAACCGCGACCAAATTATGTCGTTGATTTGGGGAGACGATACCATTGTTGGTGAAAGAACAGTTGATGTGCACATTAGAAAGTTACGTGAAAAAATCGGTGATAATTGTGTCCGGACAATTAAGGGTGTTGGATATACCTTTAATGATCTATAAAATTTTTACCTATAAATAAGCCGAGTCTTTTAGGTCTATATTAACTGAATATTAAGGAATTCACTTAATTATAATCTTAACATAATAATCGATTAACCTAAATAATAGGGATCTGTTCGATCTTTGTAACAACAATATTAATTCAAGAAAAAATGAAAAAAATGAAAATGTTATTAATCGCTATTTCTGTAATAGTGGCAGCGGGTTGTAAGAAAAAAGGATGTACAGATCCAACAGCTATAAATTTCAATATTGAGGCTGAAAAAGATGATAATTCCTGTAAGTATAATACGGACGAAACTTCTGTTATAGTTTCGAATAATATTACAACAAATACTACATGGACCGCTGATAAGGTGTATGTCTTAGCGAGTCGTGTTACTGTTGAATCTGGGGTAGAATTAACCATTGAAGCTGGAACTATCATCAAAGGGCAAGCCGGTTCAGGTCCAAATGCTACTGCACTTTTGATTGCTCGAGGAGGTAAATTATTCGCTAATGGAACGGCTGAAGCTCCAATTATTTTCACATCAGTCGCTGACGAAATCATGACTGGCCAAAAAGTAAGTCCGAATCTTGATCCAAATCTTGATGGTCTCTGGGGTGGATTGATCATATTGGGTAACGCACCAATTTCTGCCGCATCAGATGTGGTTCAGATAGAAGGGATTCCTCCATCGGATGCAAATGGTTTGTACGGAGGTTCTGATGCAAGTGATAATTCAGGGTCGATAACTTATATTTCTATCCGTCACGGTGGAGCAAATATTGGTGAAGGAAATGAGATTAATGGTCTTACTCTTGGCGGTGTAGGAAATGGAACTACTATTTCAAATGTTGAAGTTGTTGGCAATCAAGATGATGGGATTGAATTTTTTGGAGGAACTGTTAATGTTTCAAATGCCCTTGTCTGGAATGCTGGTGACGATGCGATTGATACAGATCAAGGATGGTCAGGTACTCTTGATAATTTTATCGTTTTGAATCCTGGCGATGAGTGTTTTGAATTAGACGGACCAGAAGGATCAGCATCAGGAATACATACTATTACCAATGGAACTACATACGCTGGGCGTGCCCAAGGATTGGTCGATTTAGACGACAACTCTAGCTTGGTATTCACGAATCAATACTTCTTTGGTCTTGCGGATGGTCAAGATTTCGATCAAGTGCCAACGGCTGATGGATTTTTAAATGCCTCTGATTTTCAAGTTACACTTCCTACCGGAGGAGTCTTAACTGATTTCTTTAAGGACGGTTCGGATACTTTTACATCTGAAGTTGCTGAAGGAGGAAATACGGTTGGTGCTGATGCTTCAGTATTGATAGGGTGGACTTGGGCTGGTTTATCAGGTAACCTATCAGGATTATAAAAATTAAATAATCAATTGCTTTTGCGGCACTCGTAGAATATTGCTACGAGTGCTCTTTTTTGTTAAAATAAAATAAGATGAGAAACCTTTATTTGTTGTTCATATTTATCATGTTGAGTTCTAATGCTCTTTTCGCACAAAGTGGGATTATAAGAGGTTCTATTATTGATGGTTCTTCAGGAGAATTTTTGCCTATGGTAAAAATACAAGTTGAAGGCTTGAATAAAGGAGCGTTTTCAGATCTTGATGGAAAGTTTGAATTTAACCTACCCGTTGGCATTTATAATCTAATTTTCTCCATGTATCCTTATAATAAAACAGTAATAAATGGTGTAGAGGTCACAGCAGAAAAAGTGACCCTTGTTGAAAATACGCCACTAGAGGCACAAATAACAGAGTTCGGTGAGGTAACCGTTCAAGCCGAATACAAAAAAAATACAGAAAATGCCATACTCAGAATGAAATTGAAATCGGCCAATATGATTGACGGTATATCCGCTTCAAATTTCAGAAAGACAGGTGATTCTGATGCTGCATCGGCTATGAGACGTGTACCAGGCATCTCTATTGCAGGGGGAAAATATGTTTTCATCAGAGGGATTGGAGATCGATACAATAAAACCTTACTGAACGGACTAGACATTCCAGGATTAGATCCAGATAGGAATACCCTTCAGATGGATATTTTTCCCACCTCGCTCATTGACAATATGATTGTCAATAAAACATTTAACGCAGAGCTACCTGCTGATTTTACGGGTGGTTTGGTCAATATCGAATTGGTCAGCTTTCCCAATAAAAAAACACAAAGCATTTCATTTAGGGCAGGCTATAATCCCAATTTCCATCTAAGAAATGACTATTTAGATTATCAAGGAGGTAAATTAGACTTCTTGGGTTTTGATGATGGAACGAGAGCCATTCCTGCAGAAACAAACATTCCCACATTCCCACAAATCATAGGAAACCCTACCGGCTCTCAGGCTGATCGATATACTGACATTCTAAATTCATTCAATAAATCCCTTGCCGCGAAGGAGTCTCAAAGCTTTTTAGATGGAGGTATTTCAATGAATTTTGGAAACCAAGTCAAAAAAGAAAAACGAACAATCGCATATAATTTCTTGCTCAATTACCGCAACAACACAGAGTTTTATCGAGATGCTATTTTTGGTAGATATGGATTGCCAGGAGACCTAGATCAAACGGCAATGGACACGATGGAGTATCAACGAGGTAATTATGGAGTGAATTCGGTTATGATAAGCACCCTCGCTGGATTTGCCCTAAAGACACTGAAGGCAAAATACAACATTACTGCCATGCATCTTCAAAACGGAGAATCAAGTGCCGGTATATTTGACTTTATCAACGATGATGAGGGGTCTTATTTTACAGGATATCAGCACAATCTTTCTTACAGCCAAAAGTCTATCTCCAATCTTCACATGGCTGCCAAATACAAATTTGAAGAAGCAAAATGGGATTTGGAATGGAAGCTTTCCCCAACCTTTTCGAGAATCAAAGACCCTGATATTCGTTTTACGCGTTATGAGAACATTGACGGTGGAGTGAGAATTAGCACGGAAACAGGTTTTCCAGAGCGAATCTGGCGTGACTTATACGAAATCAATGGAGTGGCTTTAGTGGCTGCAAAGAAATCATACGAAGCTTTTGGCTCAAAGGCCGAGCTTAAGGTGGGAAGCGGTTATTCTTACAAACAACGTGATTTCTCTATTAAGAACTTTCAGGTGAATGTGAGGGGAGATATTCCTTTAACTGGAGACCCTGACGAATTGTTTCAAGACGAAAACTTATGGCCGTATCTTGGAAATCCATCAGAGGGAACAACCATTGAAACTCCTTTTCTGCCGAGTAATCCCAATTCTTTCAACTCAAATATCAGCAACATCTCTGCATACGTTTCCAATCAAGCGACAATTGGAAAGAAATTCAAGTCGATCATCGGACTTCGTACAGAATACTACACACATAGATATACTGGGCAGGATCAACTAGGAACAAACGTATTGAATAATGACAAGGTCCTGGAAAACCTAGGTTTGTTTCCTTCCGTGAATCTTGTCTATTCAGTAACTGAAAATCAAAATATAAGACTCTCATATGGAAAAACAATTGCAAGGCCTTCATTTAAAGAACTTTCATACGCGGAGATTTTTGACCCTATAACGGGTAGAACTTTCGTAGGTGGTTTGTTCAGAGATGCAGACAATGCAACAGGAGTTGTTTATTGGGACGGAGAACTGACCAGTACCAATATACATAACTTTGATTTTAGATGGGAGATTTTCCCTTCTAAAGGGCGGACCGTTTCTATCAGTGCCTTTTATAAAAAATTTATCAACCCTATTGAAATCATACAATATGCAACACAACCGGGGGCATTCCAACCTAGAAATGTAGGTGATGGTCAGGTTCTTGGAGGAGAGTTCGAGATTCGTGAAAACCTTAGCTGGATCAGCAAAAAAACAGAGGCCTTTGATTTTGTATTGAATGTAACCGTTGTGGATTCTCGCATTGAATTGAGTAAAACAGAATACGATAGCCGTGTGGCAAATGCAAGAACTGGTCAAGTGATTGAAGCCTTCCGTAAGATGGCTGGTCAAGCTCCCTATATTATTAATGGTGGTTTTTCATACAATGGTGCTAAAAAAGGATTCTTTAGCAATCTTCAGGCAGGCTTGTTCTATAATGTACAGGGTGAAACACTTCAATTTGCTGGAATTGCAGACCGACCAGATATTTATACGGTCCCTTTTCACAGCTTGAACTTCAACATTAACAAGTCTTTTGGAAAGGATGAAATATATTCCATAGGAATAAGAGTAAGTAACTGTCTGAACGATCGAAGAGAAAGTATTTTTAAATCCTTCAACGCAGAAGATCAATACTTCTCTCAATTGTCTCCTGGAGTGTCGTCTAGAATAAGATTTAGAGTCAATTTGTAAAGTAGTTTATATTCTATTCCATTTTTAAATACTCCAATACCTCAACAAACCCTAGTTTTAGATCCGATAATTCGATGATTCTCTCTACTAAAGACGACTCATCGGTATTTTTTATCGGTGAGTCTTTTTTTTGACCCTCAGTATCCTTTATCATACAGAAAGTTATAACCTTTTAAGTTTAATATTCAGATTAAGTTTAAAGTAAGTTTTAACACTTTGTTAATGTTAATGTAAAAAGGGAGATTACGAAGTGGTGTGAGCTTTTCTTTTTCTACTTTTTCTTTTTGAGTATGACCCAAATTAGGTAAGTAAATATAAGCGTTAATAGGCTTAAACTCTTTTCAAAAAGTGTTTCTGCGAAAAGATTCCCAATTGTATTTAATCCAAAAACTAAAAGGAAAATCCATAAAATGATATCCACTACCCTTGTTGTTTGAAAACTTAACACGTAGTCACCTTTTATTAGCAAGGTAAATCCAAGAAAGAGGTTAATTAGAATTGAAATACTTTCAAAAACATACATCTCTGCATCATTGTTTATCTTTCCTCCCCAGGTGACTTCGTATGGAATTATCTTAGTTATTATAGCCAAATGAAAAAGTGTAACAGTGGCTATTAACCAAATCAATATTTTAATGGCAATTTTCGAGTTCATAATTTTGATGTTTTCTAAAATTTAGCCTGAGTTTTATTCGAAAGAGTTTGGGTTTTCAATCTAAATTATTGAAATGACATGAAAACACCAGTAAAATAAAAGATAATATTGATGAAGCAGATCTTATTAAATTGAAATTATTCCACTTTCCTTCAATACTTGTTCTAAGTAACTTTAATTCTTCCGATGTAAAGGTTTCTAAACTGGCTTTATCTAGTGTTTCGTTCAGAGGGATATTTCCAAATATAGTTACACCAAAGGCGCCAATCCCATAAATGATAAACGTGCAGATAAACAGCCAAAAAACATTTTTAGGATATAAATGAAGATAAAAGATAGGAACCAGTGCTACTGCAATTATTGCCCCAGCAAAAACAAATATAAATGTCTTGTTTAATATTAGGCGATTCATTGATTGTAGTGCACGCAGATATTCAAGGTCACTTAATTTTCCAATTCCCGGTTTAACAGCATTAGACCAAGTAAAAAAAACACCTGCCATTATCCCAGTAAATAAAATCGCGGATGCTAAGATTATCGTTTCAGTTTTCATTCTGTTTTGCTTATGGCTAATTTAGGGCTAAAGGTACATCTTTATTTTTCCACTGTGAATCCTTGTTACGGTTGTATTATCTCGATTGTACTATTGATTCTATTCAATCCCCAAATATTCACACACCTCAATAAACCCTAGTTTTAGATCCGATAATTCGATGAATCTGTCTACTAAAGACGACTCATCGGTATTTTTTATCGGTGAGTCTTTTTTTTGCCCCTCTGTATCCTTTGTCAAGCATGCGATATATAGATTTCATTCTCAAGAAAATTAAGTTTGATATGAAAAACTATAATATTTCAGGATACTAGTTTTTTAAAATCTAAACAATGTGCTTGACATATTCGTTTCAAGGGATATTATTAAATGGAAAAAATGAATAGAATTATTATGACTTTTGGGATAGTCTTAATTTCCCTATCTAGTTTAGCACAAACAACTGTCGTTGACGTTATAGTTAACAGTGAAGACCACACATTATTGGAAGCTGCAGTAGTAGAAGCAGGATTAGTTGAAGCTTTAAGCGAAACAACGGGAACATTTACGGTATTTGCTCCTACGGACGATGCATTTATTACATTAGCTAGTCAGTTGAATGTTGAGGTAGAAGATTTGCTTGAGCTACCGAATCTTGCTGACATTCTTTTATACCATGTTTTACCAGAAGTAGTTTTAGGAGAGGTTCTTCTTCCATTTTCGGTTAATTCTATGTGGGGTACTTTGCTCCCTGAAGCACCAATGTATATACAATCCAATGGAACAACGATTACTATAAACGGATATTCCTCGATAATTACGGCTGATCTCATTGCAGATAATGGAGTAGTGCATGTTATTGATGCAGTAGTTTTTCCAACGAACAACAATCCAGTGGGTATTGGAGAAATTGAAGCAACAAATGTGCAGTATGATGGATTATATTATAACATTATGGGACAAGTGATTCGCAGCTATGAAGAGATTCCATCAAATAGTTTTTATATCCGAAACGGTAAGAAGTTTATTAAGACTGTTCAGTAAGTTTCAACTTTTTATTGTTACTATAAAACCTTATAACTGTGTCTTCGTTTCTCATAGCTTGGAGCATGAAAATTTCTAAATACTCATACACCTCAATAAACCCTTGTTTCAGATCCGATAATTCGATTATTCTGTCTACCATTGAAAGGCCAATCTGAAAAGATTGGCTTTTTCATTTTCTGGAACGTTGTTTGGCACAATAATTTCATTGGTTCAAATTAATCCTTTTATTAGACAGAAAGTCCAAATAGTTAATAAGTATCATTATATGACGAAAAAAGAAATTTTACACTTACATAATCGTTTTGGCTTTGGCTTACTCCATAGCGAAGTAGAAAAATTATATGGATTGTCTAATAAAGAACTTGTAAATCGCTTGATAAAAAGTTCAGAACAGACCTCACAACTCTCTTTGAATCTAGCTTACCTTTCTGAATTTAAAAGTAAGAAATTGGAGGATGATAAAAAAAAGCTACTTAGAGACAAGCTCAAAAATAGTTCACTTGAGCTGAATCATTTATGGGTTCAGCAAATGGTTACAACAGAAGCTGCCTTGAGGGAACGAATGACATTGTTTTGGCATGGGCACTTTGCCTGTATGATTCGAAATGGGCTGTATGATCTACAGCAGAATTCAGCTTTAAGAGCCCACGCGCTAGGAAATTTCAGAACACTACTTCTTGAGGTGTCTAAAAGTGCGGGTATGATTAATTATTTAAATACGAGACAAAATACGAAACAAGCGCCCAACGAGAATTTTGCCAGAGAGCTAATGGAGCTCTTTACCATTGGTCGCGACAATTATACTGAGAAAGACATCAAGGAAGCTGCAAGAGCCTTCACTGGTTGGAATCATTTGAGTGATGGGTCGTTTAAATTTAAGTCTAACAAACATGATTTTGGGTTAAAAACTTTCTTCGGAAAAACTGGAAATTGGAAAGGTGAGGACATTATAGATATTCTACTTTCCGATCGAAGAACGGCAGATTTTATAGCATCTAAACTCTATTTCTACTTTGTTTCAGATGTGGTCAATAAAAGTCATATCCAAGAAATTTCTGAACAGCTTTTTAGCTCTAATTATGACATTCGTTCTACGGTAAGGTTGATTATGCTTTCCGATTGGTTTTACACTAAGGAAATTTTGGGAAAAAAAATAAAATCTCCAATTGATCTCATTGTATGTCTCGCAAAACAATGTTATTTAAATATTGAGGAAAAAAAGAGTGTAATTGCCATTCAAAGACAATTGGGTCAAGAGCTTTTGGCACCACCAAATGTTGCAGGGTGGCCTGGAGGAAAGCGTTGGATTGACAGTTCATCCTTACTGTTCAGAATAAAGTT
>Ga0228642_1000909_pt1 | contig 10858 bp, 12 predicted proteins | sample 53DmetaG_FD_190071 | JGI IMG/M metagenome (GOLD analysis project Ga0228642, IMG submission 190071) | Seawater microbial communities from Monterey Bay, California, United States - 53D | ecosystem: Environmental > Aquatic > Marine > Coastal | place: USA: California | collected 2016-09-29
ATAATTGCATAATTGCATAATTGCATAATTGCATAATTGCATAATTGCATAATTGCATAATTGCATAATTGCATAATTGCATAATTGCATAATTGCATAATTGCATAATTGCATAATTGCATAATTGCGATATATTTTAAATTTAAAATTACTCTTATATAGTTAAGTTAATTTTTTTTTCTATATTTTTGTAAATTATCTTCAACATCCATTATTAAAAATTTATTTCTTTTTGATATATTACCATTTCTAACACTTTTTAAAGTATCAAGTAGTGTATCATTTTTATAATCACTTTTATTAAGTAATATACATAGTAATTCTATATTAAAATCATTTATTATAATATTATCATTTAAAAGACATAATGAATTAAAATAGTAATCAATTTTAATTATATTTTTTTTATATAGTGATACTATTAAAAATATATTACCTATAATTTTTACTTTTAATTTATTTTTAATTAAATCATTATCAATATAAATATATTTTATTCTATCATTAAAATTTATATTTAATATATCAATTAAAATTTTAATTATATCTATTTTTAATTTTTTATTTAATCCTAATAATATATCAATATATAATTCAGTAAATTTATGGTCATAACAAATTTTTTCATAAAATATATTTATTATATCATTATTAAAATTATTATCGTTAATATATTCACATAATTCATTTTTTATAAAATCATAATTTACATTACTTAATTTATTTAATATTTCACGAAATTTATCATTTATTTGTTTTTTATTATCTATATTTTTATCATTTCTTCCATTGTCCCAAGAATGTTGTGCTTTTTGTAATATTTTAGTAGTATTAATAGGCATAGTAATAACCTCAGGTTTAATACTATAAAAATTTCTAAACTTATTTAATATTGATAACATTATATTAATTATATTAATTATTTCTATATATATATATTTATAAAATATTAATAATATATTATGAAATCTAAATCAAAATGTGGAATCAAATTTAAAAAATGAAAAAGGGTTTTGGTGAAGTTTTAACTAAAAATGATGAATCTGACACAGAAGAACAAGTTAAAAAATATAAAATACAATTTAATTTAGATAATATTTTACAAGATAAAATTGATAATAATTATACTGATGATATATAAAGTAATTTTTCATAAATATGTGTCTATGCAATAATATGTTTGCAATCATTGCATATGTTATTTCTATATTAATAAGTAAACATATTTAAAAATTAAAATTTAATAATTTTTATGAATATTATAATTGATAATAGAGAAAATAAATTAATTCAATTATTTGAAAATAATAATATATCCTTTATAAAAAAACAATTAGAAATTGGAGATATTATTTTACAACAAGATGATAAAATTCTTTTGTTAGTAGAAAGAAAAACTATTCCAGATTTAATCGGAAGTATTAAAGATGGTAGATATAAGGAACAAAAAACAAGAATATTAAGTAAAATAAATATTGAAAATGTATTATATTTAATTGAAGGAAGAGTTGATAATATAAAATTTGATGAAAAAATAATTTTTGGTTCAATTACAAATATGATATTTAGAGACAATATAAAACTTATAAATACAGGTAATTTACAACAAAGTTTTGATTTAATTTTAAGTTTAAAAAAAAAATTTATGGAAGGTACGTTTCAATCAAAAGAAAATTTAAATTATAATGATACTATAAAATTAAATAAAAAAGAGAATATAACAAATAATATATTTAATATACAAGTTTTAGCTAATGTTCCAGGAGTATCATTAAAAATGGCTGAAATAATATTAAAGGATATAAAATCTATTAAGGATTTAATTTTAAAGTACGATAATTATAATTTGGAACTTCAAAAAGATGACGTAGATATTAAAAATATTGAAAAATTAAAAGAAGAATTATTAAAAGATATTCAATATAGTGAAAAAAGAAAAGTTGGTAAAGTAATTTCTAAACGTATTTATCATTTTTTATATAAAGATAATTAATATTACTCTAAACAATTCATATAATTTTTTTTTGTCATACAACCAACTAATTTACAAACTATTTATTGCTAATATTTTCAAATTTATACCTAAATTTTTATATCAAATAAAATCTTTTTATTACCTTCTTCTAAATAAGTGTTGTATATGCATAAATTACTTTTTATTCATTTATTTTAAATAGGTCAAATATAAAATCATATTTCATAATAGTTATCTATTTATATTTATTCTTATATTTGTATTTCTGTAATTTTACCATGTGTAAAATATAATTTTCTATCATATTTGGTAAATAATTAAATTTGTTAATTAACGTAACTTGTTTTTCTAATTTTGTATTTTTTATTTATTTTAAATCTACCATTTAATTTTTTAACTAACGAATTTTTTCTTGTAAATTATTTATTACAATGGATACAATTAAATTTGTTAATTAACGTAACTTGTTTTTCTAATTTTGTATTTTTTATTTATTTTAAATCTACCATTTAATTTTTTAACTAACGAATTTTTTCTTGTAAATTATTTATTACAATGGATACAATTAACATTTTTATTTAAATTTATTTGTATTATATCTTCTAGATATTATTGATTCTTTATCTTTATTATATAAGTTTTCATTTTCAACAGATTCATAAAATTTTAGCGAGGAAAACCGGATTCTCATTAAAGAAAAATTTTTGAAAAAAATGAAAATGAAAATAAAATCTTCTAATTTATGAAAAATAATTAGGTATTTTTTGCGATGAAATGGTACTAATACATAAATTTTCAGGAATAAAAGTTCTTTTACAAACATCAATTATATTTTGTTTAGTAATAGAATTATATGTTTTAATAACATTTTTTATTTGAAGATGTTCTGGAAAATTATTAATTTGTTTTTTTTGTCTATTTTTATATAAGAAGAATTGTCTTGTCATATAAGAACCTAAAGAACTATGACTTAATTGAAGTGCTAATAAACCATTTTCAATTTTTAGTTTATTTGAATTCAATAATTCTTCCTCAATATTATTATATGTTTTCGTTTTTAAATCTTGTATTTTATACTGTTTTAAATCATCAAGGGCATTTATAATAGTATCTACGATTAATTTAACAGACTCATATTTTTCTGTATTAGTATAAATGGAAAAATAACCTTTATGATTATATATATTTGATTCGGAATTAATACCATAGACTAAATGGTAATGTTCGCGCAATTGATATGATAATATTGATGATAAACTATTAGTTAATAAATTAGATATTAAATCTAATGTAAGTTCATCATTTATATCACATTTATAATTAAGAATAATATATGTTTTATCAAATTTATCTTTTATAATGTTATCATGGTATGGTAATATATAATTTTTATTATTGTCTTTTTTTCCATAAATTAAATTAGTTGATAATAAAGGAATTAAATTGTCACCATTTTGTTTTAGATATTTAATTTTATATTTTAAATATTTTTGTTTATAATTAATAGTATCCTTTGAAAAATTACTAAATTTACTATTTAGTAAATTAATAAAACTATTATCATAATCACCAGATAAACATATAGTAATATTATTTAAATTTTTATAAAATTTATTAAAGTAATTAATTAAATCTTCTCTCTTTATATTATTTAATGATTCATCTGTTCCTATAATTGTTTTACATAAGACATCATCCTTAAATAATATTTCATAATAATTTTCAGCAGAAATTGATTGGGGATTATCTTTCATATTTGCCTTTTCTTCAAAAATAATTTTTCGCTCCTTTTCAATTTCATCTATATCAAATAATGGATTAACTAATATATCGTAAATTATATTTAACATTTTTTTAAAATTTTTTTTATTAGATTCAAGAAAAAACCCCGTATTTTCTTTACTTGTAAAAGCATTATAATTAATAGCATTATTTCCCATATATTTAATTGGTATATTATTACCATTAAAATTTTTACTTGATCCAAAAATTACATGTTCAAGAAAATGTGAAATACCTGCAACATCAGAATGCTCATTTACGGAACCAACATTGAATAAAATTAAAATAAAAATTAATTCAGAATCATTTTTATTTAACAGTAAAGGTATTTTTTTATTTATTTGTTTAAATTCAAAATCTTTCATAATATATATATATATATATATAATGGATAATAATTTTGGTAGAATACCTTTTGAAATGACATTTAAAAAAGATAATAAACATATAAGTAACTTAAATTATATAGATAAATTAAATAATGTAGATAATTTAAATAATATGGATAATTTAAATAATATAGATAATTTAAATAATAAAACAAACGAGGATAATAATATTAAAAATATAGAATTTAAAAAAAAACAAAAATCAAGTAAAAAAAAGATAGAAACACAAAAAGATAATAATGAATATAAATATGATAAAAAAGATTTTCTTGAGGAATTTATGAAATTACATAATGATTTATATTTTAATCCTTATAAAATAATGAATTTAGAAAAAGATTATGATAAAAAAAATTTAAAAAAAATGTATAAAAAATTAGCATTAATATATCATCCGGATAGACCAGATGGTAATGAAAAAACTTTTAAAGAAATTACACAAGCATATTTATATTTATTAAAAAAAATAAAAGAAAATATACCAGATAAACAAATAATAGATTTAAAAAATGAATATAGTAATTTTGTAAAACAACAAGAAGAACAAAATTATGAAAATATATATAATGATTCCCAGAGATTTAATTTAAATAATTTTAATAAAATTTTTGAAGATTATAAAGACCCAGACATTAATAATGATGGTTATAATGATTTTATGAAAGGACAATTTAATGAAAAAAAAGAGGATAATGATAGTTATATATTTTCTAGTAAATTTAATATAGATATTTTTAATAAAATATTTGAAAATGATACGGATAATTTAAATAACAATATTGTTGTATTTAAAGAACCAAGTGAATTATCAACATATAATAATAATTATGAAAAATTAGGTGAATGTAGAGTAGATGATTATACATCAGATTTCACATTTGGAAAACAAAAATTACAGTATACTGATTGTAAAAAAGCATATACAAAAAATGATTTTAATCCACAAAGTGTAAAATATAAAACATTTAATGATGTAAATGAATTAGAAAGTTGTAGGTCACAATTAACGTATGTAATGGATGAAGAATCGAAAAAAAATTATTTATTAAAAAAAGAAAAAAATGATAGGGAAGAAAAAAATAGACAAGAAAGATTAGAAAAACAGGATTTAAATATTTTAAAAAAGTATAAAAAATTAAATATAAAAATGATTGGAAATAAAGAATTTTTTAAATAATTTTCCTAATAAAGTGTTTTTATCATAAGAATAATTATATATGTTAATATAAAATGAATAAATACAATAATATTTTAAAAAAAAATAATAATAATATTAAAAAAAAAAAAGAAAAAGAAAATGAAGATTTTAAGGTATTTATAATGAAAATTGAGTTGCAGAATTTAGAAAAAAAATGGAAAAACAAAAATAAAAATAGTTCTATTAGATATTCTTAATTACACTATTAAAAACTTAGTAAAAAGCATGTGGTACAAAAAAACCCACTAATAATTGTGCCGGGACACCACCAGGAGGATTTAAAGAAGCATAAACTTCAGCATATGTAACATTATCTCTAATAGTTGAGGCAGGATACCAAGCATACAAACCCCATAAATTTATACCACCTGGTGCGGTGATTAGTCTCATTGCACAAGTATTTGTTGCCATATGATATGCAGTTTGGGGAGATATCCATATTCTAGAACCATCAGGAAATAGAAATACACCTGGTTGTGGTATAACTGGTGCTACTGCTCCTGGTGCTGGTCCTGCTGCTCCTGGTCCTGCTGCTGCTGCTGCTTTTGCTTTTGCTGCTGCTGCTTTTGCTTCTGCTGCTGCTGCTGCTGCTGCTGCTGCTGCTTTTGCTGCTGCCGCTCCTAATGGATTATTAGGCAAATTATTAAAATCATTAATAGCATCAGCTACACTCGTATCTCCATTACGTAATGCATATAATATTTGAGTTACCGCAGTCGCATCATCATCACCTGGGTTGTAGTCGTCTGTGAATGGGCGAATTGCTCTGGCCATATCACCTTTGCTACCAGATCTTGGTGGCCAAGTATTTAATAAATTTTGAATATCTTGCCATTGTGCATTACTCAATCCACCAACCATTTTCTGTTTAGCATTAATATATTTTAATTTCATTTCTAAATACTTTGTTTTGTAATTAACCATTTATATATATATATATATAATAAAAAATAATTAAATAATTAAATAATTTTTGAACAAATTGATAGAGTAAATTCATTAAGATTATTATCATATGTTGAAATTTTATATCCAATAATATTAGAATATTTATTTAATAATGGTTTTAATGTATATAAATTATTATTAAATTGTACATTTATATTTTGATATGGTATTTTAACCATAAATTCATCCTGGCATAAAATGTAAATATTACTAGTAAAATTATTATTTTTAGTTTGTTCTTTAATATTTTTTATTAAAAAAGAAAAATGATCTGTATCAATATTTTTAAAAATTAAAGTATCTTCTTTATATTTTTTATTATAATTAAATCTATTTATAATTTTGTTTTTAATAAATCTTGTTGTAAAATATAATGTAGGAATAGTTAGTAATCCCAATAATTTAAATTTTATATTATCATATAATCTCATATAAAATATATAATGTATTATTTTTTAAATTGTTAAATTTATATTATAATTGTTTAGATAATTGAATATCAGTATAATACTTATGTAATTGTTTCATGAAATTTTCATTTGGATTTGCAATATTTCTATTTTTTTTTATAATTTCTAAAGCATTTTTAGGATTATAATCATAATTTTTAATTAAATATGCAATTAATAAAGTAACTGATCTACTAACTCCTGCAATACAATGAATTAAAATTTTTTTATTATCTTTAATATTTGATTCTATAAAATTATTAGATATATCAAAAACACGAGTAATATTTTCATCACAATTATCAATTAAATCTAGGTTTAAATAATCAATATATTTTGGATATAAATCATCAATTCCAACTACACAACAAACAATTGATTTAATATTATTTTTTTCTAAATTATTATAGTTTGATGCTGAATATATATCACCTATATATATACCATCAATAATTTCATTCATAGAATTATTAGCAATATAATCTGTGGAATAGTAGTGATAATATGATCTTAATTTACCATAAACATAATAAGAATAATATTTAACAGTATTTGTAATATTAAAATTCTCAGTCATTTATATTATATACAAATATTAATTTTAAATATTTACATAATTTTAAATATAATATATTTATATATTATATGAATAAATACTGTTCTAAATATTTAAAATATAAAAAAAAATATCTTAATATTATTCGTAATAATATTATTTGTAATAATATTATAGAAAAAAAAAATATAAAAGGTGGTTCTATAGATAATAGTAATTTAGGTCATATTAATATAATAAATAATAATGTAATATTATACGCTATTGGGGATATTCATGGTGATTTCGAATTATTAAAGTATATTTTAACTAAATTACTAAATGTTGCTACTTATAATAGTAATAATGATACTTTTACTTGGAAAAAAGACTCAAAAAATATTTATTTAATATTTAATGGTGATTTAGTAGATAGAGGTGGTAGAAATGAGAAAGTAGTAGATATAGAAAAAAGTGATATTAAAATTATAGAAAATTTAATATATTTAAAAGAACAAGCACAATCAATTAATTCAGATATTTTATTAATGTGTGGTAATCATGAATTAATGATATTTAATCAAGATTTTAGATATAGTACATTAGATAAAGACCAAAAAAAATATATTAAAAAAGGTTCAACTTTTTCAAAGTTATATGCTGATAATGTATTAGGTTTACTAAGGATTAATAATATAATATTTGCTCACGGTGGTGTATGTAAAGAGATGTTTGAACCAAGTACTTATAATGTAGATTTTAAAAATGTTGATATATTTAATTATATTAATAATCTTATAAGAAAATGGTTATATAATAAATCTTTATCTATCCAAGAACAAAAAAATATGAATATTTTATTATTTGGTGATTCAGCATCTCCAATGTGGTGTAGAACTTTTGGATATAAAAAAGAAAATGATATAACTTGTGGTAACGAAATAGATGAAGATGTATTTCAAAACCTAAATAATGTAATACCAGAGGAATATCAAAAACAAAAAAGAATGATAATTGCACATACACATCAAACTGATGGTATTAATCAAACGTGTAATGGTAAAGTTTGGAGAATAGATACAGGAATGTCACGCGCTTTCGATAAACATATAGAAGATAAAAGTAAAGACACTCTTAAAAGATTAAAAGAAAAATATAAAAATGGTAATTCCCGCAAAATACAAGTATTAAAAATAAGTATGAATAATAATAATCTATTTACTAATTTTAAAATAATTGATTCACAGTTTAGAACTTATGATTTAATTAAAAATACGGAATCATTAGATAAATGTATTCAATATCCAAAATTAAAATATTGTAAAAAATAAAAATATTATATTTATAAATTCCTTAAGAATTATTTATATACTATTTATATTAATATTAATATTTAAAATTGATTTATTAATAATATATATATAAAAATGGATATTAATTCTGATATATTTATTAGTAAATTTAAAGAGTGTGTTGTAGAACAATTATCAAATAAATTATTAAAAATTTGTGAAGGTGAAGGGTTAAACTTTGATGAAATAAAACAAAAATATTTAATGGAAATTGATTTGAATACTGAATCTAATTTTAGAAAAAAAAGAATTCTAAAAAATCCTCCTCCTGAAAAAAGATGTATTGCATATAATGCAGATTTAGAACAATGTAAAAGATCTAAAAAAGATGGAACTAATTTTTGTAGAAGACATGTTAAAAAACAATCAAATGGAACAATATTTGATAAAATAAAAGAAAAAACACAAGAAATTGAAGTAATAAAGGATGATTCAATAGATAATATTGAGGAAGGTAATATTATTTATATAGAAGGAATTGAATATATCCACATTCCTTCAAAAAATTTTATTTATAATTTTGATCCAAGTAATACACAAAAACTAGGATATTTAGATGATGTAAATAATAAAATTATATATCATAATTTTGATTAATAAAATCTAATTGGAGTTAGCCAGTCTATAACATTTTCATTTGGTATTACAGCAAATTTTTTTATTTTAATAATTATAAATATTAATAGTTTAATAAAATAAACACAAAATATAAATAATGCTAAAAATACTCTTAATTTATCATTAGTACTAGTTAGAATATTATAAAGTGGATTTATTTTTTTTTTTAAAAAGTTCATAACTAAATCACTTGATAATCCTAATACAATTAGAAATGGTATTAAACACCATAATAATACAAATACAATATTAACTAATGTATTTGGAAGAACTAAAGGTTCTTCAATTGAATTATAAGTTTTTCTCATAACATCTCCATATATATTACCTACTCCATCTATCCCATATTCACCTTTTTGTCCTTGCTTATAATCTTCTAAGTATATTGGCCAATCACGTAATCTATTGCCAGGTTTTAGTATATTAACTATTGGATCAATTCTTTTTTTTTGTGTTTTATCAGTAGTATCATTTCCAAAACCGAAAAATCTAATAAATGTTCCTACTTGTCTAAATAATGCATGCGAATTTATAGCAGTGTAAATTACAGGACGATTATTTTCATATTCTAATTCAGAAGGCCAAAATATATTAAAATCACCATGCATAGATAAAAAATATTTAATAACTTTTCCATTTTTATCAAATCTAATCATAAAAGTTTCTAAATCTGCAATATGATGTTCTATTGGTTGAACTCCTACAATTCTTTTAGGACCATTATAATCAAACCAAAGAAAATAGAATACATCAAAATCTCCTTCATTAACATCCATTGCTGGGAGAATATTTTTGTCTAGTGTTACGTCTTCGAGTTTAGGTGGATTTCGCATCATACAATAAATAGGAGCACGATTATTAAATAATACTTTATCTTTTATAAAATCTCCTTTATATTTTCTATACCATGATTGTCTATCTTCATTCCATGCGGGTTCAGTTTTATTAAACCATTCATCTAACGAAGTCATATGAAATTTTTCTAATCTATGTTCATAAACTATGGGACAATGTTCCACAGCAAGTTTTTCCCAATTAGCACTCATATAATTATAAACAAGAAAAAATTTATTATTTAACTATCTATTTATTTATTATTCATCTATACCATTACTATCATAATCATAATTACTATCGTAATCATAATAATTATTATAATTATTACTAAGTACTACTCTACACATAGGACATTCTTCTGATTTTAAATTTTGGAAACAAGTAATACATAAAACATGATTACAATATGTTTGAGTTGAACATACATCGTAACATACTGTACATTCCTCAATAGGTACTAAACAATTGTTTTTAAATAATTCTTTTTCAATTAATACACTCTCGACAGTACGTTTCATATCTTCGATATCATGTTTATTTTTAAGAATAATATAATACTTATCGAATTCTAAATTATCGAAAATAATTATAATTTTTTTAATTAAATCCTTAATGAAAATAGTATAATTTTTCATTAAACTATTTTCATTATTTTCATTATTTTCATTATTTTCATTATTTTCATTATTTTCATTATTTTCATTATTTTCATTATTTTCATTATTTTCATTATTTTCATTATTTTCATTATTTTCATTATTTTCATTATTTTCAT
>Ga0228642_1000915_pt1 | contig 10816 bp, 8 predicted proteins | sample 53DmetaG_FD_190071 | JGI IMG/M metagenome (GOLD analysis project Ga0228642, IMG submission 190071) | Seawater microbial communities from Monterey Bay, California, United States - 53D | ecosystem: Environmental > Aquatic > Marine > Coastal | place: USA: California | collected 2016-09-29
GTCTTTAATTATCTCCTAGTAATAGTATTCCTTTTGCCAACCAATAATCATAAGACGGCTTTTGCTTGACTAACTCCATAATTAAAGACTCACAAGATGTATAATCCTCATCTCTATATGCAATCTCGCAAATGTGGTATTTTGCTTCAGCTGCAGCAATACTTTTGGTGAACTGCACAACGCTATCGTAATATAGTTTCGCACTATCTAATTGATTTATTTTTTGATAAGATTGCCCCAAATATAAATACGCATCCTCTTGAAGCTTATTATTTAAGTCCGACAACTGAAGTACTTTTTTTGCATACTTAATGGTAGAATTTGGACTGTCTAAATAATGAAAACAATAAAACTGCCCCTTTTTAGCAATAGATAAGTCTTCTTGATTAATACTTACATCTTCTAGAACTGAAAAGTAAGTAAGTGACTTTTTGAAATCTTTAGCATCATAAGTAATTTCCCCAGCGTACTTTAAAGCTTCTACATAATAATTATTATTTGGTTTTGCAGTAATATAATCATAATGAAATAATGCTTGTGTTTTCTTATCCTCTGCATAATAACAATTAGCCATAAAATAATGTGCAGAAATTTCTCTTATAGGCTCTTCAATGTTATCTAGATAATAAGACGCTTTTTCAATTTGGGTATTGCAATCTCCATTATCTCTTGCAATAGCAACAGACCTCCATAAAGTTGAATCTTTTTCCTGAACACTTACATCAATTCCTCTTGAACTAAGCCAATCGTAATATCCAGTCAAATTCCCCCTAAGGTTGTAAACTTCCATCATTAGTTCAATAGCTAATTGATTTTCTTGTTCTGCATCTGGATAATTATTCATTACCGTTAATAAAAACTTTTCAGCTTCTTGATGGTTTTGTTCTTTTAAATAAATACTCCCTATTTCCACATATGCTTTAGAAATTAAATTGTTATTAGGATATTCATTAATAAATTTTAGATAGGTATCTATTGATTCTTTATTCCTATTTTCATCCTTATAAGCCTGGGCTAAATTTAAAAGTGAAGAAACTTGATACTTTGAGTTAGGGTATTGGTCTGTAAGTCTTTTTAAAGTATTTATTTTCCCTTGATAGTCCTGAATTAGCCCCTGAGATGTAGCCATTTGGTTTAATGCGTAAGAATGGTCTTCATTTCCTATGGTTGAAGACAAATTATAATTTTCTATTGCCAAACTATCTTCTCTAAGTAAAAAATATGTATCAGCAATTCTTAATAGTGCAATTTTATAATTACTTGAATCTGGTAAATTGTATTGATGGATATAATTCCTAAAGTATTTTAAAGCATTTCTAAGTTCTTCTTTTTGAATTTTCGCTTCGTTCCCTGACAAGCTTACGTATGGATTGGCTTTTTCAAAATAACTGTATCCAATATGAAAATCTAAATCTAAAAACTTATCGGTTAAAATAGCTCCATTAATAAATCTAAATTTTTCGTAACTCTCCACAGCTCTTAAATATTCTCTTAAATTATAATTTGATTCTCCAATCCAAAACTGACTCATCGCATTTAAATTTTGATCAATTGGATACTTCTTAACCAACTCAAAGTTTGCAATCGCATTTTTGTATTCTCTATTGTGGTACTGCTCTACAGCTCTGTTATATACAATTGTTTGATAGGCTTTCTGCATTCTTGGATCCTTATTTTTTATTTTATCCATTGAAGCAAGTGCATCGTCATAATTTTTAGTTGTTAGATACACTTTCAATAAAAACTCGTAAGCATCTTTAGCATCTTCAGAATCTGGAAAGTCTTCAATAAATTGCTGGAAAGCATTAATTGCCTCGTCGTATGGGTTGTAACTTAGTTCGTAAGCCAACTTTGCATAATTAAATAATGAATTTCGTCTTATTTCAAGATCAAAATTAAGTTTGCTCGCTTCCTGAAATGCATTTCTTGCATAATCTTTTTCGTCAAGATTTAAATAAGAATCTGCCATATGGTAGTAGGATATCTGTGTTAACGAATCGTCTGTATTAGCAACTCTAGAAAAACTTTCAATGGCTTTTTTATACCTTTTTGTTTTGTAGTAACAATAGCCAACTTGGTAATTGCTTTCCCTAGTTGATTTTGCATTTCTCATGAAAGTTTGATAGTATTTTAAAGAACGTTCGTATTGATCTTTTTTGAAATAAGAATCTCCAATTAATTTAGCAAACTCCCCTTTTCTTTTTTCTGTAACAGAATCAATATACAGTGGTCCATAGGCAATAAGTTCGTCGTATTTATTTTGTTGGTATAAAATCTGAGTAATGTAATAAGGAATGATGGGCTTAAACATTTTATTATTGGCAATCTTTCTAAAACCAACTAAAGCTGTTTGGTACTTTCCCTGGGCATATGCTATGTGGCTATAATAATATGTAGCTGGAACATCATAATCTGTTTTACTTTGCAAGAGCTCGTTGAAAAGAACTTTTGATTCAGCAAGATTTTTCTTCATGAATTTTGAATATCCAAGTTTAAAAAGGTATTCGCTTTGTTCCTCACTTGATAAATCATATTGGTCAACTTTTTCAAAAAATTCGATAGATTTTTTAAACTTTTTAGTTTGATAATAATGCTTTCCAAGTTGGAAATAAATATCCTTAGATTTTGGATGGTCTGGATGATCTAGTGAAAACCTAGTTAAAATCGTCTCTACATTTCTATGATATAATTTCAATGCACAAAGTGCAAAATAATATTCAGCATTTATTCTCACCTCGTCCTGAGGATTACTGAAATTATTAATAACATTCTTGAAATAGTATTGGGCTGAACTATACTTTTCTTTGTCAAAAAGTTCTTGAGCTATTTTATAATTTCTATAAGGATCATTTCTTAGAAAAGTTTTTTGTGCAATAGAAATATTTACAAAAATTATTGCTAGAGAAAAAATAAATGCTTTGGAAATCTTATTCATTAAAAAACTATAATCAGATAATTCCTAAAGATAGTTAGTGATGACCCATAAGAATTATGGCTTTACTATTATTTTCAACTACAATGTGTTAACATTAAATAGAAGAATTAAAGAAGTATTCTATATTATTATAAATTTGAATGTAAAAGATATTATACTACCATGGATCAAAACCTTTTTTTAGACTTTAAAAATGTTGAAATAAAACAACAAAATAAAATAATTCTTAGCGAAGTTAATTTAAAGATAAATGAAGGAGAATTTGTATATTTTGTAGGTAAAACTGGAAGTGGGAAAAGCAGTCTTCTTAAAGCAATTTATGGAGATTTAGGTATTAGTAATGGAGATATTTTATTTAAAGAAAAAACTCTAAAAAAATTAAAAAGAAAGAAGATATTAGAACTTAGAAGAAAGGTTGGTATAATCTTTCAAGATTTTCAACTTCTTATGGATAGATCCGTTGCTGATAATCTAAGATTTGTAATGAAAGCCACTGGATGGAAAGGGAAAAAAATAATTAACGAAGGAATTGAGAAGCTACTTATAAAAGTAGATATGATAGACAAAGCAGATTCATTTCCTCATTTAATTTCTGGCGGTGAACAACAAAGAGTAGCTGTTGCTAGAGCATTAGTAAACAATCCAGAACTAATCTTAGCCGATGAACCTACAGGAAATTTAGATCCAGAAACAAGTGAGAAAATTATGCATCTTTTAAAATCTGTTGCCAATGAAGAAAAAACAGTAATTATGGCAACTCATGATTTTGACATTATTAATAAATATCCAGCAAGAGTTGTGAAATTCAATAATCAAACTGTTTTGGAATAAGCCTATATGAATTGATAAGTATTTGCATTCCTATTTATAACTTCAATGTTGTTGATTTAATTATCACCATAATTAACCAAGGAGAGAAAAGTAAAAAACCATATGAAGTAATTTGTATTGACGATGGTTCTAATGCTGAAATTTTAAAATTAAATGCTGAAATCAAATCCTACAAAAAGGTTAAATATCTAATTCTTAAAAAAAATATTGGAAGGTCTAAAATCAGAAATCTTTTTTTAGAAAATACCACTTATGAAAATCTATTATTTATAGATTGTGACTGCAGTATTCAAAATGGAAATTTTCTTGAAAAATATTTTGAACAAGTTGAAAATGAAGTAGTTTACGGTGGAAGAAGACACCACGATAATCCACCAAAAAATAAAAATAAAAAACTAAGGTGGTTATATGGTATTAAGAAAGAGGATCAAAATATTAATTTTAGAGTTAAAAACCCATACCATTGTTTTCGATCAAACAACTTTTTAATAAAAAAAATAATTTTTTCACAAATAAAGTTCAACGAAAAAATAGAAACCTACGGACATGAAGACACCTTGCTATCTTTAGAACTTAAAAAGAATAAAATAACTATTTTTCAAATAAATAACCCTGTTTTTCACGAAGGAATAGAAGACAGTAGTGTTTTTTTAGAAAAAACTAAGAGTGCTATAAAAAACCTTGTTTTATTGGAAAAAAACAACCTTGACACCAGCTCTATAAAACTTATAAAAACCTATCACCTAATTAGTAAATTAAAATTGACATGGTTAGTTTTTCCGATGTCAAAAACTATTTTGAATATACTAGAAAGACAGCTACTTTCTTCAAGACCTTCTCTAAAAATATTTGACTTATATAAACTGATTTACTTTCTTAGAGAAAAACAAAATGTATAGTTTTTTTAAGAATATTTATAAGATTTTAATACCAAAAAGCTGGCAATTTAAAATAGAACCTTTTATAAGAAGGTTCGTTTATAACCTTATTTATAAAGGTGGAAATACAATATGTTTAATTTGTTCTGCTAAGTCAAAAAAGTTTATTCCAATTTCTTTTTATAAAAGTGATGATAAAATCTGTCCTAACTGTGGAGCATTATCAAGATCTAGAGCGCTAGGAGAATATATAAATAAGAATTTTAAAAATCGAAGTCTAAAAATTTTAGACTTTTCACCCCACAGAAGTTTAAACGATTTTTTTAAATCAACTTTTGAAAACTATATATCATCCGACTTTGAAAACCAATTTTATGCTCTAAAAAGTTATGACATAACTAAAATAAACGAAGCTGACCAAAGTTTTGATTTAATTATTTGTTTTCATGTCTTAGAACATATTTTAGAAGATAAAAAAGCTATTAAAGAATTAAATAGAGTTTTAAAAAATGATGGTTATTTATTAATTCAAGTTCCTTTAAAAAAAGGAAAAACTTACCAAGACAACTCGATAATTTCTAAAGAAGGAAGGTTAAAAGCTTTTGGGCAAGAAGATCATGTAAGGATTTATGGCGAAGATAGTCTACCACTAATTTTAAATGAAAGTGGGTTTTCTGCAAAGCCTATTGATATAGTGAAAGAATACAATAGTGAAGAAAAAAAAATATACGGTTTTGCTGAAAATGAAGTAATCTACCTATGTAGAAAGGCTACTTCTACTTAAATTTTTCATAAGTTTTAATTAAAGAAACAGATTCGCTTTCCCAATTTAAAGTAGAATTCATTTTGGCAATATTTGAAATGAAATTTTTAGATTTTTTTAATGCTATAGCCTTATTTAAACCCTCAATTATGCTTTCAGGACTTGTACTTGAAATTAAAACACCAGTATGGAACTCTTCTGTAATTTTTCTTATCTCCACAAGATTTGTTGAAACGAATGGTATTTCGGCTTTGGAGTAATCGAAAATTTTATTGGGAAGACTAAATTTATAATTAATATTATTATTCTTATCCAGACTAACTCCGACATCAGAGTTTAAGGTAAACTGCATCATTTGACTATATGGAAGAGTTGGTACAAATAGCACTTTATCCACCAAATCTGATTTAGCACATCTCTTTTTAAGTTTATCAACAACATCTCCTTTGCCAACTACTGAAAGAAAAAAATCATCTTGTATGGAAATCGCCTCTAACAACTCTTCAGCTCCTCTATCTACATTAATTCCAGAACCTTGAAGAATTACTAGCTTTTTGTTGTCTGGCAACCCAAGATCTTTCTTGGTTTTAACTTTTATTAGACTGCTTTTATTTGGGAGATTTCTTATGACCAATGGCCTTACTTTATAATCTTTAAAGTACAAATCTGAAATAGATTTATTTACAGTGAAAACATACTTTAATTTTGGGAAGATAAAACTCTCTATAGAAGACCAAACTTTTTTAACAAAATATCTATTTTGAATTTCTGGCACCCCCAAAAAATACTCATGAGAATCGTAAACTAGCTTTTTTTTGAAAATAAATGCAGTTAGCCACATTGGAAGCAATGTATCTAAGTCGTTGGAATGGTAAATATCAAATCTTCTGCATAAAAGAAAAAAAAATAATCTTAAATTATATTCCATATAAAACAATGCTCCTTTATTAAAAATTAGTTTGAAGCGAACTGTTTTATAGGGTCTATTAATGTTTAGAGAATGTTGCAATTGCCTGCCAACCAAAGTTATATTAAAATTATTTTTGGTTAGCGTTTCACACACTTTCTTAACCCGCTGATCATTAGCCAAGTCATTTGTTACAGAAATTATTACTTTTTTAATAGCGTAGTAAATTAAAGTGTTACTAAAGTATGTAATATTGTTTTAAGGACAAGCATATTAAAATCCAAGAAAATATAATTAGGTTTGTCTAGATGAATATTATTGAAAATTATCCATTACTAAAGCTAAATACATTTGCAGTAGATGTTAAGGCTAAATATTTCATATCTATAAATACAGTTAATGAATTAATAGAACTAACAAAAACTAAAGTGTTTAAGGACTTGCAATTACTTATTCTAGGGGGAGGAAGTAATATACTTTTCACAAAAGATTTTGATGGTCTAGTAATATTAAATAATATAAAAGGCAAAGAAATTATTGATCAAACCAAAGAGTCTATTTTTTTAAAGATTGGTGCTGGAGAGAATTGGCACGAATTGGTTATGTACACTGTAGATAACGGGTGGGGAGGAATTGAAAACCTAAGTTTGATTCCTGGCAATACTGGAACTGCTCCAATGCAAAATATCGGTGCCTATGGAGTAGAAATTAAAGAAACATTTGTAGAACTTGAGGCATTGGAAATTTCATCTGGGAAGATTGTTAAATTTAATAATTCTGATTGTGAATTTGGATACAGAGAGAGTGTATTTAAAAACAAGATGAAAAATCAATATATTATTCTTAATATCACTCTTGAACTAAAGAAAAATCCTGTATTAAATATAAATTATGGAGATGTTAAAGCAATTTTAGAAAGTCAAAATATAAATAATCCATCTATCAAAGAAGTAAGTAATACTATAATTAGCATACGACAAAGTAAGCTTCCAGATCCAAAAATAATTGGAAACAGTGGAAGTTTTTTTAAAAACCCAATAGTTAGTTTAAATCAACTTGAATTTATAAAGAAAAAATATCCAAATGTTGTAAACTACAAAATCAATGAAAATGAGTTTAAAATTGCAGCAGGGTGGATGATAGAAAGAGCAGGGTGGAAAGGTAAGAAATTCAACAACTATGGAGTTCACGAAAAACAAGCTCTAGTGCTAGTCAATTACGGTCTTGCAAATGGAATGGAAATATTTAATTTGTCAGAAGAAATTATTTTAGACATAAAAGACAAGTTTGGAATAACACTTGAAAGAGAAGTTAATATTATTTAGCTATAGCAAGCATAATATTAGTTGATTTCTCATTCAAAACGGCAAAATAAGATGGCCCCTTAGAATTTGGGTTAAGCTGATTTGGGAAAAAAGCATACTTTTCAGAATCCTTTCCTGGAAAATTTATGGAATTAATATATTCCTGAGCAACCCCAGCCAATGTGAACTCTACATGTTTAGTTCCACAATAATTTAAAATTCCATACTCAGCTGGAACTCCTTTTCTCAAACTCAAATTTTGTAAATCGTTGTAGAAGTATTTTTTGAAATTGTAAGAATTAACTGAAAAGGTACCAATGAAACTTAAATCTTTGTGCTTTTGATTTAAAGAAACTGGACTTCCCCATATAAAATTGCCATTTTTGTTAAATTTCACAACAAAAAACCCATTGGACACCCAGTAAGTTTCCTCTTTAATAGTAGTTTTTGATATGTTTTCTGACAATAAATAATAGTTGCCGATACTATCTAGGCTAAAATCAGTAATTATAAATCTGTCTAATCCAAAACCACTTTCTTTTATTTCTTTTGAAGACTTGAAAGCTTTGACAATATTTTCAGTTAATGAATATTGATTTTTATGAACCAACTGTAAATCCTCATCGTATCTTAGAAGAAAAAAACCTTCAAAATTAAACCGAATAGGGGAAGAGTAAAAACCAGAAATAACTAGCTCATTTTTAGAGTTGAAAAAATAATCTAATGCTGCTATTTTTCTATTATTTAATTTTATTTGAACTTCAGAAATTATGTCTTGACCTAGTTTGTAGATGTAAAAATTGTTTCCTTTTTTCCAAAATTTCTTAAGCATGTAAACAACACCATTGTTAGATAATAAAATCTTATTATCCCTCTTAGAAGTAAATAATAAATCTAATTTATTGTATACCTCATTAACAATATTAAGTTTATTATCTATCGTAATTGTTCTTATATCTTCCTGCCTGCCATTTTGATATGGGAGTTCTACAAGAAAATGGAATTTATTTTCGAAGGTCTTTTCACCAAGAATATAATTGGAGGGGTATCCAGACTTGTTTTTTTCAGAAAATAAGTTTTTAGGGGACTGAAAGTTAGAAGTAATATCTAACACTCTGCATTTTAAAATGGTTTCAACGCCGTTGTTAAAAGAAGTAAAAAGATAAATTTCATCAAAAATGTGTCTTATCCCAAGAAAATTTTCGTCCTTTAATAAAACATTAAATTGATTTACATCGTCTAAATGGCTGTCAAAAATATTTACTTTTAAATCACAAGATGTAGAATTTATTTTTTTTTGAAAAAGAATATTATTGGAATTGTAACTAATACAAGAATATGGTTTGTAGTCTTTAGAGTAAGGAACATGTTGGGAAAAACTAAGATTCAGTTTTTGAGATGACCCAAATAAAACCATGAAACTAAAAAATATGAAGAAAGATATTTTAACTTTAGTGATCAAAATTAATTTATATCCTAAAGTAAGACAAACTCTAAATAAATAACAATTAATATTTAAGTAATCTTTTAAGGATAAACTCTTTATACTGTAAATCATTAGATTTTTCAATTACCTCATTGATAAATCCTAACGTCATTAACTCTAAAGATTTTTTTACACTTATTCCTCTAGATCTTAAATAAAATAATGCTTCCTCATCAAATCTACCAGTGGTTGAACCATGACTACATCTTACATCATCTGCATAAATTTCTAGTTCTGGCTTAGAATAAATCTTGGATTCATCATCTAAAAGAATATTATTATTTTTTTGAAATGCTTCAATTTTTTGAGCATCTTGATGGACAATAACTTTTCCATTAAATACCCCTACACCACTTCCTTTAATTACCCCTTTGTAATTTTCGAATGATTTACAATCTGCAACAAAATGATTTATAGTCGTATGGTTATCAAAATGTTGTTTTTCTATAGGTGCGAAAACTCCATTAAGTTCACTATGGCAGTTCTTCCCATTTACATTATTGAAAACATCATTTCTTATAATAAGACCAGATGCAGAAAAAGTATTCATAATGAATTTACTATCTTGATTTTGATCTATAAACTCATTACAAAAATTGAAATTTTGATTAAGATCTTGGAATTTATCAATGGTTAAAGAGCTATTAATTTTCATAGTCACCTCATTTCGGTGATTGATAAAGCCGTCTTTACTATTAGAACTTCCTAAAAAATATTGTCTAATATGAAGCTTGGAATTTTCAAAAACATCAATATTAAATTGGGTGTTAGAAATACAATTATCATCGGAGATAATATTCACAAAATTTATAGGTTCATTTATACTACCATTAGGTTTTATTTTTAAAACTACTTTTTCAGTTAAAAAACTAGCGTTAAGATTATTGAAATAACCTTTTTGGATTGGTTCTTTAGAATTGTCAGCAATATCAGCACCATTGAGAAATAACAATTCAATTTCCTTTAGGTCTATAATATTAGATAAGCTAGAATTAAATTTTCCATTTTCCAATACAATTACAAGTCCTTCAAGTTTTGGAAGACCTAGAGAGTTAAGATGCTCAGTTTTAAAATTTAATTGATTGTGAAAATTAATTTTCTTTAAAGCTCTTAATGGAGTATATTTCCATCTTTCGTCTTTTCTATTTGGAAAAGAACCAAGGGATAAATCTTCTAAATCTAATTTAGAATTTTCTTTAAGAAATGAATTATGAGTTAGATTTTTGATAATCAATTGGATAACTTTAATAGAGTTTTAAATATTTTCACCAGTTTTTAACCAATCGTATCCTTTTTTTTCTAACTCTAGTGCTAAAGATTTATCGCCTGATTTTATGATTTTTCCCTCGTGTAAAACATGGACAAAATCTGGGACAATATAATCAAGTAGTCTTTGGTAATGAGTGATTACAACAGTGGCATTTTCTGAAGATTTAAGTTTATTAACTCCATTTGCTACGATTTTCAATGCATCGATGTCCAAACCTGAATCTGTTTCGTCTAAAATTGATAATTTAGGATCGAGCATTGCCATTTGGAAAATCTCATTTCTTTTCTTTTCACCACCAGAAAATCCTTCGTTAACGGATCTATTTTTAAGTTTATTATTTAGCCCTACAAGTTCTGATTTTTCGGCAACCATTTTCAAAAAGTCTTTTGCTGGAATAGAATCTATTCCATAATACTTATTTCTTTCGTTAAGTGCAGTTCTT